>Ga0172377_10007521_pt1 | contig 11208 bp, 9 predicted proteins | sample Pumphouse3metaG_FD_119749 | JGI IMG/M metagenome (GOLD analysis project Ga0172377, IMG submission 119749) | Leachate microbial communities from a municipal landfill in Southern Ontario, Canada - Pumphouse #3 metaG | ecosystem: Engineered > Solid waste > Landfill > Unclassified | place: Canada... | reverse complement strand
TTGGAAAGTTTTGTCTTGATTCGTCCTGTAGCGTCGCCATCCATCAAAAAAAGCGTGATGGTTTTTCCTTGTGTTTTCATCGCCAATCCTTAGGTCAATTATCGTAATTACTCAGGTGTTTTGAATGTAGAAAGTGGCCTACACCAAGCAGAACTGGCCTGAAATGTCCTTTCCCGAAAACAAGTCCTGAAGAACGGCAAAATGGTTCAGTCCATGCTTTCTGCATGTATCCATAATGGACTTTATATTGCAGAAAGCCTTGGCTCCGTCTTCACTCCGAAAGCATCCAGACACCTTGAGCTTGGTTTTCATACCTCGAGCAGCCCGTTCGGCCTGGTTGTTTGAGAAAGGAACCTCGAAGTCATGCAGGAACATCAGGACCCCTTCCTTGTAGTCCCGGAATCTCTCGAACAAGGCCCTGATGGTGCCTTTGCCAGGCCTGCCTCGCTTGTTGGTCTTCTTGGGAGGCTTGTGTCTGTTCAAGGCTGCCGTGACAATCTTGTCATATTTCTCGGAGACCTCGTCAAGCAGGCTCTGCGGTGCTTCCGTCATGCCTTTGCCCTTGAGTTCCTGGACTTCGACGTAGGCGGACTTCATAAGCTTCTTCATCTTCCTGGCGCAGGCCGGGCTGCCGTAGTTGTCAATGAGGTTCTGGATCTCCCTGTCCAGATGGGCGCCGCAGAATGCATGCTTCTTGGGGAATTGTGCATCAATCTTCAGGTAGGAGCCCCAGAAATCGGTGACGGCGACCTGCGAGGGATCCTTCATCCTGTCGTAGACCCCAAGGGCCTTGATGCCCTTGTCCCCACGGTTCTTGTGGAACCCGAATACCGAGAAGCGTCTGCTGGCGGCTATGTGCAGCCACCCGTTCTTCTTCTGGATTCTGCAGCCGGTTTCATCGAAATGTGCGATATGGGCTTGTGCAAAGGTATCCTTGAACTTCTCGACGAGGCTTTCGCTCAAATCGGAACACTTGCCGATGATGTTGCTTACCGTGCCGTCCGTCATCCGGATGCCGAAGGCGTCATCCATGAACGTGCTTATCTTGTGCATGCCGACACTGCCGTCCGAGGAGAGTTCGGTCACAATGGCGTTGACGGTAGGCCCGTACTGGAAATTGCTTCTTGCGAAAGCCGGGAACTGGCCGCACTGCTCCGTGCCGTCAACAGGGCAGCACAAGCTCATCTGCCTGTACTCGGTCTGTATCGTCCTGACTTCGACATCAACAACAGTCCTGGATGCCTTCTCGCTTGCCCGGGCAAGGCATTCGGCGAAACGATCGCATCCGAAGCACCTGCGGGGATACAGGTTCTCAATCCTGTCAGGCGTATCCTGGACTTTCATCGTGGTGCCGCTATGACCTTTCTGCCCACCGGATGACTTCTTTATCGACCCGCCGTCACCCGCATTGATTGACGATGGCTTTGGGGTTGGTTTGCTGAAATGATCCCATGACGACGGCTTGTTTGAATTCGATGCGTTCCTGTTGTTCTTTCCCTTCAGGGTTTCGATGACATCATTCAGGCTCGCTATGGTCTTGTTGAGTTCGGTGATGGTCCTGGCAAAGGACTCTGCCTGTTGTTCGGATTTGGAGATGACTTCATCAAACCGAAGGTTTATGAGTTCCAAAATGGCAGAAAGCTCATAAGATGAGAGCTCGACCCCTTTCTCCTGGAGTGCTTTTTCAAAGTTCTGGAAATCGATAAATCCTTTTTCAGACATGGTTTATGATACCATAAACCGCAATAAAAGTCTATGATAATTGCATACTTTCCAAAGATTTATATCAACTTAAAGAGGGCACTAAGAGGTTGTAGATGGGAGTGTTTTAAGCCCTGATGTATGCCACCTGAGTACTTACGCTACATCATCTATCTCATTATAAAAATAGAGAGAGGTAGCAAGTTCTCGAAAATGTTTGTTCCCTTTTATACAAGGCAAAGTACAATTGCATCACTACATTGATGCTTTTCCGTCAAACCGTGCAGGAAGCCACCCTCGGGCAACACCATCACGAAAATCCCATCCAAGCTTATCATAACATTTGACCTTGTATGACCAGAAAAATTGGGCGAAGGCCTGTTCCCACGTCAATAAAAAGGCATCAGCCATCAAGCGATAGGAATAGTATTTTTGTTCCGGCGTAAATGAAGGAAGAATATTATGGGGGAGAGACCACTCGCCCACCATGACAGGTACAATCTTCTGCATTTCGTATATTTCTTGATTCCAATCGACAAGAATACGATGAAGATGATTCGTCGTAGATGTCACATCAGAAACTCCTTCCATTTCCAAATATAAATGGGTGTCCAAAAGAACATTTTCCAAATGAGATTCCTTGAAGAAATATTTCATTAATGGAAAGCGGAATGCGTCATGAAAGACGACAAACTTTTCTTTTCCCATATGGGAACGAAGGCGTTCATATCCACGTGTATAAAAGTCAAAGATGACAGGAAGAGGAACCGCTGATGATCCTTTTGCCCGTTCTTTGTCATGAGCTTCGTAAAACCGTTTGTTCCGTTCCCAAACCGCCTCTGAAGCAGGTTCATTGAGCAATTCGATCCCCAACAAGTTTTCTTTTTTACCGTAACGATCGGCCAACATCTCAAGCACATCTAGCATTCGATTGATGTTCTCTGGCTTTTGGTGCCATTTTGAAACACCACAAATACCACCATTATCAAACCCATTCTGACAGTCCGGAGCAGTATGAATATCAAGAATAATACCCAACCCATACCGTTGACACCAAGTAAAGCATTGATCCACATACGATACACAGGGAACGTATGGGTCACAATACCGAGGATCATCTCCAAATAGGAAATGAGGAACTGGCAACCGAACTGCGTTCAAGCCGCACTTTGCGATAAACGCGATGTCTGATTCTGTAATGAAGGTATCTCGATGGTGTTGGTATCTTTCCAGCTTCTCTTCTCCTTGTAACCGTCTGCACAGGGTATCCTCATCTCGTGCATCTGTACCGGCAAACACGGAAGTGTCCATCCAACGCTCAAGCACAAGCCATTCCCCAAGATTCACGCCTTTTATTTCACTCATATTCTTTTTTCCCCACTTCAAATATGGTCAACGAATCTGGTCGAACGGGAAACGCATACACTGTCTCGCCTATCCTGACGTTGACTTCGTTGTTCTCATGTGTTGCCCCGATGATAAGACAAATGCTTTCATCCGGACGTTTTACCGCGACAATATCCAGTTTGTTGGTGAATGCGGTATGCTCAATCACCTTGCTTTCAGGTACTATAACAGAAGAAAGAGTCCGTAAAACGGAAAAGGCCATGGTATACCACGGATGAAACGCCTTGTCCGTCATGATCGGAGCCATACAGTAATTACCGACATGGTTCGGTCCGCCTGTTTGGTCGAGGATCAAATTCCAATCGAGAAACGTATCTGCCCCATAAGCGAGATCCCCAAGAAATTCATGACCATAAACAGCAAGTTGTTTGGTAAAATCATATCGGTCCTGTACGCCCATACAAAACTCAGAAAGTATCATTTGATGATCAGGATGTTGTTTTCGGTACAATTCAAGGGCTTGAAAATGATCACCACAATATCCATGGAATGCAATACCCGCCACCATCGACGCAACATTTTGGGTTAAAAATGTCTTTGAACGGGAAAGAAGACGCTCTTTATTATGATCCCAAAAGAAAACCTTCACTTCTTGGAGGTTTTGCCGATCCATTTCAGGTTTTAAATAATCTTTGAGAAAATCACGTTCTTCCTCGGCAGAATACAGACAACTGTCCCATGTCTGCACTGCATTCGGTTCATTTTGGATCGTCAAACCCCAAACATGATACCCTCTGCGTTGATACTCTTTCAGGTATCGGACAAGATACTGAGCCCACCAGGATCTCATCTGCTCCAGCAGATGACCTCCTTGCAACCGGGAATGGTTATCCTTCATGAAAGCGGGAGGAGACCAAGGAGAGAATAAAATGGGGATGTTCTTCTTTGCAGCTTTGCATATCTCATCCAACCAAGGGAAGATGTATCTTTCATCATACGAGAAATCAAACCAATCTTCTTGGATGTCTTGTACTGAGGAAGCCGCATTGAATTGCGATGGGGAGAAATCACAACTATCGATTGGAATTCTTACAAAACGATAGTCCCCCTTACAAGGATCATAATAGTTATTGATCACTTCTTTGGCTTCTCTAGGATCCATATGGTTGAGGACATCCCCAGAAGCATGCGTCAAAGCACCACCGAACCCATTAATTGTCTGCCGTTCCATCGATGGCCAGAGTTCAATAATGTTTGTTTCCATTTTACGGTCATTGGCATGACGCGTAACCGGCACCTCGACCCATCCGAGGCCTGTACACAATGAAGATGCTTTCATTTCTCAGCTCCGATTGTCAAACCATTGATAATATACCGAGACAAAAAGCAATACACGATGACCACAGGGAAGATTGAGATCGCGATAGCCACATACATGGCACCATAGTTGGAAAGAAAGATCCCTTTGATAGTCGCTATCAAAATTGGCATCGTAAATTTCTTGGCATCACTAAGGATGATCAATGGTCCCAGATAATTGTTCCAAGAGGATACAAAGTTAAAGATTCCGATGGTAGCAACCCCAGGCATGATGCAAGGAAGAACGAAACGATTGAAAATGGTAAGTTCTGAGCAACCCTCCATCCGCGCAGCTTCCAACAAGGATTCTGGAACACTCTGTTCTATCATGCCACGGAGGAAAAAAACCGCAGATGCATTGGCAATACCAGGAAGAATCAATGGCCAATAGGTATTCAGCATTCCCAGTTTCAGACTTGTCGTATAAAAACCAATGATGCTCAGCTGGGAAGGCAGCATCATGCTCGCAAGTACGAGAAAGAAAAAGAACGTTTTTCCTTTGAATTGGAACTTTGCGAACCCATACCCCGCAAACGCTCCAAAATAGCAAGAAAAGACAACGAAGGGTACAGAAACAATGAGACTATTCCCAAAACCTCGCCAGATATTGGTCAATTCCTGCAGTTTCTGATAGTTTGCTCCGAACATTGTTCCGGGAAGAAATTTCAGCTTGGTAACAATATCAATAGAACTGTATGTTGAATTGATCAACACAAGGTAAAACGGTAACAAAGAAAGCACCAGCAACAAGAGAAGAAACACGTATACAAAGACGGTGCCAATATGTTTCATCGTCACGCCCCCTTCCTTCGCATCATCTTCAGGGCGATAAAACTCAACGCTGCGATGATAAGGAACTGGACCACAGACAACGTGGACGCATATCCCAATGAGGTATTTTTAAAACCTTGTTGATACACATACATTGAGGTCGTAAGAATTGCTTTTTGAGGATCTCCTGCCAAGTTAGTCAGGTTTGCAGGTACATCAAAAATCTGCATCCCTCCAATAATTGAGGTAATGGTGATATATAGGATGGTTGGCCGGATAAGTGGCATAGTGATCAACCGGAACGTTTGCCACGAGGTACAACCATCCAATTCCGCTGCCTCATACAATGAGCTGTCAATCGATGTGACCCCCGCCATGATCAAAATCATGGTATAGCCAAACCACATCCACCAAAGGATGTAAGAAGCAATTCCTTGGGTGATCACACCCGATTTGAAAAACGCAATGGGCTGGGATTTCAATCCCAGACGTATCAACAATTGGTTGATTGTGGATTTATCACCATTGAACAGAATATTGAACAACAAACCAATGGAAGCGGCTGTGATCAGATTGGGAAGATAAAATACGGCACGGAAAAAGCTCATTCCTTTGATCTTCCGGAACGTAAAAATCATGGAAAGCAACAATGCGATTCCCAGCTGTGGGATGAAATCCCACAGCCAGATCTTCACAGTGTTAGCAAGGGTCAACGGGAAGGTACCATCATCTTTCAGTCTTGCCCAGTTCTGAAATCCAACATTTTGCACTGCCGAGAATCCATTCCACTTCTGGAAACTCAACTGGAAGGTGTAGATGATTGGATACAGACCAAACAAAACAAACATCACGAGGAATGGGGTGATGAATACATACCCCCAGATATTCCTTCGTTTTTCAAGTCGTGAAAAAGTCATCTGGTACCCTCCCTGATTCCTCACTCAACAACAATTTCAGGAAATGCCGTTTTGACATCCTGCTTGAATTGGGAAAGTGCTTGTTCCTTTGTACTCCCCGCAGCATAGGCTTTGATGGCGGAAATGAACGAATCATTCAGCTGAGAATCATACACAGTATTCAGCTTCTTGAAGCTGTTTTGCATTTCCTTGATGAAGATTCCATTCGGATTTTGACCTCCCAACACCGCCTCTCCTTCTCCAGCAGCGAGTTTGTCGCAGACGCTCTTCAGAACCACGAAATCGCCGCTCTGTTTTGCGTAGTCATACAAGCTCTTCTCGTTCAGCAGTACATAGGAAAAGAATTTCCACGCAGCATCCTTGTGAGGTGTCTTATCATAGATACCAAGATAGGATCCTCCAGAAATATATGCTGTCGCAGGCGTTGTTATCGCCCACTTTCCTATCGTCTTGTTGGCGGCAGGTTTAATCACGTATTGATATCCCCACGGAGGCAATATGTAGCAGAATAAATCATCAGACTCGACAGCCGCGATCCATTCACTTGCCCACTGGTCAACACCCAGATCATACCCATTGACCAAGATGGTTTTCGCCATATCCATGAAATCCAAGAGCACTGGATCAATCGTTAATTTGCCATCAACAACCCACGGATTTGTCCTTTGTGCGATCTTGCTATCATAGATATCTTTGAAGCAAGAAACAAAATGGATTCCATCTTGTTTCATCTGTTTAGCTACAGCCAACATTTTTTCATCGGTATTGAGCAGTTGTGATACCGTATCAGGATCGTCCGTACCAAAATACTTTTTTGCAATATCCCTGCGATAGATGATGGCGCCTGGGTTCGTCTGCCAGGTTAACGCACGAACCACACCGGTAGAATCCGTTCCCACATCCAAAGTAGCAGGCCAAATATTATCCCGATAATCATTGATGTGATATGGCGCTTTATTCAGATCCGCAAAACACCCCGCCTCAACAAGGTAGGTTATGTAACTCGCTTCCTGCATGAACAAATCCGGCACACCTTTCCCACTGGCAAGAACGGTGATCAGTTTCGGAGTCATTTCCGCATCAGGAATGACCGTCACATTGACCGTAATATCTGGATTCTCCGCCTCAAATCCAGGTACGAACTGTTTGATCTCATCTCCACGCGCCCACACTTCAAGTGTCACCGGCCCTGTTGGCGTTGTTTCCTTTGAGCCTTGAGCAAATACCATTCCAGATAATGATAGCGCTACCATAATACACACGATAAAACCTTTTTTAATCCGTCTCATACTCAATCCTCCTATCGTTTTACTTGTATAACAGATTCTTCTTCCAGAAGCTTCCCGTCGAACAATTTTCGTACCGGTGGAGTCTCGGGATTTCGAATTCTTTCAAGAAGACATTTGGTAAGCGTTTGGGAAATTTCATAGACCGGTTGTACCACGGTGGTAAGTCTTGGATTCGAAAGCAAGTGATGCCCCAATCCATCAAAACCAGCAACAGACACATCCTGAGGAATGTGGTACCCAAGTCCCTGCATCCCCATGACGAATCCTACCGCCATCAAGTCAGTGATGAAGAAAACCGCTGTTGCATCGCAGGTATGCTCATGAAACCAACGAGCGACCTGCATTCCACCTTGAATGGTATTTTCAACAACATGCACACGTTTATCCTCAAATTCAATCCCTCCTGTTTGGAGTGCCTGTTTATACCCTTCCAAACGTTCGTTTACGTAGTCGCCTTTTACGGTGTTGAGAATGATATCAATTTTCTGATGGCCTTTTTGCATCAAATATGCAACAACCTTTTTCTCAGAATTGACATTGTCCGTATCAATACAGTCTACAGACTGATCGGGGATTGTTCCAAACAAGGCAATCGGTCTTCCCGTTTCCTTTGCGTTTTCCAGTGCCGTGTCAGAATAGTTATGCCCGGAAAAAATATACCCATCACAGAATTGTGTATCACGGATATTATTTACCAAGGACATTGAATAATTGGTTTCTGAAAGCGCAGAACCTACACCAACAAGAAACTGCTGAAAAAAAGGATCTAGCATTCCCATATCTTTTGATGCATAAATGCTGATGATCCCAGATCGCTTTGAGGCCAAATTATGGGCTGCAATATTGTGGACATATCCATTTTTTGCAAGCAGGTCATATACCTTCTTTCGGGTGTGTTCTGCCACCTTCTCTGGTGTATTAATCACACGAGAAACGGTAATCATTGAAACGCCTGCTTGTTCCGCAATATCCTTGATCGTCATGATTTCCTTTGCTATGTTAGCGCTATCATTTTTATTTAGTATACACTCTTTTCCCCACACGTCAAGTTATTTTCGTATTGATCATCAATCCATAATCTTTGTTGGAATTGTATACTAAATAATGCAGATGATTAGGAAATGATACATAAGCTCTACTCAACTCCCTTGTTTGTATCCATTGAACATGATATCTTTGCCTCATGAGCCAACCACTTTGTTTCTCTTCATTTTCTGATATCGCTGTAATTGCTCGGGCACTTGATTCCCCTATACGTAGGGAAATGCTTGTACTTCTGCATAAACAATCTATGAACATATCACAGTTATGCGTCGCATTGGATATTCCGCAATCAACCTGTACCACCAATATGTTATTGCTTGAGAAAGCAGGATTGGTTGAGTCCAAACAGATCCCGGCAAAGGGAAAAGGCGTCCAGAAGCTTTGTTCTTTAAAGTATGACAAAATCTTACTTCCGCTCTTTGAAAACACAATCCAAGAACAGAAGAAATCCAGAACCATAGAAACAGAAATGCCCATCGGATTATTTTCCGATTATTCAGTTACTGCACCTTGCGGCATCATTTCAGACCATTCCGTGATTGGGCTGTATGACAACCCCAGTTCATTCCTGGACCCACGACGAGCATCTGCCGGTCTCATCTGGTTTTCCTATGGTTTTCTCGAATACCGATTCCCAAAGAATTTTACCCAAGATGCCCATATTCGATGTATCAGCTTTTCTGCGGAAATCTGTTCCGAATATCCCGGCCATAACAACAACTGGCCATCAGACATCACATTGTGGATCAACGGACTGGAAGTCGGAACGTGGACTTCTCCGGGAGATATGGGAGGGGATCGAGGCTCATTCACCCCTGGATGGTGGAACACCAATGACACACAATACGGGTTCTTGAAAACTTGGGTGATCGATCATCAAGGAACATGGATCGATCATACCAAACGCACTGACGTCACCGTCAATGCGTTACGCATCCAAGCATACGACTCCATCTCCATACGAATAGGCGTGAAAGAATCCGCAATCAATCGTGGTGGACTGAATGTTTTCGGATCTACCTTTGGGAATTATGCCCAAGACCTAAAGCTCGTTGTTTCCTTGGAGTAAGCGTCGGATCTCTTCCACCGGGATCTTCGGATTTCTTTGCTCATCAAGCAATCCATTCACTTCCTGCATCACATCCGTCAGTTGTGTGTAGCAAAACCCTTGGATATCAGGATTTGAGGTGATCGATTGCAAAAGCTGGGAAAACCGTTCGGTAAAGGAAAGGACATTAGGTTCTCCTTTTTCATACCCCCAATTCCCATCATGGAGATCCTTTGTAAGGGCAATCCCTCCGAATTCAGTGATCAGAACAGGCTGACCTCCATACGCATATCCTTTTGCATACCGGGAACGGCCTTGCAACGAACCTTGCACCAAATGTGAAGTCTCTTTCCAACCATTTCCATTTTTTGCGTAATCATGAATTGTACACAGGTCTGAGGTCACGTTATCCCATCCATCATTGCTATCCACTAATCGAGTAGGATCCAATGATTTTGCCATATGGTACAAGGCGACCGCAAACCGTTGTTGCGCTTCATTGGCATAGATATCCCTCACCCCCCAGGATTCATTCAATAATACCCAGCATATGATTGATGGATGGTTTTTATCACGCTTGATGGTTTCTTGGAGCAAGTCAAACATATCCTGTTTCATTGTGGTAGAAAACTGATATGCACTCGGCAATTCCTCCCACACAAGGAGCCCCAATTTATCAGCCCAATACAAAAACCGACTGCACTCAATCTTCTGGTGCATACGTACCCCATTGAAACCCATCTGCTTGACAAGAAGGATATCTCTCTTGATCGCCTCATCATCATCAACAGTAAGCAGACCTTCCGGCCAATACCCTTGGTCAAGGATTAACTTCTGATACAACGGCCTGTTGTTCAACAACACTCTGCCCTGTTCAACGGAAATTTTACGCATTCCGAAGTACGTCCGAATTTTGTCACAGACAATACCCTCTTTGACCAACAGGACTTCCATATCAAACAAGTTTGGCGTCTCAGGCGACCAAAAGTGGACAGGATCAATGGCGTCAAGAGGTTTCAAAGGAAAAACAAAACGATTCTCACGTCCTTGTGCAGTGACAGCTGTGTGCAACAACTGCTGCCCATTCCAAAAGACATTCGCATGAACCTCATACGTACCATCCAATTCCGATGATGCGAGCACTGTCGTTTCCACCAGTTCGTGGTCGATATCCGTTTGGGTTGCGACACCCTCAATAAAGATTTGGGGCCGAGATTCCAACCAGACCGTCTGCCAAATACCGGAAGAAGGAATATACCAGCAACGATCACCATGTTCCCCCCAATACTGTTTTCCCCTCGGTTGCGCCGTATCATTTGAGTCAAAAACACGCACGGTAAGCCGGTTATCATCCTGAAGCCACAGAGTGATGTCAAACGAAAAAGGGGTATATCCCCCATCATGAGAACCAATATACCGACCATTCACCCAGACGTCCGCATGCCAATCAACCGCAGCAAAACAGAGGAAAACATGTTGCGAGGTTTTTGGTGCGGCAAATCGCCGTTCATACCAAAGGATAGGGTGGTATGACGCATCATTGATCCCAGAACGTTGGGACTGAGGGGCAAAAGGAACAAGAATCTGTGTTGAAGACGGTACGCCTTTCTCCCCGTATTCTTTCTGCAAACCGACATCCCTGTCATCCGTTTCAAACGTCCACATTCCATCCAGAGATGACAATGTATCCCGTTCCTTTTCAGGAACGGGTTATCCGCTTGTTCAATTTTCG
>Ga0172377_10007520_pt1 | contig 11209 bp, 5 predicted proteins | sample Pumphouse3metaG_FD_119749 | JGI IMG/M metagenome (GOLD analysis project Ga0172377, IMG submission 119749) | Leachate microbial communities from a municipal landfill in Southern Ontario, Canada - Pumphouse #3 metaG | ecosystem: Engineered > Solid waste > Landfill > Unclassified | place: Canada... | reverse complement strand
TCGCCGCATTCAGCTAAAAAATCTTTTTCGCCGGTCAATGCGATATAATCCTTAACCATACGGCAAAGATAGGGAGATTGTGAGCGATTATAAAGACCGACATGATTCGGCATATAGCCCTGACGTTTAATAAGCCACAGTATATTAGAAATATTATCACGCGCCGTTTCGGCACGATTCTGCCGTAGCAAGCCGAGGTTTGTAAAGTAGGTATCCCAGTAAAAGAAAAACGAGTAGAATCCTTCGCCTTTAATACTGGGAGACGAATAAGAATAAGGAAGATCAACACCGCCAAAGCCACAACCCGGCTTATCACGGTAAATACTGCGTTCCCAATTTTCATTGATATAATCAATAACGGATGCTGTGTCCATTTTTTTTATCCTCAGAGCAAAATATACTATTTTTTCAGTAGCTCAACTTCCTTCAATGGCAATTAAATGGGAAAAAGTACAATAAGAAAAGATAACGACCACCATAACAGAATAGAAAGAAACAAAAGAAAAGCCCCATTTTCCCATTTAAGAAACAAGACTACCCTTTTTTAATTGCTACCATGGAACGTCATGCTCCTCCCCTGAAATTTCAATTCACGTAAAAAATACAAAGCAAGACAAAACATCGTTTTGCTATTACCTTGTTTTTTATATTTGTGTCAACAGTTCTTTTTATCTTTATTTAAAATCATGTCAATATACAGCATTGCAGTCCAGCCATAGTCGTGGAATGCCTGGTGATAGGAATCTGGAATTTTATTCGCTTTTCGGTATAAATCCGGGGGATCCACTTCACAGCGGTCGTCATAAAACTCAAAGAAAGTTCCATATTTCAAATACATTTTTTCAATTTCTTTTACCGACTTATCAATAATCATATCCGCAACATCATTCATTTTATAACGGCGGAAACCATAAGCGATCAACCAGTTTACATTTGCCCAGACGGGTCCCCTCCACATATCTTTGCTATAATATTCACGATTGCATAAAGCAATGGAAGCAACCGGCAGTGCCGTTTTAAAAGTATCTGGATTATCGAGCTGTTTTGCGAGAAATTCCGCCTGCTGCGGCGATGCTGCCCCGCATATCAGAGGCAGGAATCCTGTACTTGCCATCACATCAGACATTTTATTACGCGTTACATCATAATCACAATAAAATTCTTTCTTGTCATTCCAGAGACGTTCATTCAACAAGCGATTCAGCTTATGATGGCGTTCTTCCCAAAGCGCGCCGTCGTCTTCCAATCCAAGTTGCGCCGCAAATCCAGACATTATTTCACATTCCAGCGAAATAAAAGAATTAAAATCCGTCGCATCCAGTTGAGTTGCAAGATCAAAACGGGGGGAATTATCCATACCGCTTTCGCCACTCCGGCAAGTCTCGCTTCCCTCCACCAGCCACTCCAGCAAGCCGGCACCATCCGTATCGCGATGATTCAAGTCCCATTCCAAATAAGCCTTTAACTTCGGATAAGATTCTGCAATTAATTCCTTCGATGGAGAGACATCGTTTAGCAGCTTAATACCCAAAGCCAAGACAGGCGGCTGCGTCATTATTGTTTTATATCCAGGACATCCACAGAGTGGAATAAAACCATCTTCACGCTGTAAATCAAACACGGCCAAAAGCGCATCACGTGCCAATTCCGGATCGAGATGACGAATACCGATAGAATGAAAAACGCTGTCCCACAGCCACATATTACGATGCGGCCAGCGATCCGGTGTACTCCAGCGATGCTTTATTTCACCCGTCGGCGAATAAAACATGGTGCGTAATTGCGAATAAGCCTTCGTTAATGCTTTTTTCGCTACAGGGGATGACATTTCAGGAATGGGATAACTTTTAATCTTGTTAATATTTACATCAATCCGTTTGTCTATATCGGCCGTTATCAGTTCCGCACGCAAAAAACCTTTCGAACCAATCAGCGTCCGGTTCCCTTCCGTGATTATTTCAATCGAGTGCCCCGGATGAACTTCAAATTCTCCTTCAAGCAGCAAATTCCAGGCATCCAAAAAGACCATCTTTAGTCCCTTCGCCACAAAAAAATCTCCGGCCAGCATGAAATTATTATCCGCAACCAATTTTGACTTAAAAAGGATATTTTCCCCTTCTAATGGCAGTCTTATATCAAAGCCATAGTCCTTAAAAGAGGTCCGCATTACGATGCCATTATTAAAATCGGTTTCACCATCGATGCCGGAATATGCCAGGATATGACCTGGATTCCAAATATTTAATATTTTTTCATCCATCATCAACCTTCTTTTTTATTACGGGAGATCATTTTGAAAAAGCCAAAGCCGGCTTCCTTTTTGTAAAGTGGGGGTGAGATCCGAAACAGCCACACAGAGAACTGTTTTGTTGTATCCTAGTTGTATCGGAAGGGATCTGTACGATCAAAGGAGATTCTTTGCGTTTTTTCTGCCAGTCAATGGTAATCAATCCTTGCGGAATTGGCATTTCTGCCGAAACCCGCGTAAGATTTCCGGGGTGCGGGGCAATTTCTACTTGTTTAAATCCCGCGGCAACGGGTCGTATTCCCAAAACGGAGGCAAAGTAATGGTAGATAATATGGGAACTCCAGGCATGACAATCCGAACGACTTGGCTCCGGGCGCTCTAAAATCGTTTTCAAACCAAGTTCATCTAAAGACTGAAACCGCTTCGATATTCTTTTGTAAAAAAAGTCCATACGCTTTGCTTTATGGCAAGCCTCTAAATAATAAAAGTCAAAATAAAAGGTTGTTTCAGCCATTTCCGGCAGACCGGAAAACAAGCCTTTACAAATGAAAGTTTCCTGTTCTGGAGAAAGCAAGTTTGAAAGCAAAGCAAGACATTGGCTATGCTCTGAAAATTCGGGATGCGTTGCGCAATCAGACAGCATGCTGAATTCTGGTGAAAAAAACGTTTCAAACATCGCTTCAGCCAGCCTTTTGCCGAGTCGCCGATAGCGTGCTGCTATTTCCACTTCTCCTAAAAGTTCATGCAATTCACACGCCTGCCCCAAGCTATATAAATAAAGCGCGTTTAGGACTCCGGAAACACCAAATTCAGCACCTTCCGGCGTACCCATTTTACCGTCACGAGTCCACCTTGGAATCCAATCAACAAACCCCCAGCCCATCGGCAGTTTTAATAAATGATCCGATGTAAGATAGCGTTCAAAATTATCAAGGACACGACGTGCAACAGGCACGATCTTTGCCGTAACGTTGGGAGAATTACGATACTTTACATAATCACAAACCATTGCCGGATAGAAAAAATTAAAGGGCGGGATTATTTGCGTAACCCGGGATGGATAACGCGAAGGCAAAAAACCACTCGGCAAGATACTCGCGGCAAAGAGCATAAGCGATTTTTCCGCGAGACGGGCATCCGCTGAGAGGGTATAATTTACCAGCATTTGGAGCCTCGAATCCCCGATATACATAAGCTGCTCGTAAAAAGGACAATCCATATAGGTATCATGCATACACATTTCCAGCGTACGCTTGGCAAGAACAAAAAATTTGTCAAAACAACTATCGTGGCTCTTAAAATTTGCTGCAACATCGAGTGGATACCGCGATTCCCACAATTCAAGACTGTTAATAATTAAGGGGAAATCGGTGGTCTTGATTTTTAATTCAAGATAGCGTCCGGCACGATAATGGAGCGTAAAAAAGTTTTCGTTTTCATTTCCTCGTGGGATAAAGCAGTCTCCCACTCCAAAAAAATGGCGATTCAGAAATTCTTCCCGATTCCCTTTGCCTTGATCATCCATCTCCAAAGCCTCAGCCCAATGCAGCGAAATGCGACTGCCTTTTCCGCCAGAAGTACTCAATACTGTATTTGCACAATAATAATTATCAAGCTTAAACAAAATTTTTCGAGTACAATTTTTGGGAAATTCCAGTTTCCCGCCTGCATAAGCCACCGGCTTCTCTATTTTGTTTTCTGTTTCGTCATAAAAATTGCGATTATTTTCACCAACATAAACAATCATGGCTGATGGAATACGCCGATCCATTTGAGGTGGCAGCGTTGCGGCCCGAAGCAAATGCCCGGGGATATATTCATTTCTTCCGCTCGCATTCGATCCAGATTCTATTTCCACAGAGGGATTCCAATGACCGACTCCTCTTTCCAAATCCACAGGAAAGCGATTCCGATCAAAAGTGATACCATTTCCTACCGCAGTACTTTTTTCATAAAAGACGTCAAATTCTATGCCTGGAACAACACAAGCATCCCAGTTGCCGACCCTTGTATTGATGCAATCGCCTTGAGCGCCCTCTGCGGCTAGCAGAAAACTGCTATTCATTCCCATTCTCGAATAAGCACCCCTCTTGCCAGGATTAAACACAAGTGCAACCAGCACATGCTCCCCTTTCAAACAATTCCATTTATAAGAATCAAAAAAATAGTTTTGACAATCGCCCTGTTCTGATCCTGTTGCGACAAATTGTCCGTCGCAATACAAACGGTATTGCGAATCCGCAGTCACATGCAATAAAATTTCATTTGTTTCCTTGGCGCTAAATTGGCATCGAAATGCTGAAACCGGAATTGTTCGGCACTCTTTTTTTGCCGCGATCCACATCGCCGGCCATATACCATGATCAACCCACAATTTCTTCGGATCTTCCTGAGAAAAGGGTTTATAATCAATAATTATTTTTTTCCACATTTAATATTTATTCCACTTGCTGGTCATTGATAATGAGTTCTAAAAAGGGCATCACGGATCTATCTTTTTCACGCATAAAACATTATGACGAGGTTTTGCTTCTGGTAATTTTCTAAGATGACAATATAAATATGGGCACATCTTCTGGATTGATTCTTTGCCCCAGAATTTCTTTGCAATACCACTTTAGCATTTTTCCTATAAGGACAAAAAATAGCACAAAAATTAAATGCCCTCTAAATAAATTTTAGAGAAGATTAATTTCTTTATACAATTTACGAACCCTATCCTGCAAAATATTTAGCACTTCTATTTCGCAGCTTTGGCCATTTGCCCATTTGGAATACCAGTCAAAATATTCCTTGCTCAGCACTTTTATTTCATCAAAATGAGCCTCATATTCTTTGTTCGCCTTACCGTCATATTCTTCGATCCGCTCCGGTTTTATCAGCATCGTGAAAATTTCACCAAATTGTTTTCGAATGCTTGTCAGTTTTTTAGCCGTAACAGAGTATTCTGAATTTCCGTTTCGAAATTGATGAAGTCCATCAAAATAGGTATCGATCATTTTATTTGCAGTTGTCCAATCTTCTTGTTTGATCGCACTGGAAATTTTATCCGACTCCAACAACATTTGCGATTGTCTTGCCTGCTTTAAGATTTTATTTTCTACCTTTGCTAAATTCAATGCATTCCGCAATTTCCGCGTTCTAATTTCCGAAACAATTTGATCCACATGATCCGATGCACCAACCATAAAAAGCACTCCCTCGCCGGGCGGAAGAAGAAGCTGATCTTTTTGTAATTTCTCACCTGAAATAAGATCTACACAAATTTCCTTCGAAGAAACCTCGGGCGTAAACAATACGCTTTGCACCGCCTTCAGATCCGCATTTACAATGTAATAATAACAACCAAATTCATTTTTTGTGGTACGCGTAACTATTTTCTGGGCCTCCGAATACTTGTATGGAGAAATTTCTTTCGCGCCCATAAGAGATGCCGCTACAGGAACAATATCACGCCCAAGCCGAGCTAATTCCATCGTTGTCGTATTTGTATTATACCATGGATCCAGAAGCGTCTTATCAAACTCTTCGCGACGAATCGTTCCATCCAAAAAGGGAACTTCGTCATTCAGAATAAAGTAAAGGATGCCCTCAGAACCCGCTGCCAAAGCATTAAAAAAGTCAAATCGGATTTCCGTTGGCGTTGGATAGCGCAGCAAGAAAAAATTTTCCGTTCCCTGCTTCCGCCGCAGGCTGTAAGCTTGCTGTATACTCCAAACTTTACCCCCGCCGTTATGTTCCTGCGACAGCCTGATTTGAGCACCCGTTTTTGTAATGATATCATGAGCCGGAGTACTGGATGCAACCCTTAAAGGATACACATCAGGCATGACAATTTCCATGAGCGAGCCTAGAACTTTGATTTTATAAGAACTATCAAAGGCACTCGTAAAAGGACGACTCGGAGAGTTTTTATTAATCATTTCCTTCCAGTCGATATATTTTTCAAAATCCGCTGGTTCATCTCTGCCATACCATGCCAAAAGCCGGTCCTCGGAATCATACTTTTTTACGATCTCTTGAGCCTTTGCAGGATTGCCAAGATAATCAAGATACGCCGTCGCTGTTTCCATTAAGTAGAGATCGAACTGCTTCATGTCTTGTAATCTTTCCGCAACATTAAGTGTATCATCGCAAAAATTACAATACGTATTAAAGTTTAATCGGCGAATCGTCAACAGGTCCATTTTACGTCGTTCTTCCAGGCTTTGAGAAAAATATTTCCCATTTTTCTCATTTCCTGCTTTTATCGTAGATATGACACCGAAGGGGAAAAATCCTCCACGATCAAAACGCGGATAGCTCTGTAGCTTATAATGAGCTCTTTTGACGGGCTTGATCGGCGGTAATTCCTCGACCTTTTTTTCACTCTCATAAATTTTAAAATCTTTGAGCAATACTTTCTTGCCCTTCGCTTCAATTTGGACACACGTCAACGGATCTCCAAGCATGCCGTCATTTATATTTTTTTCCTTTGTCAGCTTACGTGAAAAAGAGGCCCCCGATATATATTGACGAAAAAACACCCACTCATTCGCCTTCGCTTCAAAAGATAAACGATACCACGCATCTTCCGCACCATTGGTCAGATTAATCTTATAAAAAGACGACACAGGACATTTCATTTGAAAGGATAAAACAGTCTTATTCGTTATTTTTATTGGAGTTAGATATACTATTGGCGTAAGATAGGTCGTTGCACTTCCCCCCGTAAGTTTTGCGATAGGGGTTCCGTCAACATCCTTTAAATGCTCTATTTTACAACCAGGTTTATTGCTCCAATACGTAATAAAGTCTTTCGATTTTACTGCAGGCTGTAGTTTTTGCTGAAAAAGAATCTGATCTGCACCAGCAACGGCGGCGATCACTCCGCAAACAGCTATTATTTTTAATATTTTAACAGTCATTTTAATAAAACCTTTTTAAGATCTGTGAAAATTAAGATTAAGGGGCTGTAAAAAATTTAACTTGACAATTTGCCGAAAAAATCGTGATTTGATTTTGGGGCCGACGACGAGGAGCATACCCTCAGTATGTGACGGAGTCGGCGGCACAAAAAGCATTCACGAGAATCAGGCAAATGTAAAGGTTATTTCTGAACAGCCCCTAAGACCCCCAACAAAACAATTTCCATTTTGAATGTCTTTTTGCTTTCCTCTGTGCCCGAATATTTCGACAGATGCTCTTTTATAGCATTTTTCAGGGCCACGTATTTCGTTATTTCAAGCTTCATGAAAAATGGTAAAACTTGACCGGAAACCAAATATCAAGAAAAATAGAGTTCTTCTTTCCTTGTTTTCTTGCCCCAAAAAGAAAGCATTCATTTCCAAACCAACGGGCAGAAACACCCCCTGAATCTTAAAACAAATAAATTATTTTAAGATTCCAAGAATAACGAACGCCTCTTTTTAGTTAAGGGTATCTTTTTACCTGGGGAGATAGAAAAAGCAATGAGACACAAAAAATTTAGATCGCGTCATACTTCCACACATACTTCGAAGGAAATTGGATCGGACGATAAAAATCCAGATAATTATTATAAACATCATCTTTGCTTTTCGCTTCTACATGACCATCTGCAAAAGAAAAATTAATCCTCCCATTGTGCCGCGGATAAGCACAATTATTATTCGCATTCGAATCCCCAAAAAGCCGAGGCAATGCAATCCACATAGATCCGGCACCCAGCGTTGATGTATCCCCTAAATGAACAACGGTATTCGTGGCCTTGACTCTCGATAACATTGATAAATTAATCGCCCTGTAATTTGTATCATATGGAGTCCAACCAAACGTGTAATAATTCGCACCATAACCAATCGAACCATGCTGTGAACCGCTATCAGCGTCCGGCAAAACCTTGCACAATGGATCCGATGGGCACAAAAAAGCCTTCCAACTGTTGACATACTCCTCATTAATAAAATGAGACCAGTTTTTAATACCACCTTGATAGTAAAGATGCGCACCCACTAACCATCCATCATAGTCATTGCAATAAAAAGTCGTTGATAACTCAAGTTGTTTTAAATTACTCTTACAAGAAATATCTTTAGCCTTTGCTCGAGCTTTACTCAAGGCCGGAAGTAACATTGCCGCTAAAATCGCTATGATTGCAATCACAACCAAGAGCTCAATAAGCGTAAAAGAATTGTTTTGTTGTTTTTTCATTTTTCTTTCCCTCTTTTTGTTTCTTATTCAAATTTTGTTCTTTCTAATTTGTCTTGTTTCTATTCTCAACCTGCTTGTCTTAACTTGTTTTCATTCTTTTATTCTCCTTATTTGTTTCACACTTTGACGTTTTAATAAAATAGGAACAACGAGTTCTTGTAAATCACATTTTCCGGACTCTAAAAATTGATTTATTATTTCCGCGAGCTTTATGCCAATCGCTTCAATGGGATACTTCACAGTAGTCAACGGCGGAGATGTAAACGCAGCATAAAATTGATCATCAAACCCAACTACAGAAACATCCTCCGGAATGGAACGCCCAGACGCCATTAAAGCAAGACCTATTTCAATTGCTAATTGATCGCATCCGCCAATGTAAGCCGTAAAATTTTCTTTCATAATCACAGAATGAATAGCGTCCCGCTTCTTCTTGTTAACAAAGAAATCCGCAGACACCAAGTGCGGCGCAAATTTTATTCCAGCAGCATCAAAAACTTCTTTTGCACCTTGCATGCGACAATAAAAATCACTACTCGGCAAAGTGTCATCAAAACACAATCCGCCAATTTTTCGATGCCCGCATTCAATCAAATACTCCGCGATTAATCGTCCGCTCGCACAATTATCAGGCGCAATATAATTAAAATCTTTATCGACTGTATTCAACAAAATCAGCTGTTTCACTTTTTGGCGCAGTTCATTCAATAACGCCGAATCTGAAACCGCAAACACAATTCCAAGATCCGCATCCAAGTTCGCCGCTAAAAGGTCATCGCTTTTCTCAACAAAAACCACATCAATTTTTACTTCAGGAATAATTTCATCCTTAAAAATACTAAATATGTTTTGGATAATAGGATTTGAAATCTGATCTGGTGGCATCAACAAAACAACATCCATTTTGTAATTGCACCGCGCTTGTACTATTTTATCCAAGGCACACGCTGAAACATATGCTCCAGAACACGCAACTCGTTCAACAATCCCCTTCTTCTCAAGCCTATCAAATGCCTGACGTACAGTATTTCGGCTTACCGAATACTTTTGCGCCAGGGTACGCTCCCCAGGCAATCTCTCCGATACCTTAAATACACCGGCATCTATTTCATAAATTAGCCGTTCCCGAACTAACTCAACTTTATCAGAGACTTGACCCATTTTTTTTCCTTTACAATTTTAACTGGTACTATTATTATACCAGTTAATTTGAAAATTTCAAATCATCAGCACAAAAAAAAGCAGATTTATCCTTTTTACCAAGCAGTTAAAATTCCCATCCTGTTGTTTTCCCCATAAAAGAATAATTTCATCAGGATAGCCAATATTTTAAAAATGGGACAGCTGTTTTTCCATGCGCTATAAATAAGGAAAGGAAAATTACAGATCCTGTATTATCATCTCCAAACAAGCTTACGGACAATTCTTATTCAGAGACTTCCATAATGAAACTAGTCCGATCTCAAATCATGGATCAACCGGGGGGGGGCAAGAGATTTTCATTATTACAGCGGGATGATTTATTTTTTTAGGAATCACAAAAACAGAAGGATTTCTTTTTTTGGGTTTTTATTTCATTTTTTTACTTGCAAGATATATATTTAGGTATTAATTTGCAAGGTATGGTTATTTTATGATTTCATTGATAAACCGTTATAACGATCCTTATTTCGATGCCATTCAAAACTATTATTCCGAGCATTCTGGTACTGGAGAATTGCGAAAATAAAAAAAGGAAGAACAATGAATGTGACAAAATCTCTGAAACGCATATTAAGCGTATCACTGATTGCCGGATTATTTCTTTTCAGTCAAAAGTTGACGGCAATAAATGAATTTGAATTCGATCTGGAATTTTTAAATGAATTAAACCGCATTGAAATGAATGATTATGCTGAGATGCAACTCCATCAAATGCGGAAAAAATACCCCAACCAGCAGGATGTCATCAATCTGGAATCCGCAAAAGTCTATTATACCATCGGGCGCTCCAAAGATGCAGAAGCCGCACTTGCAAAAATTTCCCCAGACTCTCAAATAGCGAATGACGTATTATTATTAAAAGCTCAGGTTTATGCGGCGCGCAAACAATGGCCAAAAGCAGCGCCTATTTATGAAAAATATTTTCACAGAAATCCGAAACCAAGCTCCTCCAGCCGCGCAAGTCAAGAAGAATTCAAGCGCGCAATTATGATTTACAACCACGTGCTGAAAGCCATGAATCGCCCCAAAGAAGCCTCACAAATTCTAGAAAAACTCAGATTTATCAAAGACGCCGTTGAGCCCCGGCAAATGGCCTGTCTAAAACTGCAAACCGTGATCGACACCGAAGAAACAAACTATAAAAATGGAAAACCAATAAATACCGGTGCACTGGATGCGGCCTTAAAAGAAGCCGAGAACTTACAGTTTATACGAGACGGCGTCGCCGCCGAAGCCAGTATTCAAACCGCTAGGACCTATATTCTTCTCGGACGCGATGCCTTAAAACAAGCACAAGAGGACCCCGAAAAAATTGCACAAATCTCCTATTTTGCCAAAGCTGTCACAACAATTAACACAACCACGCCATTCCTTATAGAAATCGAAAAAAACATGCACAGCAAGAATCATTCAAATTCGCCAGTAGCTGAAGCAATGTTCTATAAAGCAATTGCTTTTGCCGGGCACTCACAGGTCACCTACGCAAAAGGCAATCCGGATAAAGCCGAAAAACAAATTAAAGGCGCCGCAAAATACCTCGAAAAAATGCTGGAAGATTATTCAAACAGCCCCCTGCAAAATCAAGCT
>Ga0172377_10007519_pt1 | contig 11209 bp, 8 predicted proteins | sample Pumphouse3metaG_FD_119749 | JGI IMG/M metagenome (GOLD analysis project Ga0172377, IMG submission 119749) | Leachate microbial communities from a municipal landfill in Southern Ontario, Canada - Pumphouse #3 metaG | ecosystem: Engineered > Solid waste > Landfill > Unclassified | place: Canada... | reverse complement strand
TCTCTAATTACAATATTTTTATGGGTTCGCTGATAAACAATCGCCAACAACATCTTTTCCCAAAAGATATGGTATTAATAAGTCATTGGGGCTTGAGAGACGAACTCAAATCGAATTATGCAGATAAAAAACAAGGATTGGAAAAACAGAAAATGATATACGAGGTAATGAAACACATTATTTATCAAACCGTTCCTAATGAAGTAATTAATACCGGAAAATTTGTTTGGAATCCTTTGGAAAATAAAATTTACGAAGACGGTAGCGAAGTGAAGATGACTGCGGAAAACAATCGGCGTTATCGGTATTTAATGGATAATTTTAAAGCAATGCAAAAGGCAGATCCTTATTACACGCATTATCCTACTTATATTGCACGCAAATTTGAAGGAGAGTTTGAAATAGCACAAAAAGAAATAGAGCAATTATTTAGCTCGCTTAATTGTGTAGAAGTCAGGTTTGTGTTAATTCCTCCATTACTCCCATCAAAACTATAGCAATCCTGATTTAATCCAGCTACTACTGTTGCCCCGTTTACTGTTCCGTCATTCCCATTCCCACTATAATCTTTTGCATTGCCATCCAGTGGATACCAAGCAACCAACCCGTTCATCATAGGAGGTTGTGATAGTTTTGCTACCGACAAGTTTCCCTTGCTGTCAATGTTCATCTTGCTTTCGTAGAGTTCTTTCACATCATCAGCAGAAAGAGCGGTGGCGTAGATTCTTACATCATCTATTTGCCCATCAAAAGCTGAGCCAGAAGTCCTTCTCCCTATAAATAAAGTCGTCTCAGGAACATACCAGTCATTAGTAGTGGAATAAGTTGTTTCAACCCCATTAATATAACATGTTGGAACCTTAGCATCAGAATAAGTAACAGCAATATGATTCCAGTCGTTATTTTTAAAATTAGATATTATAGCAGTCCTCTGTCTATTTCCTGTAGAAGTCAATATTAAATATCCATTATTATAAAATCCTAATCCAACTCCTGTTGGCTGATGAACTAGTAATACTCTTGAATCAGTTGGGACTGTTTGACTCTTCACCCACATTGATATTGTTTTTATATCAGAAATATCTCCTGTTTTTTCTATGCCAGAAGTAGTTCCATCAAACTTATATGCTCCACTCCCTATTCTGCTATCATTAGTCCATTCTGGTGTGGTATTCAAATCCAACACAGCATTGTTCTCGTATCCGCTTATGTCTTTGACTAAGCCTGTTCTAATTGTCGGAGTGAAGGGCGTGGCGTGATTTTTCGCTTCAAGTTGAAAATTATATAAATATAAATTATTTATTGTCGCATCTCTGACTATATCGTCAAAGAATGAACTCGTAACCGATGGAATGGCAAATGTTAATTCATTTCTACCATTCTGTAAAGTGCATACAATTGTCGTAACATTACTCCAAGCAAACTTAACAACTTTACCCTCTGGCAAACCACTACAATCAAATGATAAAGTATAGATATCTCCTGTAGTTAATGTTGTTCCACTTTTTAAATTAAAGAAAAAATATGTATCTCCAAAGTTAGTTGTCCAGTCTATTAAAACTCCATTACCAGATTTAGTACATCTAACTACATTCCCTATGCTTTCTATCAAATTAGTTGTAGGCTCTTGAAAATCATCAAATGTATAATGCAGTATCTTAGCTTTGCTTAGTTCTTTTACTTCTTTAAGGGATAGAGCGTGATCAAAGATTTTTACGTCATCAATTACCCCATTAGTAACTGTAGTGCCTGTTCTCGAATCTCTACCTATTCTAAAAAGAGAAGATGTAGAAGAAATTAAATCACCTATACCTGTATGATTATAAACATTCACCCCATTAATAAACATGTTAAAAGAATTACTCTTCAAGTCTCTAGTAAAAGCAACATGAACCCACTCACCTATAGGAACAGACCCAGAAGAAGAATTTATATCTAACTGTCCTGAGTTCCAATAAATTCTAAGCCTAGCACTTGTGTTCTTCTCAAAATTTATAGCATTAGTTACACTATAATTACCAAAAAGAATAGAGCGTGAGTCATCATTCCAATAAACCCACATAGATAGAGTAAGGGAACCATGCCAAATATGAGGAAAGTTTTCTATTTCTATGCCGCTGTCGCTTCCATTAAAGGAGGCCCCCTGGCCTACTTTACCACTAGTATATGACAGGGCTCCGACAGGACTCCCGTCATTCCCATTCCCACTACTATCCTGAGCATTCCCATCTAATTTATACCAAGCTACCAATCCCATAATTACCTCTTATAAAAAAATCTCTATCGTTAGAAACAACAGAGATCACTATACCATTTATATATGTTTCTATTGTTTATCCAACAAAGTTGAACTGTAAAGACTCTGTTCCAGCATTATACTCCATCTTAAAGTTTCCTACAACAAACCCACTATCTGCCTTAACAGCTCCAGGAGTATGAATACTTTCATCTGGTGCAGTTGTTCCAACCCCTAGCCTGCTATTTGTATTATTCCAATGCAGATTGTCATTAGTGTTGATGGCGTTAGTTCCATTGCCAAACAAAACTTTCCCAGAAATAAAAGTAGAGGCTCCTGTTCCTCCTCTAACGACTCCTAAAGTTCCATCTGTAATATTTGATGCACTGTGGTTATGGGAGCTTGGAGCGGCTCCTATGTTTGCTGGAGACAAGTTTCTGGTAGCTGTGCCAGTCACCATTCCCTTGGAAATGATTATATCTGAAAACACAGTTGCCCCAGATAAAACTGAAGTAGCTCTATCATAGGTCCCGCTGGAATTAATGGTAATAGTTCCTGCAGATTTAGCCAAGCTGATATTGGTTCCACCCTTTATATTAATTCCTATATTTCCACTTCCATCAAACACATATTTGTCTGTTCCTTCATCGAAGCCAGTATCAAATTGCAGAGTGAGCGGGTTGTCAACCTTGGCTGCAGATTCATATACCGAATTAATGGCAGATACTATATTAGTGTGGTTACTTCCTATGTCTAAGTTAGATAAATCCCCAATTCTAATGCCAGTTGCCAGTTTGGCATCAGTAATGCTACCATCTGTCACATAAATGCCACTATATGTTTCACCGGCTTCAGGTACGTTCATAAATGCTATAAAATCATATCTGGTGCCAGATGCCTTGTTTGTATTTAATGTAATAGTGGTATTATTGGTAACTGTATAGTCTACACCCTCTTCCAAATAATATACTAAATTTTCATATATTAACAATGAATCGGTTATCTTTTCAAAGTTTGGTATATTAAATGTAACAGTGTTTGAACTTGTACTTAGAGTAGTTTTGAATCTTTTTACATATGCATACCCTTTTCCAGTGGCTACATCGGCTGCCCTTATTCCACTATCCACCAAATTTCCGTTGGTATCAAACTTTGGCATATAGCCTGTTACAGCTCCCGAAACAGATGGTATGAATCCTTCTATTTTATGGGTATGGGAATTGGCTTGCAGGGCACTGGTGGAGGTAGTCGTTAAATTTCCTGGAGTACCAAGCGTGATTGTTACGTCCCCGCTTCCAGAGGTAAAATTCATTCCATTGCCACTGGTAATGGTTTGGTTATCTGATCCAGATGTATGGGTATTGGTATAGGCAGTATTCCAATTGGTTATATTGGTGGAATTGATTGCATTGGCATCATGGGAAGTATTCATAGCATCAGTGATGCCATAACCAGAAAGCGTAGTAGGTTTAGCAGTAAGACTGGCAAAAGTATGAGTGTGCCCTACTACAGAAACAGTTGTCCCGTTTAGCTTAAGCCCATTAGGGAAATTAGCTACTCCATCAAGAGTAGCTCTATAAATTAGCTTGTCAGCTCCCGAAGTTTCCCCTGTTGACCACAACTCTAACCCATTATTATTACCAGACTGAACTCCTGTATATCTCCAATAATACCCGTAAGCATCAGAGTCGTTGTATCTTAGCCTGAGAAAATCTAAGTCTGTGTTTCCGGCAAGAATATCAATCTTTTTGTCTGTTCCTACAGTTATGCCGCTACTTGCAGTAATTAGCCCAGCCACACCTAAAGTTCCGCTCATAGTATCAGAAGTGTTTTTTACATAGCTGTCGGCAGTGGCCACAGCTGAAACTGCTTCACTATCAGCATATCTGGTATGGTGAGCGGATGAATTGATAGTATGAGTATGAGCCCAATCCGAACTGATGGAAGTGGAAGAAGCCCCACTGGATGGAGCAGAGGAAATACTCCTCCATGACGAAGAAATTGTTATTACATCACTGGCTTCAGAAATGGTTACATTAGTTCCAGATTTTAATCCTCTTACTGTGTTGCCATTTAGCAAAGTAACTGTTGCCCCCGAAGCTACGTTGGAAAGTGGGGCTTGGTAATTGGTAGATACAGAAATTACACCAGATGAAATGGATACTCCACTACCTATCTTGACTCCACCCAGAGTAGTTAGGCTGGCTGTTGGTAATGAATAATTATTAGCTCCTGTAGCTACCCCGTCTAATTTTGTCTTATCAGTTGAGGACATGAATCCATTGACAGAAGTAGTAACGATACCATGGGCATCCCCAGTTGCTCCTACGTGAGAAGAAGGGGTAGCGCCAACATGAGAATAATCAAGGTCTGTTCCATTAATTTTATACTTACTTCCAGAAGATATATTAACATCACCCTTGATATTAAGGGCGTAAGTTGAGTGTTCATCTGTTAGTATGCTTACATTATTTAAAAATTTCATTTATTATCCAACTATTGTTACACTATATTCATTATTTGCTGGGGGTTGTGCAAAAAACAACTTAACATTGTTTTTATCTGTGTATTGTATATCGGTATATACGTTAGAATAGTTTCCTCCATTTTCCCTAACTATAACAGAAATATCCCTTGAGTTTAAATCGTGTTGTATGTTAAAGGCAGTCAAAGACCCGTTGCCTATATTGGCAGTTAGCTTGGTAGCCAAAGTTCTGGTTATCGTGCTTTCAACACCCCCGAAGGTAGCTTGCCAAACTCCCTCAGAATTGTTGAATATCATTTTTGCATCAGCTCTGGATGCATCTGCCTTGAACCTCTTAATTTCAAAACCACCATCAGCGTTAGATATGCTTGGAGTTAAATCACTATTTAATGTAATGATTGAATCACCGATATTTACGTCATTTGAGGAAACTGTAGTCAGTTCACCTTCTACAAATAAGTCTTTTACCCTTAGGTCAGAGAAACTTGTGTTTGCCAAATTACGAACCTGTAACTCGCCATTATCATTATTCAACAAGACCCCAATTCCGCCCGAATCTATTTTGAATGAAGAATTTGTGGTTCCGGTATCTGTATTTTGGCCATGAGCTTTGCCAATGGCGGTATCTGTTGCTGAATCAACGCCTATGGAGACTGAACCAGCAGCTTTGGTGAAAGCCATTCTGGTCCCTGGATTTATAGCTATAGAAACAGAATCCCCACCATTAAATACGTATTTTCCAGTTTCTTGTGTAGTTCCATTACCAAAATTCAATGTTAGGGGATTGCTTAGGCTAGCAGCATTTGAATGAACATATAATATCGCATCTTCTATGGAACTTATGTTAGCTAGTTGAACTTCTGCTAAAGGATCCTCTCCTAAAGAAGTTTTTAAGGTATTCAAGCTTCCAATTTTTACATCGGTAGCCATATGAGCATTTGTAATGGATCCAGCGGAAATGTTCATGCCGCTGTATACCTGATCGGAATCAGGTATGTTCTTTATTACTAAGAAGTTAAATTTAGTATTAGCGGGCTTAGTAGTTCCTGCTGGAAGGAATGTGATGGTGCTGTTATCTGTTATTTCATAATCAACACCTTCTTCCATATAATACACCAAGTTTTCATATACTATCAATGCATCGGATTGATGGTCAAAATCAGCTATTCCTATGGTAGCTGTTGCTGAGGCAGAAGCACCTATAGAAAAAGAATTTCTTCTTATTACTGCATACCTTCCACCGGTGGCCAGATAAGCTGCATTAAACTCAGTATCCTTTAATGTTCCATCCGAATTGAATGAAACCAAGTTGTCAAGAGTTGTGCTGACAGATGGGATTTTTATATTGGCTAATTTCGCTACCCCGTCTTTGTCTATGGAAAATTTTTCTATATTGTTGTTTCTTACCGATATGAGATTGGCGCCATCAGTGGTATAGCTAGGAGTATTAAATATAAACCCAGCAGCTGATGCACTATTGGCTACAGAAGATGCAATCGTTCCATTTTTTAACAACAGGTCACTTGAAGCACTTGGAGCTATCCCCAAGCCTATGTTTTTGAATTGCACCGAGGAGCCAGTGGCTATATCTTGTGGGGTGCTTAGGGTTATGCCGCCAGCTGAATTGGAAACTACCACCCTATTGCTGGTCCCAGTCAAGGTTGAAAGAGAAAATCCAGTTCCATTGCCGATAAGCAATTGCCCATTGGCGGCAGAAGAAGCATCTAGCCCAGTTCCGCCATAGGTAACCCCTATTTTGGCTCCCTGCTATGTCCCTGTCCCAATAGTCCCTAAAGTAGTTATGGAAGTTTGGCCAGCATAAGTTGAAGCGATATCTATGGTTGGATCCCCGTCTACCCCACTGTCATTTGCTACAGAAACTCTACCGGCAGTTCCTCTTATGATTCTTGTGGTAGCTGCACCAGACCCTGTTTTGACTGCTATGCCATCTGTGGTTAGATCATGGAAAGCTTTGGCTTGACCGGTTAGTCCCAAGGTCCAAGAAATATCTCCGCTTAGGGCTTGGCCTGAAGCACTTCCTCCGGTTATTCCATTTGAAGTTTCTATTTTCACACTTCTGGAGGTTGGAACCATGGTTCCGGCAACCAAAGTGGTATTACCATCAGCCAAAGTAAGAGTGCGATTGGCTGACAATACAGCTGTATCTATGGTATTGGTATAAGACCCGTCTTTAATTTCAAAAGAACTGGAGCTAAACTTATTGGCATATACATCGGCTAAATTTATGTTATCATTCTTTTTTACCACTAAGTCTGTCCCATCGGAAGAAATGATTGGCCCTTTAGTGGTAGCGTGATTGTAATTTAGCTGAAAAGAGGGTTCACTTGTTCCGGATAAAACCTTTAGTTCAAATCCACCAGTGCTTTCGCCTACAAGAAACTTGTCGGCTACATTGCCAGATGTATCTAGCCCAGTTCCGCCTTTTTCCGGTGACAAGGTTAATGCGTCTGGGGTAGGGTTACCGGTATTTATTATTCCCAACAAGGCCCCGCTAGTTAGAGCAGCAGCTGCTGCAGAGGAGTCCATAGCAACCCATTCAGTTCCATTGTAGTAGTATGCCTTGTTATTGCCTATACTATCATTAAAATAGATCTGCCCTGCCACTGCAGGTGAAGGGGGTGTTGAAGATATATGTAACCCAGCATTCATTAACTGATTTTTATTAAGATCTATATTGTTTAGATATTTGATTGCTCCCATTTCCATTTTCTCCTAATTTAATTTAAATAGGCTATTCCAGTTACCGCTATTGAAAATTCTACTTTAACTTCATTTATATTGTTATATGTAACTTTACCTTTAATTACTTCATTGTTGGTTGTCTCAATAGTCGTAACAGAAGGGAACTTCCCCAAGCTATGATTAATTACCCAAATCTCCGAAGCCGCATCCTGATTGTGTGTATAGTGCCCTAATTTCTGGACAGCAGTGTTAATTTTTTCTGGAGACCAGAGCCTAGAAATTGGCTCGTTACCTGCAACCCCATTAGTTAAACCAGTTTCTGCTTCCAATTGAGTTGCATTTTCTAAACCTATTGACTCAATAACAATTTCTTCAACGGTTTTCCCATGTGGCTTAATTCCACCATCATTGTTAAATATAGCTATTTTATTTTCAGTAGCTGTAGGAACTTTATCTACCTTATTATTAATAACACTACCAAGCGCACTAGGATTTATCCCAGCATTACTAAGAGACTGGTCTGTTGATGAAGTGAATGGGTAGAAGTATCCATCACCATTTGGACTAAGGGCATTGTTAAGTATGTTTTCCCATTCAGCTTCTGTGTAATTACTCACTGCAGGGTCAGCATATTCATCTAACGCTGGATGAGTGAAAGTAGCTCCATTCTCTAAATTAATTTCAGCATAATAAAGACTAATAAGATCTTGTATGGCTGGGTTATATTCTTCACTATCTAAAGAAAAAGAACTGTTAAACAAAAAGGAATTATTAAAATCATCTTGAGCTTGAGCTTCAGCAATAGATCTTTCTAGAGCTAAAACCCCATCTATAGTAAGGCTTCTACTTTCTTTTATTTCGTTAGCTTTGTTATTCATTGTGTAAATAGCCATTTAAAAAGCACCCCCTGACATGTAATACTGTGGTATAGCTAAAGACATTATAGCTGCAAAAGAAGCTGGATTGGCAGCCATATTCATACTTAAAGCATTTTTTATTTGAGACTTAAGCCCCATTAATCCTATTGGTGGTACCATAGGCACCAGCAAAGATATCCCAAGAGCCATCATTAAGGAAACTACATCTGGAGTCGCTGCATTTTTCAAATTAAGAGACTGTCTTATCATATTCTCACAAGCAACTCTCCCAGCTGGAACTAAAGGAACAGGAACAATGCCAGCTGGGAATAAACCCATAGGAACTACAGTACTTAATGCATTAGTAAACTGGGATGCAAAATCACTTTGATTAGCACTTTTCCCTTTAGAGAGTATTCCTTGTATTTGTATTTGTAGAATTGGTTGTGCAGCCATTATAGGCATATTTTTACTCCGATTTGATTTTCTTAGTTTCCATATTACGCTTGTCTTGCATAATCCCTGGAGGTATAGGGGACATACTGCTTTCTAATGGAGCAGTAGTTGGCCCTGTTGGAGCGACATGTATATGTTTCTCTAATTTATCAATAATTTTTTTAAGTTCCTTGTATTTTGCTAAAGTTCCTATGTTATTATCTCCTATTAGGACCTCTCCACCTGGTTTTATTACTATATCTTTTTCTACTTTTAAATTCACAGAGTCCAATAAATTTATAATTAGTTTACCTTCATCATCAATAGTTATTTCATTATCCCCAACAACTAAATTCATTTCTCCATTTTCAGAGGAAATAGTAAAAGAGTACTTTTTGTTTCCATCACTTACTTCAATACTTATTTTATCTTCTTGTTGTAATATCCTGCTTTTTTTATCATCTTTATCATTTTTAATTTCTGTAACAAAGCTTTCCTTTCCTTCAACATAAGCAATAGCTACCCTTTGTTCTTTTTCATTATTAATATCAGTTCTTTTTAGCTCTGTAGAGTCTTTCCCATCTTCATCTTTACCCATAGAGTAGGTAGTCCATAACTTGGGGGTGTGCTCCTCCCACCCCTCATCTTTTGAAAAATGAGTAACAAAGAAAGAATTATCTCCAACACTTATAATATTACTTGTTGGCCTATCTTCCCAAGTAAGTCCTTCAGTAGATGATTTATCAGTTGTCTTAAAGCGAGCTATGAAGTTCTTTTGTTTTGCTTCCTCTATAGTATCAGCTAATAAGTTATGTTCCCCACCCAAAGAGCCATACCCAGTGGGGCCTTCTTGATTCATATCGTCAGATGGATAATTTACATTTTCTACTTCCCAGTTTTCGCCTCTGGTTGGTTGGAAAAAACTTCCTAACCAAATTAATTTTCTTAACTGGTTATCCATAGAAGCAACTAACCCTCTTTGATTTACTTGAGGTATAAAAACAGTTCCAAAATTACTACCACCGCCATATGGAGAGTATACATATGCTTCAAAATCATATTTATTGCCTTCATCGTTCATGAATGCAGGATAATTTTCAGCTAAATCCCATTGCATTTTTTTAAAATAAGCTTCTGGTATTCTAATTACAATAGTGCCTCTTTCATAAAAAGTATCTGTGTTTATAACCAGTGCTTCAAACATCATTTAAATTATCTCCATTACTCTATTATAATTAGTTACTCTTATAGTCCTGTCTACATAAAAATCCTCTGGGGAATTGCCAAATTTATTTGCATATACTAATATCCAAAACAACTTAGGGTCTCCATAAAATCTTTGTGCTATTAGGTCAGGTCTGTATTCCTCTTCTTTAGGTATCTTATACCAAATATCTCTATTTGTTCTTAATAAAGTATAGAGGTTTTGGTCTATTATGCTTTTTATTTTCCTTTCCCCTTTAAAGAATTTATATCGTGACATGCTTAACCTCTCTCATTAAATAAGCTACTATTAGTTTGAACCACAGTTTCAAAAGATCTAAAATAAGTTTCATAATCTGGAAGAATATCCATATAGCTTTTAGTTACTTCTAATAAATCCATACTTACACTAAACCCAAAGGAATCTACTATCCCTCCTCCTTCTTTTAATAATAAAGGAGTTTCTTGCAATTTTTTTTCTATACTCATACTCGTTACCAAAAATAGTTTATGCCTTTTCTTATTGTGGCTTTTTAAGTCCCCTGATTGAAGAACTGGGTAAGTGAATAAAGTAGAATCTTCATCACCTATTATTATTCTAATAAATGGTGGCCTTAAGTAGGAAAACGGGTTATCTACGCTATCTTGCTCACTTTTAGGAAACTTAGGAAGAGCTAATGACTCATACATTCTTTGAATAATCCTTACTTCCTCTAATGTGTAATGATTCATCCAAGAGTGTCCATATGATGCACTTGGGCTATTTTTTTCTCTAGACAAAACATAGTAATTTGTAGTCAAGCTGGAAGTTTGTAGCTCTGTATGAGAATAATTTTGTAAAGAACCTATCCTTGCTAATACATTTTGGGCATTATATTGAGCAGAGTAACCCCCTTCTTTTATATCTGGAATAAATTCAAAAGGTATTTTAAAACTACTCTCTGTTTCATCTTGAGGTATAACTGAAATATACCCTATAGAAAACAAACCTGGTCTTAAGCTATTTATATCATTTAAGCCTATCTTTTTTTCACTATTACTGAAGTTCAGTTTAGCTAAGTCTACCTCAACAACGCTGGTTAGATTTTTGTTTTCCACAGTGCTTTCAATTATAGTTTCAGGTTTTAACTCTCCGCTAACTTCTTTATGCTTCCCAGCTATATCAGTAGATTTTCTATCTGGTATAGTTTTTTCAAACACCATATCTGGTTTTTTATCTATCTTAGCAGTATCTATTTCTATAGCTTCGGACTCTAACTTGCTACTAACTTCTTCATGCTTCTCAGCTAT
>Ga0172377_10007515_pt1 | contig 11215 bp, 6 predicted proteins | sample Pumphouse3metaG_FD_119749 | JGI IMG/M metagenome (GOLD analysis project Ga0172377, IMG submission 119749) | Leachate microbial communities from a municipal landfill in Southern Ontario, Canada - Pumphouse #3 metaG | ecosystem: Engineered > Solid waste > Landfill > Unclassified | place: Canada... | reverse complement strand
CAGGTCAGCATTTTACCCGGGTGTTATTCTCGCTATATAGAATATCGATAAAATTCAAAATTATACTTTTGGTCTGGATAAGCTGATAGATATTTAATTGAGTATTTATTTAAGGAGGGCAGTATTATGCTGGATATGGGTGAAGTAATCACAGCAATGGTTACACCTTTTGATAAAAATTATAATGTGGATTTTGAGTCCTGTGGCAAGTTAATGGATTATCTTATAAACGAAGGAACTGATGGAATATTACTGTCCGGTTCTACTGGAGAATGTTCAACTCTTAGTGATGAGGAAAAACTGGAATTATTCAGATTTGCAAAGAATAATTTCGGGGACAGAGTTAAAATTATTGCAGGGACGGGTTCAAATGATACAAAACATTCTATAGAACTATCAAAAGAAGCAGAGAGAATAGGAGTGGACTGCCTTCTGATTGTTGCACCTTATTACAATAAACCTTCACAGCAGGGTATTTACAGGCATTTTGAGGCTATTGCAGCTGAAGTAAATATTCCTATAATCCTTTATAATGTTCCGTCAAGAACAGTATCTAATATAAGTTCAAAAACCTGTGTGGAGCTTTCAAAAATTGATAATATCTGTGGTGTAAAAGAAGCCAGTGGTGACATGAGGCAAATATCAGAAATAATCAGGGATAGTGAAAATGATTTTGTGGTATACAGCGGCAATGATGGTGATACCCTGCCTGTACTATCGCTTGGTGGTTATGGGATAATAAGTGTAGCCTCACATATTATATGCAGAGAGATAAAGCAGATGATATCCTCTTTTAAGAAGGGTGATTATACCCGTGCGGCTAAAATACATCTTGAAATGCTTGATATTTTCAATGGAATTTTTATTGCTCCAAATCCGGTTCCTATTAAAGAAGCTTTAAACATGGCAGGTATAAGTGTTGGGCCATGCAGATTACCATTATGCAGTATGGAAGAAAAGGAACTGGAAACATTTAGAGAGATTTTAAAAAAACACAAAATAATTTAAAGAATAATTTAGCAGGTAGAAGGTGAGTTTTGCTAATAAGCAGATATGGTAAAGAAAACTAATTTAAAATTAATACCGCTTGGAGGATTAAACGGTGTCGGCAAGAATATGATGATCTTTGAAAAGGATAACCGGATTATTATTGTTGATTGCGGTTTGATGTTTCCTGATGATGATATGCCCGGCGTTGATTTTATAATACCGGATTTTTCATATATTAAAAAAAATAAAGAGAAAGTAGAAGCATTAATAGTTACACACGGTCATGAGGACCATATTGGTGGTATTCCCTTTCTATTCAAGGAAATAAATGTACCGATATTTGCAACAAGACTTACAATAGGTCTGATAAAAGCCGGGTTAAATAATCAGGGTAATGGAATAAACATAAAATATAATGAGATAGACCCTGATAAACCTCTGGATATAGGGCCGTTTCATATAGAATTTTTTAGGGTTAATCACAGTATACCGGATGGTGTGGGGTTGATTATAAAGACAGACGTCGGAACAGTTGTTCATACTGGAGATTTTAAATTTGATCTTACACCAATTGATAAAAAAGTAACCCAATTTTCAAAAATTGCAGAAGCAGGCAGTAAAGGAGTCCTTGCGCTTTTATGTGATAGCACCAATGCTGAAGAAATTGGTTATACTCTTCCTGAAAAAGACGTTGGAAAAACCCTGCATGATAAATTTGAGGAAGCGCAGAAAAGAATTATTGTTGCTACTTTTTCATCACACATACACAGGATACAACAGGTGCTTGATGTTGCCAGAAAGTCCGGCAGAAAAGTTGCTATTTCTGGAAAATCAATTTTGAAAACAATCAGGGTTTCTTCAGAGCTTGGTTACCTGAAGATTCCTGAGGATACAATAATTCCAATAACAAGAATAGATGATTATCCCTTAAAAGAGATAGTAATACTTGCTACTGGTAGTCAGGGGGAGCCACTTTCAGCGTTAAACCGGATGGCGCTCGGTGAACATAAAAGAGTGAGTATTATGAAAGGCGATATGGTAATAATATCTGCTTCCCCGGTTCCAGGAAATGAAAAAGCTATATCAAATACCATCAACAGGCTAATAAGGCAGGGTGCAGATGTTTTCTATGAATCTATTTCAGGTGTTCACGTGTCTGGCCACGCTGCAAGCGAAGAAATAAAAATTATGATAAGTCTTGCTAGCCCGAGATATTTTATACCGGTTCACGGAGAAAATAAACATAAGATACAGAATGCACGAATAGCTAAATCAATAGGGATAGGTGAAGACAATATTATAATTGCAGAAGATGGAGATATTATTAAGATGAATGTAAATCAGTGCAGGGTTAGTGGAAATTTAAACCCACAGACTATTTATATTGATGGCATTGGCATGGGAAATATAGAAGATACGGTTCTTAAAGATAGGAGAATATTATCAGGAAATGGTATTATATTTATAGTTGTGGGTGTCGATTTTACAAAAAAAGTAATCTTACATGAACCTGATTTTACCATGAAGGGAGTTATATATATTAAAGATTTAAATGAGATTATTGAAAAGTTAAAGAATATTATAAAAGACACTATAAAAAACTGTTTCTCTAAAAATATTATAGATAAAAATATGATTGAGGGTGTTGTTAATGATAGAGTAAGTAAATTTATTTTTAAAAAAGCAGGAATAAGACCTATAATAATAGCAAAAATCGTAAGTCTTTAGCTTTTATAAGGATGGGTTTGGAATAAATTAAAAATCAGATTATAAAATAAAAATCTAAATTTTTAGAAAATGACAGCCAGTAAAAATAAAAGGAAGAAAACAGTAAAAAGTGGGAAAAAATATAAATCAGGTACTACAGAAGAAAAGAGAAGCTATGTTAAAAGAAGAACTGAAGTATACGGTGTACTTATAATAACACTTGCAGTTCTATTGTTTATCAGTGTATTCGGCCTATCTGATTACGGTGTAGTAAACGAGAAAATAAATAATTTTTTATCCTATATTTTTGGAGCTGGCAAGTACTTAATACCATTTCTGCTCGTAATATGGGGTTTTAGTTTTTTCTTTGAAAGAATTCGCTTTTTGTCCTCAAGTTTTGGCTGGGGATTTTTACTTCTTTTTTTATCAATTTTAGGAATTATCAGTAACAACCTTAAGTATGTAAATATCTTTGATGAGGTTTTAATAAAGGCAAGGGGAGGCATTATAGGAGCCTGGATTTTTTATGGACTATCCAGACTTTTTAGTAGTGCAGGGGCCATAGCACTGCTGGTAGTTTTGATAATTATATCGTTGCTTATAATAACAAAAATTTCTCTTATAGAAGCAGGTAAAAAAGTAATTAATTTTTTTAAAAATTTAAAAGTAAAATCCAGAATCGCATCATTAAAGGAAAAAGACTTCCCGGAAGAGGGAAAAACACCGGATAGGATAGGAATAAGCAAAGATAAAGTATATAACAGTGGAAAAAGTGAAGATTTTAGAGAAATTGAAATTATTGATCATACCGCGAAGGGTTCAAAAGATAAAAGTGAAGTATCGGATAAACATATAAGAAAATATGACATGGCAGGTGCTGTAGAAGGACGGCTGGAGGAGGAGCAGTTAAAAGGTCAGTTGAAAATACCCATAGTAAAAAGTGGCGAAACTGAAAATAATTACAGATTTCCACCAATTAATTTATTAAAAAAGTCTAGGAACATACAATCACACCTTTATAAAGAAAGTGTAAAGGAAAGGGTTCATACATTACAGAGATTATTGAGTGATTTTAACGTGGATGCAAGGATAGAGCGAGTAGTAAGTGGGCCCACAGTAACCCTCTATGAATTAAAACTTTTACCAGGTGTAAAAGTTCAGAGACTCTTAAGTCTTGAGGATGATTTCTGTGTTGCTCTCGGTTCTCCCGATATCAGGATATTAGCTCCTATACCGGGTAAATCTGCAATAGGTATCGAAGTGCCAAATACTGTAAGAAGCATAGTTACTCTTGGAGATATTTTTTCAGGTGATGACAGGAATCTTATGGATAACTTATTAAATGTACCTCTTGGGAAAAACCTATCAGGAAATATAGTTTATATGGATATAGCTAAAATGCCACATGTATTAATTGCAGGGGCAACTAATTCAGGGAAAAGTTCCTGTCTTAACAGCATTATTATTTCTCTTTTAATGAAGGTAAAACCATCCGATGTCAGATTTGTTATGATAGACCCGAAAATGGTAGAACTCAGTATATATAATGGAATTCCCCATCTGTTGTCACCAGTAGTCATTAATCCCAAAAAAGCATCATCTGTGCTTTCATGGGTGGTGGAAGAAATGGAGAATAGATTTACAACACTGGTTAAAAGAAATTTTAAATCTATTGAAATGTATAATTTTGAAGCAAAAAGAAGTGCAATAGAAGACGAAAGTTTTAAACCCCTTCCGTATATTCTGGTAATTATTGATGAACTTGCGGATTTAATGATGTTGTCAGCTTCAGAAGTAGAAGACAGTATATGCAGGATTGCCCAGATGGGGCGGGCAGTGGGTATCCACCTTTTAATATCTACCCAGAGGCCTTCTGTAAATGTAATAACGGGATTAATAAAAGCAAATATCCCATCAAGAATAGCGTTCATGGTTACATCCAATGTGGATTCCCGTGTAATACTTGATTGTGCTGGAGCCGAAAAACTGGTGGGCAAAGGTGATATGCTTTACCTGCCATATTACTCCAACAGGCCTGAAAGAGTTCAGGGTTCATTTGTAACATCCAATGAAATAGAAATGATTACGGGCTATATTAGAAATATGAGTATCCCTGATTATAGTATAGAAATATCCAGAAGAATGAGCGATGATGAGGTTAAGACGAAAGATGAGGATGAACTGTTCTATGAAGCTTTAAGAATAGTTGTGGATTTCGGGCATGCGTCAGCTTCGTTACTGCAGAGAAGATTAAGAGTAGGATACTCGAGGGCAGCAAGAATTATAGATCAGATGGAAGACAGAGGAATGGTCAGCGGATACGACGGAAGTAAACCGAGAGAAGTATTAATCTCAAAAGAAGACCTTAATAAATTGCTTGGAGAATAGAAGTAATTAAAATCATGTAAAACTATAAAATTATATGCAAAACTGGTTATGGATTGTTCAATAATAAGTATAGGTACTGAATTAACTCTTGGTCTGATTCTAAATGAAAATTCCAGATATATTGCAGAACGGCTTACTGATATTGGTCTGGAGTGTAAATACATGTTTACGGTAAGAGATAATGCTGCAGAAATTATGAATGTTGTAGAGCAGGGATTAAAGTACAGTGATGTAATAATAATAAACGGTGGGCTTGGCCCCACAGACGATGATATTACAAGAGGTGCAGTTTCGGAAGTATTAAAAAAAAGACTTATAAGAGACGAAAAGCTTGATAAAACAAGCCTGAAATTCAAAAAGAAAGTAAAAGATAAAAATATAACAGAAAGATTACTCAGGCAATCTTATATTCCTGAAGGTTCTTTTCCAATTAAACCAAAAATAGGCAGTGCTTCCGGGTTCAGAATAATGCTTGATAACGGGAAGGTATTATTCTGCATACCCGGTGTTCCAAAAGAAATGAAAAGCATGTTTGAGGAAAGCATTGTGCCATTTCTGGAGAGAAAAGTGAAGGAAGAAGGTCTGGAGAGAAATGGATTAATATTAAGGAAATCAACACTCCTCACTACAGATATTAGCGAAACAGAAATAGAGGAAAAAATAAAAAAGATTATGGTCGAAGCCAGAAAAATTAATGTAGAAGTTGGTATTATTGCAAATCCGGGTTTGATAAAAATAATACTGCTGGCGAAAGGTAGAGATGTAATAGAAGCTGACAGGAATTTAAGGAAGATCGAAGATAAGATTTCAAAAAAGCTTGGAAATTATTTTTACGGAAAAGATGATAGTATAATTTCCGATAGTCTGAAGGAAGTGATTAAAAAGGTTAATAAAAAGACTGGTAGCAAGTTATCTATAAGTACTGCTGAGTCAATAACAGGTGGGCTTATTAGCAGTATGATAACAGATACGCCCGGGAGTTCAGATTTTTTTTTGGGTGGTATAGTATCATACTCAGACTTCTCAAAAATGAAATTATTAAATGTTGACAGAATTGTACTTAAAAAATATGGAGCAGTGAGCCGTAAAGTATGTATTGAAATGGCAGAAAACGCTAAAAATATTTTTAATTCAGATTATTCAGTAAGTGTTACCGGTTATGCTGGGCCGGAAGCAAAAGACAAAAAAGTTGGCCTTGTTTATTGTTGTATCACAGGACCGGAAAGATATAAAAAAACATATAAAAGGATATTTAGTGGCAATAGATGTGAAATTAAATTCAGAGTTGCGCAATTTATATTGAATGAATTAAGGATAACAATAAATGAAAGGTACCTTAAAGAAAGTTAATATAGTGGTGATATAGTGGATATTAATGAGAATGAATTAAAAAAGAGATTATTTATAGCTATAGAATTACCTGAAGACATAAGATGCAGTATATATAAATTAGCAATGGATATATTCGGGAGTAAAAAATATGCAAGAGTAGTGGCGGCTTCAAATATTCATTTAACTTTAAAATTTCTGGGCGATACAGAAATCAATAAAATAGAAAAAATAAAAGAGGCAATAAAGGCAACTGCTGGTCGATTTGAAAAATTTGAATATAAAATAAGCGGAGTAGTAAATGCTTTTCCTGACCCCCGGAACGCAAGGGTTGTTTTTCTGGAAGTTGATAGTGGTGGGGAGCAAATATGTAAAATTTATAATGAGCTCGAGGATAATCTTTCAAGGATTAAGATAAAAAGAGAAAAAAAGAAATTTTCCCCTCATATAACTATTGCAAGGTTGAAGAATAGAGAGAATATAAAAGAGTTAATGTCCAGCAGTGGGAAAGAGATAAATGCTGTTTTGAATTGTAAGGAGCTTACATTATTCGAAAGCCAGCTCAGGCCTGAAGGTGCAAGATACATTATTCTTGATAGATTCAGTTTAAAGTAAGAGTGTTATAAAGTGATTCTTTGGAATGCTGTAAATATTTAAAGTATTGTAAAATATTTTTTAAATTTATTTTATTATGTTATAATAAGCTAATGTGCAAAAGCACAAAATATTGTTGTTTTTATTATTTTAATTTTTTGAGGATAATACTATCTGGAGGTTTAGCATGGAGAGGGAAAAAATTATAGAAAATACCGTATCTCAGATTGAAAGGCAATATGGTAATGGTGCCATAATGAAATTGGGTGAAAAAAAACTTTTGCAGGATATAGGACATATATCAACAAATTCACTGGAACTTGATATAGCGCTCGGGATTGGAGGAATACCCAGAGGAAGGGTAACTGAAATATTTGGACCGGAGGCTTCTGGAAAAACAACCCTTGCTCTGCATATTATTGCCAATGCTCAGAAAGAAGGAGGCATAGCAGCTTTTATAGATGCAGAGCATGCACTCGATCCAGGCTATGCCAGAAACCTTGGTGTTAATATTGAAGAACTTCTATTATCCCAGCCTGATAATGGAGAACAGGCTCTGGATATCTGTGAAATATTATTAAAAAGCGGTGCACTGGATGTCATAGTAATTGATTCTGTTGCTGCTCTGGTCCCGAGAGCTGAATTAGAGGGTGAAATAGGTGATACTTATGTAGGGCTTCAGGCAAGGCTGATGTCTCAGGCCCTGAGAAAAATAACCGGAGTTATTAACAGAACAAAAACTTCAGTAATTTTTATTAATCAGCTCAGGGAAAAAATAGGGGTCATGTTTGGTAATCCAGAAGTAACACCGGGTGGCAGAGCATTAAAATTTTATGCATCAATTAGAATAGATATAAGAAAAATTGATAATATTAAAAGTGGTACCGAGGTGATTGGCAACAGGGTACGTGCAAAAGTAGTTAAAAACAAAGTTGCTCCTCCATTTAAAAGTGCGGAATTTGATATAATGTATGGAAAGGGTATATCAAAAGAGGGAAGCATAATTGATGTTGGAACAGAGCTGGGGATTATAGAGAAAAGTGGGTCGTGGTACTCATATAAAGGCGATCGGATTGGTCAGGGTAGGGAAAATGCAAAAGTGTTTCTATCACAGAATCCAGAAATAATGGATGAGATTGAAAAGAAAGTAAAAGAGATGCTTGTTATAGATATTGATAAAAAGAAAAATTAATAAACTTGATATACACATTATAGATATAACAATAGAAAGAATAACTCAAGAGTGGCAATATCACTGAATAATAACACAAAAAGCAATTTGTGCTATTGACTTATATTAACTTAATGATATAATCTACTACGCTAAATAAAAGTTGCCAGAGAAGGCTACAGAGTAGTTTTAATCCATTTGAAAACTTCTATTTAATTTGTATTGACAAATAAACTCTTGTATGTTATTTTTCTGCAGGTTAATCTTATGTTCTTTGAGAACTAAATAGTGTAAGTTCTTTGAGCGAATTAATAAAAATTAGTTTTATTCGAGAGTTTGATCCTGGCTCAGGATGAACGCTAACGGTGTGCTTAATACATGCAAGTCGAACGGACAATGTGAAAGTGGCAACACTTTTGCAAAGTCAGTGGCGAACGGGTGAGTAACACGTAGGTAATCTACCTTAAAGATCGGGATAACCTTCCGAAAGGAAGGCTAATACCGGATGTTTTATATTGATCTTATGGTTAATATAAAAAAGGTAGCCGCAAGGCCTCCGCTTTAAGATGAGCCTGCGTCCTATTAGCTTGTTGGTAAGGTAATGGCTTACCAAGGCAATGATGGGTAGCCGGCCTGAGAGGGTGACCGGCCACACTGGGACTGAGATACGGCCCAGACTCCTACGGGAGGCAGCAGTAGGGAATCTTGCGCAATGGGCGAAAGCCTGACGCAGCGACACCGTGTGAAGGAAGAAGGTCTTCGGATCGTAAACTTCTGTCAATTGGAGACGAAGGTAACAGGGTTAATAGCCTCTGTTACTGACGGTATTCAATAAGGAAGTCTCGGCTAACTCCGTGCCAGCAGCCGCGGTAAGACGGAGGAGGCAAGCGTTATCCGGAATTATTGGGCGTAAAGAGCGCGTAGGTGGTTTTTCAAGTCATGTGTGAAAACTTCAGGCTCAACTTGAAGATTGCACATGAAACTGGATAACTTGAGTACAGCAGAGGAAAGTGGAATTCCTGGTGTAGCGGTGAAATGCGCAGATATCAGGAGGAACACCGGTGGCGAAGGCGGCTTTCTGGGCTGTCACTGACGCTGATGCGCGAAAGCCAGGGGAGCAAACAGGATTAGATACCCTGGTAGTCCTGGCTGTAAACGATGGACACTAGGTGTGGGAAGTTATCGACGCTTTCTGTGCCGAAGCTAACGCATTAAGTGTCCCGCCTGGGGAGTACGGCCGCAAGGCTAAAACTCAAAGGAATTGACGGGGCCCCGCACAAGCGGCGGAGCATGTGGCTTAATTCGACGCAACGCGAAGAACCTTACCAAGGCTTGACATCATATTGAAAGTTGTAGAAATACAACCCCTCTTCGGAGCAATATGACAGGTGGTGCATGGCTGTCGTCAGCTCGTGTCGTGAGATGTTGGGTTAAGTCCCGCAACGAGCGCAACCCCTTTTCCATGTTGCTATCAGTTTGGCTGGGCACTCTTGGAATACTGCCGGTGTAAAACTGGAGGAAGGTGGGGATGACGTCAAGTCATCATGCCCTTTATGCCTTGGGCAGCACACGTGCTACAATGGTCTATACAAAGAGTTGCGATACTGCGAAGTTGAGCGAATCTCTTAAAGTAGATCTAAGTCCGGATTGAAGGCTGAAACTCGCCTTCATGAAGTAGGAGTCGCTAGTAATCGTGAATCAGAACGTCACGGTGAATACGTTCCCGGGGCTTGTACACACCGCCCGTCACACCACGAAAGTCGGATACACCCGAAGCCAGTGTACCAACCAGCAATGGAGGGAGCTGTCGAAGGTGGAGCCGATGATTGGGGTGAAGTCGTAACAAGGTAGCCGTACCGGAAGGTGCGGCTGGATCACCTCCTTTCTAGGGAGTTAACTTATGTTTTCTGTGGATAACATCCCGGACGAAATGTCGATCTTACACTATTTAGTTCTGAAAGAATATTGATAACCAGAAGTAATCACTGGTTATTGATAAATTATGGGTGTTTATTTTGTTGTTCTTTGAAAACTTCATAGCGATATTGTAGATAATAATTAAGTTACTAAGAGCATATGGTGGATGCCTTGGTGATAAAGGGCGATGAAGGACGTGGTAGGCTGCGATAAGCTTCGGTTAGCCGTCAAACAGGCTACGACCCGGAGATTTCCGAATGGGGAAACCTATTATCCTTAATCGGATAATATTGCTGTCTGAATCCATAGGGCAGCAAGGCAGACCAGGTGAACTGAAACATCTAAGTAACCTGAGGAAAAGAAATCAATTTAGAGATTACCTTAGTAGTGGCGAGCGAACGGGTAAGAGCCTAAACCTGTTGGATGTTAAAACCCATAAGTGTTGTTCAACAGGGGTTGTAGGGATTATGGTGTACAGTTATGGATGTACATGAGAGTAAAAAAATTATTTAATAGCAGAACAGCCTGGAAAGGCTGGCCACAGATGGTAAAAGCCCGGTATGCGAAATTAAATAATCTCTCACATAATTTCCTGAGTACAGCGGAACACGTGAAATTCCGTTGGAATCTACGAGGACCAACTCGTAAGGCTAAATACCTTTATCGACCGATAGTGAACCAGTACCGTGAGGGAAAGGTGAAAAGTACCCCGGGAGGGGAGTGAAATAGAACCTGAAACCATATGCTTACAAGTAGTAGGAGGCACTTTATGTGCTGACTGCGTGCTTTTTGTAGAACGAACCTGCGAGTTACAGTATGCAGCAAGGTTAAGTTTAGAAAAACGGAGCCGAAGCGAAAGCGAGTCCTAATAGGGCGATTTAGTTGTATGCTGTAGACCCGAAGCTGAGTGATCTATCCATGGACAGGGTGAAGTGAAGGTAAAACTTTGTGGAGGCCCGAACCCACTAAGGCTGAAAACTTAGGGGATGATCTGTGGATAGGGGTGAAAGGCCAATCAAACTCAGAAATAGCTGGTTCTCCCCGAAATAGCTTTAGGGCTAGCCTCAAGTGTTTGATTCTGGAGGTAGAGCACTAAATGGACTAGGGACCTTACAAGGT
>Ga0172377_10007512_pt1 | contig 11218 bp, 11 predicted proteins | sample Pumphouse3metaG_FD_119749 | JGI IMG/M metagenome (GOLD analysis project Ga0172377, IMG submission 119749) | Leachate microbial communities from a municipal landfill in Southern Ontario, Canada - Pumphouse #3 metaG | ecosystem: Engineered > Solid waste > Landfill > Unclassified | place: Canada... | reverse complement strand
GACCTTGGTCGTCATAGGCCGGGCGCGTATAGTCATAAAACCAACGATAGCTACCATCTTGGTGGCGCAAACGATAATTCTGCTCCCAATGACTGCGCTGCTCGGCAAGATAACCCACAACCTCTTCGCCCATTTGCACACGGTCATCAGGATGCACCAAATCAATAAATTGAAACCCCGGCGAGGTGAGCAGGCCTGCTGAATAACCTAAAATCGATTCGATATTATCGGAGACAAAATGTACCGGCCACCCCTCTCGCGGCTGCCAAATAAACAGCAATACCGGCCCGCCTTTAAACAAGGCTTTTTCCGCTTCTAAATGCCGTTGTTGTTCATCTAACAAATTGCGCCATTTTTCATACACCAACGCCACCAAATCTTTTTGGTGTAACAAACCGACGACCGTACCCTCACGATTGGTCACCACCAAGCGTTTAAAGCGTTTTTCTCGACTAAACGCCAACGCTTCCTGCAGCGTCGCATCGCCACTAATAGTCACCAAAGGCGACACCATCACCTGCGATATCGGCGCTTCGCTCTGATGATGTTGCGCTAAGGCGTGGGTAATGTCGCGCTGTGTGACAATGCCGACATACTGCGCGCCTTGCTTGACTAAGGCGGCGGAAGCGTCACTCTGGCGCAAAGTAATCAACACCTGCTTTAGGCTATCGTCGGCCTGTACCGACACAAACTGGGATAGTTGCACCAAATCGTTAATACGTTTATGTTCCGCCAGATAATGCGGATCGAGATGCGTCGCCATATCCGAATAGCTGACGATACCGCTGAGTTCGCCCTGCGCATCTAACAAACACACATACTCAAACGGACCATGTTTTAACGCACTCAAACCATCAATCACGCTCTGGTCTTGCGAAAGCACACTCACCGGCTGTAGCGCAATCTGCGACAAAGGCAAATTAAAATCAACCTCCTGCAAGCGCAATACAATCAACTCTCGCGGCGTCATCATACGCAACCCTTGCGCGCCGGTAATGACCACATCGCGCAGATTGTGTTGATCCATAAAATCAGCGGCGTGTTGAATGCTATGACTATCGGCAAGGGTTTTCACCCCTTGGGTGGCTATTTGACTGAGCGAGGGAAAGAACATAACGCGTGTTGTCCTGCGTATTGGTTGGAAAAAGCAGCGGTTTGGCGCGCGCAGGCGCCGACTCCAAGCACAGAATCCTAGGCGGCCTTCGACCAAAAAGCAAGCCAAGCAGCGATTTTAAAGCGCTTAAAATTGAGCCTTAACAAGCCAACGACCTAAACGTGCCGCTTATAGTTGCTGGAGTAGCAGCTTGGTGATACCGGTTTCCTTCGCATATTTGACTAGCTGCGGCGTAGTGGCGAGATTGAGCTTGGTTTTCATAATGTGTTTATACATCGCCACCATACCGTGGCTGATGCCGAGCGTATCGGCGATATCCGCCGACGCATACCCCGCCGCCAATAAACGCAAAATCTTGCGTTCGGCCGGATTCAAACGGCGTGCTTTCGGTTGCAAAATCGCATTCATTTCACTGCTCACCTGGCCTACAGAGTAAGGATCAATTTCGCGGTTTAAAAAAAAGCGTTTCCCCTCTAACACCCGCATCAGCGCATAGCGAAATTCCTCGGCCTTGGCAAACTTCGTGATCACCGCGTCCGCGCCGACATCATACGCTTCGAGCCAAGTGGTAACCAACTCAGCCGAGGTCAGCAACACAATCGGCGTGGTCGGCGCCAGCCACTTCACCTGCTCAATTACCGCCAGTCCATCCAAGCGCGCTAAGGGCAAATCCATGACCAAAACATCCGGCGCACGCTGCTTAACACGCTCGATACAAGCCTGGCCATCGTTCAGATACTCAAGCGTACAGGGCTTCATTCAGCCTGATATAAGCTCACCCAACCCTTGACTGATTAAAGGATGACTGTCTGCGATTAAAACGGTTTTTTTTGCCATGATGGTTCTCAATATTGGAAAGGACACAGGCCTGCAAAAACGCGGTAGCAGCACTTGGACGCCTCGATTAACTCAAAATTCATTGAGGATTAATGGAAAAATCCGCCTGTATAATAAATATACTACAACTTGCTATTTTTTATACAAATCTTATACAAAAAAGGATGTTTAATGTGCGCTGTAAAGTAGCCTTTGCATTAAGAGAAGTCCATACCACTTTGCGACATGACATTCGAGTGACCAGTATAGCGGGTAAACCCACCTCACAGCGAAGGCCAATAAGACCGAAGAGATTAAATTAAGCATAAAAACGTAAAACCTAGTAACTAAGCAAAAGTTTTTTAACTACGAAGGTAAATTTTAGGTGACAGTTAAATGAATTGTTTTTGGCGTTAAACTTGGCCTAGAATCGCACAAATAACAACAAAAGTGCGTTTTATCCATGCCCATATCCAGCTATTTTAAAGGCAATTATCTGCATCATTTTTTGTCTTTTTTGGAGCGTCAGCAGATTCCTTATCGCCATTTAGACCATTATTGCGTGCTGTTTGAACAAGCGCGGCGCGAAAAAGATGTCCATATCCCCTCCGAAATGTTTATTAAATGGGTGAACGAGTTATTTCCCGATGGCAATGCACCCTTACCGATATTGCAGATGTTTACCAGCGCTCCACTTGATATGGTGCAAGACATTATCGCCAACGCAGATGACTTAGTGCAGGCGATTAATCAACTGCAAAGCGCATTTCGTGAAAGCAGTTCGGTTCTGACATTGGAGGTGTATGCCAACTGTGACGATTTATGGGTGTTTGACCTCAAACGCCCTTTCAAACAAGCCTCGCAAAGCCACGCACTGGCCGAACTGATGAAAGCGTCGATGGTGCATCAACTGGTGTACCACTTCACAGGTCACCTTCCTTTATCCATCGGCATTACCAGCGATCAACCGATTCCACAGAATCTGCGCCAACACTTTGCGCGCACGCGCTTTATCAATCAACAAGCACATATCTATCTAATTTACCCACATCAGGCGATCGGCGAACATTTGCCCGCCGCTTATCGCTTTAAACCGGAAACGCCGACTTGGTGTATTCGGCGTTATGTCACACGTTTGATTGAGCAAAGCTTGGAAAGCCAGCGTATTCGGGAAGATATGGTGGCAAAATCCTTAGCTATCAGTACGCGGCAACTACAGCGCCAACTGCAAGAAAAAGGCACCAGTTTTCGCCAACTGGTGAGTGAAATTCGTACTCAGCAGGCCTGCTATTATCTACAGCATACCCGCTTAACGATAGAAGAAATAGCCTTTAAACTGGGCTATTCTGCGCCTGCTCATTTTAGTCGCGCATTCAAAACACAGCTGGGTATCACCCCGCTTGCTTATCGCCAACAAGCCCTCAACGCGCCTGACACAGCGCCGTAAAATCCTCACGTGCCAGCGGTTTGCTAAAATAATAACCTTGAAAATAATGACAAGCGTAATCGCTGAGAATATCGGCAATCTCTTGGGTTTCTACCCCCTCGGCAATCGGTTGATAACCAAATACGTGCGCTAGCTCAATAATGCTTTTTAGCAGGGTTTGAAAGCGGTGACCATTAGCGTACAAATCGATAAACGACTTATCGATTTTAAGCACATCAATCGGCATTTGCGCCAGATAAGACAGCGAGGAGTAGCCTGTACCAAAATCATCCAGCGCGATTTTCACGCCCGCATGACGAAAACGCTCGAGCACATCGTAACTTACGCTTTGCGACACCATCGCTAAGCGCTCGGTCACTTCCAGCTCCAACCATTGCGGCGCGACCTGCGCTTGTGCTAGGCGGCGCATCACCTGCTCAAAAAACAGCGGTTGATTTAAATCTAGCGCAGAAATATTTACGCTAATCGGCACTGCTTTTTGTACAGACACAAGGGCTGCCAATAATTCGCAGGTCTGCTCCACGACTTGCAACGTAATCTGGCCGATAAGCCCCTTATGCTCGGCCAAAGGGATAAAACGGTCGGGACTGATAAACCCCAGTGTGGGGTGAATCCAGCGAATCAGCGCTTCGGCCCCGATTAGGCTTGGCGTTTCGCCAGCCATGTAATGGTATTTAGGCTGATACACCAAACTAAAACCGCGTTGATTAATCGTCTTAACGAGCTCCGCTTCCAACATCAAGCTATCTTTGAGGCGTTTATCTAAGGATTCGGTAAAAAACTTAAATCCGCCCGGGGCGCGACTTTTTGCATTCGCCATCGCCAAATCGGCGTGCTTTAGTAAAGTATCGACATCCCCTCCATCTTCGGGATACACGCTCACGCCAATACTGGCGCTCATAAACACGGTTTCGCTATCAAGCAACCAAGGCTGGTTAAGCCGTTGTAACAAGGTTTCCACTAAACTGGCGACCTCATCAACGCGTTCGAGTTGTGGAATCACCAACACAAACTCATCCGCCGATAAGCGCGCCACCGTATCTTTTAAGCCAACCTGTTCACGCAACGCTTTGCCGACCGCACATAGCAAGGCATCGCCAACGCTTGCGCCGTAGCGATCGTTTACCAATTTAAACCCGTCTAAATCGACATAGACCACGCCCACCTTAAGCGACGCTTGCTCAGCGGCGTGAATCGCGGTGTTGAGTCGATCTTTAAGCAACGTCCAATTCGGCAAGCCGGTAAGCGCATCATAGTTAGCTTGTTTTTCAATCAGTTGAGTTTGCGCTTCAAGTTTATGATGAGCACTTTGTAACGCGTCAAGAGTCGCGCGCAGTTGCTGACTTTTTTGCAGGATTTCTTGTTTGCTGAGCATTAAATCAGTTTGATCATAAATCATAATCAATACCCAGCCTTGCACCTCGTCAAACGGCACAATGCTCGCTTCCTGCTGCATTAAGTCAAACCCCGTGTGAAACACTTTGCGATTAGGCAAGGGCAATAAATAATGGTCATGTTCGGCAGAAATAAAGCTGGGAGTGTTAAGCTGTAGCACGGTTTGAATTTTACGATACAACTGCCCCTGCTCCTGTTCGCTAAGCGCAAACAGCGACGCCAAATGCTCGCCTACCACGCAATCGCGCTGGGTATAGGCCCGAATCCATTTATTGGCAAATTGAATCTGACCTTGCGCGTCCACCACCAGTAAACCGGCATTGATATGATCAAAAATAGCGTGCAGTTCCATCATGCGCCCTAGGTATGCAAACTGTTGGCAAGCAACGCAAGCGCATCACGATAAAACAGATAGTAAATTTTAGCGAATACATTGTGTTGCGGAATATCGAGGTAAGTTGAAATAGACAGAACATCCTGATAACGAATGCCCGCCAGCAGCGTCTGCAAACTCGGCGGGTCATAAAACGCCGTCACCGGCGAGGTGTAGGCGATCGGTACTTGACTGAGTTCGGATAAAATTTGTGTCGATGAGGTGGTGATAATGTTACCAATTTCAAAAATCGTTGATAGCACTTGATCATCTTGCAGCGGTTGCAGGGGATGCAGCAACCCACTCAACGCGCGTGCATCCGCCGCCGACAGTAACATTATCGTTTCGCCGGCCAAGCGTCCGCTAAAGGTTTGCTGCGACAACACCATCTGCGGCGCGATGTTATGCTCAATATCGGCGATAAATCCGGCGTAATCAAAAAACGCGACTTGCGGTACATGGAGCTGAATTTCCGCACCGGTAAATTGATGCAACAAGCCAGCAGCGCGCCCATAGGCAATATTAATCAGTTCACGAAAAACGTCCGCTTGATCGTCATTAAACAGCGACGTTTGTGTCATAGCCACACCTCCAGCTTGCGCTTGAGCAAAGCGTCTTGTAATGGCTTGTTGATAAAATCAATCGCGCCCGCTTGCAGGGCTTTGTCGTGGGTGATTTTTTGCGTATCTGCGGTAATAATCACCACTTTAGCGCGCTCATCAGCCGCGATAATCTCACGCAAGGCTTCCATACCGGATTTCACCGGCATGGTTAAATCTAAAAAGACTAAATCCGGCCGGTATTGCAAATAAGCGGCGACGGCTTCGTCGCCGTTGCTCGCCATCTGTGTTTCAAAAGCCTCCGCCAAATGCTTTTGTAGCAACGCTTGTAACATCAAGCGCGAGGCTTTAGAGTCGTCCGCTATTAAAAACCGTTTCATCACCGCTCCATTCGCCACAAAATTTGTCTATCATAAAGCCTTTTTAAACACACAACAACCGCCACTAGGGTCAGTTGGCCGCGCATTTAATCTCGTAATAAGCGGCGTTTTTAAATAACGTGCCTCGATTAAACCAGATTGATTCATAGGTTACTTTGGTGTGTTTGCGCTCTCTTGTTATAATGCCTGCAATTTTATCGATTTTATAAAGACTCCGACCCTTTGGCTAACCTGATTAAAATACTCATTTCCGTGTCAATCATCGGCTTTTTGCTGTACAAGGTGGATGCGACTTCCGTTTGGGATACGATGCGTAATGCCAATTTGCTTTATCTTGCGCTGGCGTTGGTGTTTATTTTATTAAGCCAACTTGTTGCGGCCTATCGTTGGAGCCTGATTATGGGCTTGCTTAATTATTCCCATCCGCTCGGGTTTTATATACGCAGTTATTTCAAAGGCTCGGTATTTAATCAACTTTTGCCAACCAGTATCGGCGGCGATGCTTACCGCGTTGCCGAAGTAAAAGCGCACGGCGGACGTTTACGCGATGCGTTTTATGGTGTGTTTATTGATCGCATTGTGGGTTTAATTGGACTATTACTATTAACCCTCTCCGCTAATTTATTTGAAAACAACCTGTTGCCGGATCATGTGTTTTACACGGTGAATGGCATGGTGCTGGTGGCGTTCGCCGGTTTTTTTGTGTTGCTGGCGCTACATAAGATTCAACGTTTACAGGACTATAAAATCACACAACCACTGTATGATTTATCGTTTCAGTTTCGATTGGTGTATAAAACGCCAAAACGCATCAGTCAGCAACTGGGTTTGTCGATTTTGATTCATCTTTTGGCGATGGTGGCGATGTTTGGCATCGGTCATAGCGTGGGCATTAACGAACCCATGTCGGTGTTTTTGGTCATCATTCCACCGGCCATTTTATTGACGGTATTGCCGATTTCATTTGCCGGTTGGGGCGTGCGTGAAGGCGCGTTGGTGGTGTTGTTTTTAATGGTCGGCGTTGAGCAAACGCTGGTATTGGCGATGTCGTTGCTGTATGGCATTTTATTAATTGTGGCGGCGTTACCAGGCCTGGTATTTTATCTGCGCAGCCAGCATAAGTATTTTTAAGGAATCGCACGATGAATGTCGATTTAATGCGCAAAATAGACTATTACCTTGGCATTCCATTGAGTTTTGTTGGTAGCGGCGTGGTCAAGCTGGTGGATTTAGTACGCTCAAAAAAAACTGTTACACCGCAAAAAATCCTATTTGTCGAACTGTCGGAAATGGGCAGTACCATTATTGCCGACCCGGCGATGAAACGCGCTCAGCGCCACTTTAATGCAGAGCTGTTTTTTGTTATCTTCAGTAAAAACAAACCCAGCTTAGATTTGCTCGGCACCATCCCGGAGCAAAACATTTTTAAACTGCGTGAAGACAGCTTGTTTACCTTAATTGGCGATGCGATTAAATTTTTATTTTGGTGTCGTAAACATAAGATTGATACCACCATTGATCTTGAACTTTTTTCGCGGGTGTCGGCGTTATTAACCGGTTTTAGTTTTGCTCGTCATCGCGTCGGCTATCATAATTTTCATGGCGAAGGCCTGTATCGCGGTCATATGCTAACGCATAAAGTCAGCTATAACCCGCACATTCATATTGCCAAAAATTTTATTGCGCTGATTCATGCGCTAGAAGTGGCCGACGATGAAAAACCCTATGCCAAGGTGCTGATTCGAGATGAAGACATACAGTTAGATCAGGTGAGTTTTAGCGAAGCGCAACAGCAACCGGTGGCCGACAAGATAAACGCCCTCTATCCCGATTATGCAACCGCAGGCTACAAACTGGTGTTGATTAATCCGAACGCGAGTGAATTGTTACCGCAACGCCGCTGGCCGAAAGATCGCTTTCAAGCCCTCATGCAGCGTTTATTGTCAGCGCACGATGACATTTTGGTCTTAATTACCGGCGCACCGGCGGAGTTTGATGAGGCTGAAGCCTTGCGTCTGGCGCTCAATCATCCACGCTGTCTTAACTTCGCCGGACAGCTTAAATTACAGCAAATGCCGATTTTGTATTGCATGAGTGAACTGATGGTCACCAATGATTCCGGCCCGGGACATTTTTCGTCAATTACGCCATTAAAAACCTTTGTGTTATTTGGCCCGGAAACCCCTAAGCTATACGGCTCATTAGGCAATAGCACACCGATTTTTGCAGGCCTAGCCTGTTCGCCATGCGTCAGTGCGGCGAACCACCGCAAAACGCCGTGTACCGATCCGGTGTGTATGCGCGCAATCAGCGTGGATGAAGTGGAAAACGCGGTTAATCAGTATTTAACGCGGACATAAAAAAAACAGGCCAAGTAGGTTATTACTAGGCTTGGTTGTTACAAAACCAAACTCACCCCACAAGTCTGTCTATGGGCAATTTAAAAGGATTGTGGTGGGGGCAGACTTTGATTAGCTTATGGACGGTTTCGTTTGTTTGCTGGTTTGTGGTCACAAGGATATGAACAATCCCATCGGACACATCACCGGGATAAGTTTGATCTGAGCTGGACTTATAAAATCGATAGCCTATGTGGTAATGATGCAAGTTTCTGTCTCTGGCTTGCTGAACAAACAAGTCACGCATACTCCCTTCAACACGCACTTCCCAACTGGGCTTAAAACGCCCTCGCAGCTCAGCGACACTTTTTCCCGACTGTATAGGCGCAATATAGTTTTTATGCAAACACTTACCCAACAATGGATCGGCTTTAAGGTCGTTTTTACATTCATCGGTAATATCGAATTTAATAGACATTACACAAGGTACTTAGCTTTGGATAAAGGCGAGAAACGCTTCTTCAGAAAGATTATCCGGCAAGCGCGTCACCGGAGAATCCGAATCTAAGCGAGCCAACAAATCCTTGGACTCTGATTCAGATATAAAAAACTCATCTTGTTGATGAACAAATCCTTTTAACTGCGTTGTAGACGCTTCGTAGGCGCTTGCCGCTTGAAAAGACCCTAAAGGCTGTTCAGCACTGACTAAAGGCGCGGCGGCGACAGTCGCAACCGTAAATGTGACAAATTGTCCTGTCCAAGATTTAGATAATTGCGTATGTGTATTCATTTCACTTCAACCTACTTCAACCCAATCGTGTCTTTGATTTGATCCTGCAAAAGATCCAATAGGATTTTTTTATTGCTTTCGTGCGCTAAATCAAACAAGGCTTCAATGTTTAAATCGCGCAACGCACAAGGATTATTCAACCCCGTATCACTGATATGATCAATAATGACATCAATCACAGGCCCATTCTCAACCACACTGGCGTTTAAAACATTTAAACAACGTCCCATTTCTGTGTCCACAAACCAGCCCTGGTGAACATGCCAAAGTTTAGATTCCGTTTGTACAATATTTTGGGTTAAATATCGACTATTCGTAGATAACAGACTATCAAACGCCGTTTCAACCTCATCAAGGGTAAACTTATCGGTTGTTTGCAAACTCACTTTTACTACGTTTTTTTCACTCGCAATACTATCGGCTAAACTTTTCAAATCCGATATAGCTTGCGGCAAAACTTCATCCCATCGAGTGTAGTCTGTACACAGAAACACAATGCTTTCGGGTTCGCAGCGCAGTTCATGAACAACACGACCATCTTCACGATATTTTTGCCAAAGTGGAAAAGCCATGTGCGATTGCTGAACATGAGAAAAACCGTTCTGTATGTCCACGCGCTGCATGCGAACATGATCAAATCGAGGATAACGCAACCTATCTAGCAAATCGGGCGATACAGACTGCAACGCAATGTGGGCAAAAGGCGAATCGAAATGCAACACAAACGCCATCGCATCAATCGCATTATTATTCGATCCGCCGCTAGAAACCGCCATAGTCACTTCTCCAAAAAACGAGGCTGCATTTTAACAACCTAATAACGAGTAAACAAATTAAAGAACACCTACTAGCAAGATATAAACCAAGTAAAACCCATCAAAACAACGCAATCAGCCCCACCAACGCGCCGAACACCCAAAATGCGCTTTCCCAGCGTTTATAGCGTTGTTCTTGCAGGGTTTGCAGTTGGCTGGTGATGGCATCGGATAAATCTTGGATTTGCGATTTCACCTCATCATGCAGTTGAGCCACTTCAAATAAGCCTGCCAACAAACACCAAATTTGCCGTCCCTGATGGCGATCACTGAGCACCGGATTGCTAAAGTAATACTTCACATCAAACGCCAAAGCGGATTCTTTTAAATCGCGCATTTTCGACAATTGTTTGCTGTCATAAGCATTCGCAACTTTTTCTAGCTGACGCTCACTGTGCAAGTTATACGACTGCGCCAAAAGATAGAGCAACACAAAGCGGTCGAAATGCTTATTGCCTTTTTTGCTATACACCCAAGCGCCTTTTTCCGCAAACACCGCTTTAACATCCTCGCTTGCAAAACAGTTGCCGTCATGCAACTTTAAAGATTTGGAACCACGCAAGGTTTGCGAAATCACTTCTTCGTCTTGGTCGCCACTCGCCTGATAAAAGCAAAACTCTTTCGACAAACTCTGTAAACGATTGGCCTGTGTTCTAAATTTCGATTCCACTGCCTGAGCATCCGCCCCACGACTTAATACAAAAAACACCGAGTCAAAGAACTGAATATACTCAAGGCCTGCATCATCCTCATAAAAACACACACCGGCCAACAAACTCGCATGCAACAACTTATGCGTCGAAGACACCGCTTTTACACTGGCCGGTAAAGACTTAATTAGCTTAGCTTTGATGAGTTGTTTGTACATAAGTTCCTACTCCAATTTTTTTCTCAGCTAATTAAAAGCTAGGCATTGACCTTTAGATAACCGACTGGCCTGTTCGCCTTGCGTCAGTGCGGCGAACCACCGCAAAACGCCGTGTACCGATCCGGTGTGTATGCGCGCAATCAGCGTGGATGAAGTGGAAAACGCGGTTAATCAACATTTAACGCGGACATAAAAAACCAGGCCAAGTAAGCGATTACTAGGCCTGGTTGTTTGTTCTGCCAAAACGATTGACACAAACAAACACCTTAGAAAAATCAATGTCTTAACACTTAAAAACGTCGCGCCTTCGCGTCTCTGGGG
>Ga0172377_10007511_pt1 | contig 11220 bp, 12 predicted proteins | sample Pumphouse3metaG_FD_119749 | JGI IMG/M metagenome (GOLD analysis project Ga0172377, IMG submission 119749) | Leachate microbial communities from a municipal landfill in Southern Ontario, Canada - Pumphouse #3 metaG | ecosystem: Engineered > Solid waste > Landfill > Unclassified | place: Canada... | reverse complement strand
CGCTCCCTTCGCTGCCATCCTGGATGAGATGGACACCTGTGACATGGACAAGCCCGACGAAGTGATGCACTTCAGCGACCTGCACTTCCAGTTTCATCTGGAGATGGTGCGGGCTTCAAACAATGCAATACTGCTGACCACGTTCAGCAGGTTGAATCTGAACACCAACAGCCTGCTCTTTTATCAGAGACTCTCAAACCAAGGAAAGATCCAGACACAGGAGGAGCACCGCAAGATTCTTGCCTACCTCCAAGCGCATGATGCCACCAAGGGCGAGAAGTTTATGTTCGCCCACCTGTGGCGCAAGCGCAATGCCTATAAGCGAAGCAGGGTTTAGTGAAACGGCCTGACTTCTACGGTTATAACGTCCTTATACTCCCCGGATGGAGCCTTTTCTGCAATCGTTGAACTGATGTCCCCAACACTGATGGGCTGCTCATTCAGCCCCTTGTTTAGATTATCCCAAAGAATATCCTGTCCGCTTACCACTTCCTCTCCAAGAAAGTAGAGTGAGTAAGGAATGACATAGACGCCCGGGGGATCAGTCAAGTGCAGCCTGAAACGATCCGTATAGGAAGTACTGGAGAACTTGATATAGACCTTCTTCTTGTTGTTTCCTTGCACATTCTGCAAAGTAAGCTGGCATTTTGCAATATTCACACGGTTGCTCCCATAAGCCGAATCGATGGGAAAACTGACAACTTCTGCAATCGACAACAAATAGTGCTCGGGAGGCGGCGGGGGCGGCGGTGTTGTACCCCCATAGGGGATGGAGGGCGGAACTACTACATCTGTAGAATTTCCAATAATCGGTATAGGCCCATTCGGGGAGAGATTTGCAGGATGCGCTACCGGCACCTTTTCGGTTGTCCGCGTCCCATTATCAGGGGGGACAATGAGCCGGGTGACCTGGAATGTCCCTAGACTTCCACTTACCATCTGATAGCTTGCCCCCACCTGATAGTACTGAGCATCATGATGACTGACAAAAAAGAAATCAACAACAAACGGACTTGGTGAAAGAACACTCTCGGAGTATCCGGCAAGAGCTTCAGAGCCATCTTCCAACCACAGAGCAAAAGGAGTGGAGCTCAGCGAGGTGTATGCATATATATAAAATTCCGTGTTTTGCACACCCCCTCCCCAAGTATTGAAAATACCCCTGAAATAGTAAGGTCGGCTGAAGCCACTTGTATCAAGATAGGGACGTCTGAATTGGTCCGCCGGCTCAAAAGAAATCGAAAGCGTACCGATGTGTGCAACCAGTTTATCAGATCCAAACTTACCAGCCGGGGTAAGAGGGGTCTGGATATCAGGACCCAATTTGAATATCAGGGAAGATTGAGGAGTATAGGTTGCGGAAATTGCTGAGTAGGCGGCAGTGATACAATATAAAACTATCACCAACAGCAATATTTCTCTTTTCAACATGAGAATACTATGAGAGCCAATCTCCATTGGGTCAAGAGTTTAGATACTTGAATTCCTTTACTTTTCTTCCAATGCAATCGTCGCTGTTAGACATCATTGATACTATGTAAGGCTATGTATTGTATTCGAGTAGCATAGATAACAAATACATGATATGTGCAAGATAAGCCACTTGGCCAGAAAAACTCCCCCAAGCTTGCACCCTTGAAGGAGTTCCGCAATAGCGCGGGAGTGTACCTGTCGTTACCTCAGATATGAGGGGGAAAAAAACGAACAGGACATTCGGTAGGATATTCATGACATAAGTCAATCGCCTAACCGTTCGGACATTTACACTATATCAGCAATCATAGCTTCTGTTAAGCCTTTTTTCAAAAAATTTCTAAGCACTTGCAGAAAAAACAATTACGTCTTCGATTTCAATACATTTCCAAGACCATTGAGACCGTGGAAGTGACAGACATCGTACCTGCTGGGATCTCAGTAGCCATGTCATAGGCTGCTTCACTGGCCATTGCCATCTTCAGGCGGCTGTTGTAGGGGTTGGAAGCTGTGGAGTACTCACTGATTGTAATTGGTTTTCCAACCTGCATTTGAGCCCCTTTTGCATAGAGCTCCGCCTTTGCAAGAGCTTTCTGGACGGCCTGTTGCCGAGCTTCCTCCAAACCTATCGATTTATCTTCCTTGTCCAGCATTACCGAGTTCAGGTAGATGCCGCTTACCTCTCCAAGTTGGTCGATCAGGCTTCCGAGGTTCTCAAGCTTACGCAGTGTTACCGAAAGCGTCTGGCTGGCGACCTGGCCCTCCAAATACTGCTTTCCCTCTATCCACTGGTAATTAGGTCTAAGGTTGAGCATCGTAGTCTTGATGTCCTTCTCTTCAATCCCGTTCTTTCTCATGATGGAAAGTAGTTGCGCCATTTTCTCATTGGCGAAGTTCTGTGCCTCACTGGTGGTTTTTCCCAGCTCGCTTACCTGGATGGAGAAGGAGGCGATATCGGGAGTAAGCGTCACTTCCCCGGTCGCCGATACTTCGATGGTTCGCACCAGGTCCTTATTGGACATGCAAGAACTCAATAGCACGACGATTGCAATCAAAACACCTATCACAACGATTCGTTTCTGTTTCATTCTCTCTCCTTCCTATCGAATAGTGACCAACTCAGGTCTTTTCCTTGCTTCCCTGAGGAAGTAGCCCAAGGCGATCATCATGATTCCATTGTCATAGATGCCCGTCCCCATCCGGTCGATGACAGTCTGTACCGGGATGGAAAGCACCTCAAGCTGCTCATTCGGATCGAGCTCCTGACCGCTGGTGTGCTTCACATGCTCGACCAAGTAGAAGTAGGACCTGTTGTTCATAAAGGCAGAGTTGGGACTGACGTCTCCCAATGCAGTCACCCTGGTACCTTCCAAACCTGTCTCTTCCTTCAGTTCCCTGAGGCCTGCATCCATGGGATCTTCGCCCTTCTCCACCACACCGGCGGGAAATTCCCGCGTGACGGTTGCCGAGCCATGGCGGAATTGATCCACCATGACAAACATCGGCACTCCGTCATCGTTACGAAACCAGGGAATAATCGTCACCCATTTCGGACAATCGACTTCGATGAAGGTGGCACTGCGCCCATCACTGCTGGTGCGTTGCACGGTGCAAATATCGAAAATAGGACCTTTGAAAACCTGTTCCCGCTTGCCGGACTTCCACATCAAGTGAGTATTTGCTCTTCCATCGTCATGGGTGAACGGATCGAACATGATTCACACTCCTTTGCGTGAGGGACAATTGCTGCTGCAACTTGAGCAGGCGGAGGGAGCACAGGAAGCGGTTCCTGCAAATTCAGTGCTGCGGTGCGAAGAAACTGCTGTTCCGCTGTTGATCAACAGGGCGATATCCTTGATCGCCTTGGCCGAGACACTTTCGGGCTGCAGACTCAAATAGCTCTTTCCCGCATCCTCGGCCTCCATGAGGGGAACCTCCAAGGGAACCCTGCCCAAGAAGGGCACACTCATCTGCTCAGACATCTTTTTACCGCCGCCGATACCAAAAATGGGAATCTCGGTACCGCAGCCCGGGCAGATAAGGCCGCTCATGTTCTCCACGACTCCCAAAATGGCAACGCCCATTTTGCGTGAGAAGTTCACACTTCGTCTGGCGTCCAGTATGGCTACTTCCTGGGGAGTGGTGACAATGATGGTACCGGTCAACTCGGGAATGGTCTGACAGACGGTGAGCTGCTCATCACCTGTTCCCGGAGGAGAGTCGATGAGAAGGTAATCCAGTTCGCCCCAGTCGGCCTGGGCGAGGAACTGACGGATTGCGGCAATTTTCATCGGACCTCGCCAGACAATGGGGCTGTCCGGTTCACTGATGGCAAAAGCCAGGCTCATGACTTTCAGGCCGGGGCGTGCCTCTACGGGAAAGAAGGTGTCACCGCCGTCCTCGGTGGTGAGAATCCCTGCCTCGCAGCCCAGCATCTTCGCCACATTCGGTCCATGCAGGTCGGTATCCAGAATACCCACTGTGCAGCCGCTGTCGACCAAGGCATTGGCAAGGTTGACCGTTACCGTAGTCTTTCCCACACCGCCCTTTCCGCTCATGATCAGAATTTTCCGCCCTATCTTATCCAGATGATTCCTGATTGCCTTGTCCTCGGCAATCCTCTGTGCAAAATCCACACCTTCAGACATTCTTTATTCGTTCTCCTTCGGCACGCAAGCCCTTTGTACCTTACGATAAAGAGTGAAAACAGACAAGAGAACTGCCTCCAGGCAGGGCTCACAGTACAAGAAGCGTCTTTTTACCTGTAATTTGGTTTTATTGTAAGAAATCGGAAGGCCGCTGCTTCCGCAAGTCGGAGCAACTGCTTTACCAGCCTAGAAAAATCCCGGATTCCTTCCTCATTGCTTTTTTGTAAAATCTGCGCACAATTGCAATTCCGTTTCATATTTTTCAGAATTACCCTAACCATTTATCCTGCCTTTACTTGAAACGCTCCCTCTGATTCCGATATACTCAGAACTAGTGCGTTTCTCGTAGTCATTGGCTACGGTCACTATAAACCTTATTAGGAGTTCGTATGGTATTCTTAGCGCAACTACCGAAAGAGCAGTTAATCGCCCAGCTGGAGTATGGGGTTATCCTCATGATCTTGGGACTTGCTACGGTGTTTGTGTTTCTTACATTGCTGGTCTTTCTTACCAAAGGCATGAGCGCCATTGCTAGAAAGATAGCACCTGCAAAGAAACCAGCTGCCGCCGTGATCAGTCCCTCTGCCGCCACCATTTCTGCAAGTCCTGCAAGTGATGCAGACATTGCAGCAGCCATCGTGGCCGCATTCGCCAAGTCGAAAGAATAAGTAACACCCGGAGGACAATTCCAAATGAAAAAACAAGTCAAGTTCATGTGCACCGCGTTCCGCGACGGCTTCCAGTCCGTGTATGGCGCACGCGTATTCACCAAGGATTTCATGCCCGCAGTTGCTGCAGCCCGTGAGGCTGGCATCACCCACTTCGAAGCCGGCGGCGGTGCTCGTTTTCAGTCGCCGTACTTCTACTCAAATGAGGACGCCTTCGAAATGATGGACGAGTTCCGCAGAGTTGCCGGAGCCGATGCCGATCTGCAGACACTTTCACGCGGTGTCAACGTCGTCGGACTTGACTCCTACTCCAGGGATATCATCGACCTGCACGCCAAGCTCTTCAAAAAGCACGGCATCTCCACCATCCGCAACTTTGACGCCCTCAATGACGTCAACAACCTCATCGACAGCGGTCGGTCCATCGTCAATGCAGGCCTGCGCCATGAAGTCGTTGTCACCATGATGAGCCTTCCCCCGGGAACCACCGGAGCACACGACCCCGACTTCTATGAAGCCACTCTCAAGCAGATCCTTGATGCCGGCATCGAATTCCAGTCCGTCTGCTTCAAGGACGCCAGCGGTACCTCCACCCCTGCTTATGTATACGAAACCGTCAAGCGCGCCCGCAAGATGCTGGGCAAGGACATGAACATTGTATTCCACAGCCATGATACCGCCGGTGTCTGTATCCAGCAGTACATGTGCGCACTCGAAGCTGGTGCAAACCAGGTCGACCTTTCCATGATGCCTGTCTCCGGCGGCACCTGCCAGCCCGACATCATCACCATGTGGCACGCCCTGCGCAATACCGACTTCGACCTCGGCATCGACATCAAGAAGATCCGCGAAGCTGAGGCAGTATTCCAGGATTGCATGAAAGACTACATCATCCCCCCCGAAGCAATGACCGTCACTCCCGAGATCACCTTCTCCCCGCTTCCCGGTGGAGCACTCACTGCAAACACCCAGATGCTCAGGGACAACAACCTGATGGACAAGTATCCCGCCATTGTTGAAGCCATGGCCGAGACTGTAGCCAAGGGAGGTTACGGAACCTCCGTCACCCCTGTCTCCCAGTTCTACTTCCAGCAGGCCTTCAACAACGTCATGTTCGGACCTTGGAAGAAGATTGCGGAAGGGTATGGAAAGATGGTGCTTGGGTATTTCGGCAAGACTCCCGTCGCCCCCGACGCAGAAGTCGTAAAGGCTTGCTCCGAGGCACTGGGTCTGAAGCCCACCACCGAGAAGGTTGTGGACATAAACGAGAAGGATCCCAAGAAGGGCGTTGCAGCTGCAAAGGCCATGCTTGAGAAGGAAGGCCTGCCCATCACCGACGAGAATATCTTCATCGCTGCTTCCTGCAAGGAGAAGGGAATCCTCTTCCTTACCGGCAAGTCACAGGTGAACGGTATGTACAAGATCAACCGTGAGGAAGAAGCCGCCAAGAAGAAGGGCGAGTATACTGTAACCGTCAACGGCAAAGCATACGGCGTCAAGCTCGGCAAGGACAATGCCACCGTCAACGGCACCAGCTATCCGCTGAACGTTGGGTTCGGTATCGACGAGAAGGCCATCGAGGCTTCCAAGGCTGTTGCCTCCAATGCTCCTGCTGCCGCTGCTGCACCTACTCACGAAGCAGTTTCCGTAAAGGCTCCGATGCCCGGCTTGATCCTCCGCATCGAGGTGAAGGAAGGTCAGAAGGTTACCAAGAACCAGGTCGTGATGATCATGGAAGCCATGAAGATGGAGAATGAAATCTTCGCACCGTGCGACGGCGTGGTAACCAAGGTTTCTGTAAGCCAAGGCCAGCAGATGCAGAGCGACGACGAATTGCTCGTAATCGCGTAAAGGAGACTCTGAGATGATTGGTTCTGCGTTTAATCAACTCTGGCAGTCCACAGGACTGTACGGATTCATGGGGATGGTGGAAGGCTTTGGTATCGGCAACCTTGTCATGATACTGATCGGCTTCGTCCTCCTCTATCTTGCCATCAAGAAGGGCTTCGAGCCCCTCTTGCTCGTACCGATCGGGTTCGGTTGCATCCTTTCGAACATCCCCATGGGGTTCATCGCCAGTGTTGATCCTTCAACCGGGGCTGCCGGTTTCATCAAGCTGCTGTTCGACATGGGTATCGACACCGGACTCTTCCCGATCTTGATCTTCATGGGTGTAGGTGCGATGACCGACTTCGGTCCGCTCATTGCCAATCCCAAGACCTTGCTCCTCGGAGCAGCCGCCCAGGCAGGTATTTTCGTTGCCCTGCTTGGCGCCCTGGCCTTGAGCTTCATCCCCGGGATCAACTTCGACCTGTTTGCTGCCGCCTCGATCGGCATCATCGGTGGTGCCGACGGTCCTACGGCCATCTATGTTACCAGCCGATTGGCCCCGGATCTGTTGGGACCCATCGCCGTAGCTGCATACAGCTACATGGCCCTGGTTCCCATCATCCAGCCCCCGATCATGCGTGCTCTTACCACCAAGGAAGAGCGCAAGATCAAGATGCAGCAGCTCAGACCGGTATCCAAGCTTGAAAAGATTCTTTTCCCGCTTACCGTTCTGACCACCTGTGCCATCCTGCTTCCGTCGGCCACCCCGCTCATCGGCTCGCTGATGTTCGGCAACCTGGCCAAGGAGTGTGGTGTTGTCAACCGTCTTTCCGATACCATGCAGAATGCCCTGATGAACATCGTTACGATTTTCCTCGGCCTCTCTGTTGGTTCGAAGATGGAAGCTTCCCACTTCCTCAACCTCAACACCTTGGGCATCCTGCTCCTTGGTATGGTTGCATTCTCCATCGGTACCGGCGCTGGAGTATTGATTGCCAAGCTGATGAACAAGCTTGATCCCAAGCACCCGGTCAATCCGCTCATTGGTAGTGCAGGTGTCTCTGCAGTTCCCATGGCAGCCCGTGTGTCCAGCAAGGTCGGTCAGGAATCCGATCCCCAGAACTTTTTGCTCATGCATGCCATGGGTCCGAACGTAGCTGGTGTCATCGGTTCTGCCGTTGCTGCCGGTGTGTTGCTCGCAGTCGTCCCGTATATGATGTCTCACTTGCCCATGTAAGCAAGTAGCTGTATTAAAGAGGCTGTCTCCTTGTTGGGGACAGCCTTTTTCTTGTCCAGCTCAGAATCGATAGCGAATGCTCAGCTGTGGAGACATTTCGACATCGATCGTGCCATCGGTGGTGTAGAGCCCTATATACACGAACTCGGTGCCCAAGGAGAAGTGTTCGAACAAGACAGTCTCCACCCCGATGCCCGCACCTGCGCCGAACTGTGTAACGATGTCAGCAGGGGTGTATCCGTCTGTTTCATTTCCCTCGGCTTCCTGGTAACGCCGATGATGCAAACCGGCTGCCAGGTATACACGCCCTGCAAGAAACGAGGTGATGGTGTGGCTTATCAGCGGGTACTGAACCTCCGCTCCGATGTTGTACGCAAAGCGGTCGCGGCCCTCCTCCATATTCGGATGGAAAAAAGCTCCGCCGGCAATCTGGAATCCAAAGGAGGGGTACCACTTCTGGTAGCTTGCGCCAAACCCCGCCAGCCTTCCGCCTTGTACGCCCAAAGCATGCGTGTAATGGTCGAATACTGCACTCTTTCCAACCAAGGGAGTTGCAAGCGTAAGCAACAACAGGGCGGTTGCGTAGATTGATTTTCTTCTCATACGTTAACAGTACCACCACTTGTCCGCCCTGTCTTTCCCTCCATAATCCCAATTCCCACTTTTCTTCACCCCTGTGGTAGGCTATAGTACTGGCTATGTGGATACTCATTGTACTCTTACTCATGCTATTCGTTCTCTGGAACACCACCCTCATCGGATATAAGGACAAACAGACACACATGCTTGCAACCGATGAATCGAAGGTGTTCAGCAAGCAGGCAAAGAGCATAACCTTCACACAAGGCAGCAACACGGCGATTCTCTTGGTTCATGGATTTCCCTCCACCCCTGCGATGTACAGCTACAGCGCAAAGCGCTTGTTCGATGCAGGATTTGATGTGTACGCACCTCTGATGCCCGGATTCGGAACCGACCCCAAGGATCTTGAGAATACCACCTTCACTCAATGGTTTGGATATCTCAGCCGCTGCTATGAGGACTTGAGGGCCAGGTATGACACGCTCTATGTGTTGGGCACCAGCATGGGAGGTATGATGACCCTCAAACTCGGCGAGCTCTACTGCAATACGGACAAAGAGCCGGACAAGCTGGTGACCATCGCAGCCCCGGTTGTCTACAACAGTATGAAGGAGTGGATTTTCACCGATTGGAGGCAATACTTCGCCCGGACTGTCGCTCTGTTCGTCCCTTCCTTCAACGCACACGTCATCGATGGAAACGGCAAGGGAGAGGACGGCAGCGAAGTCTGGTATGGCTATGGAGGAACATTCGTTCGACCGGGTCTGAGCCTGGTCCATGCAATGAGACAGGTCAGAAAGGAATTGGGAACGATCACGTGCCCCCTCTTCTCCATCCATGATGTCAACGACCGCATCATACCGTTCAAGAATGTGAAGATCATTGAACGCGAGCAGAAGAGCAGGGAGTTCCGAAGTTTGGAGACCAAGATGGGAAATTTCAATCACGGTCGCCACTCCCTTCTCTCCTACCACTCAATCCAAGCATCACTTACCGATAGCATTTTGGAATTTTTACAGGACAAGGAGAAAGCCAATGCCTAAACGCAAAGACTACATCAGCTGGGACGAATATTTCATGGGGGTAGCCGTCCTCTCATCCATGCGCAGCAAGGACCCCAACACCCAGGTGGGAGCCTGCATCGTCAATGCCGATCATAAGATCGTTGGGGTGGGTTACAACGGCTTTCCCATCGGAGTGAATGACGACGAAGTGCCCTGGGAACGTGAAGGGGACTGGCTGGATACCAAGTACCCGTATGTGTGCCACGCCGAACTCAATGCGATTCTGAATGCCATCAGCAGCAGTCTGAAAGGCTGCTCCCTCTATGTCGGGCTCTTTCCCTGCAACGAGTGCGCCAAGGCAATCATTCAAAGCGGGATCAGGGAGGTCGTGTATCTCTCCGACAAATATGCGGATGCAGAGAATACAAAAGCCTCCAAATGGATGTTCGACCAAACCGGGGTAACCTACCGAAAGCTTGAACCGGCTCATGCAAGCATTCTGGTACAGATGCAATGAGAGTCCTCACCGTCTGTCTCAATCCGACGTTTCAAAACACGCTTCTCTTCTCTGACTTCAAGATCGGGGAAGTGAACCGTGCCGCCGAGCACTATCTCGACGCCTCGGGAAAAGGCATGAACACAGCCCGGATCGTAAGCCAGTTGGGTGAGGAAAGCATGTTGCTCACACACCTCGGGGGGCCGAGGGTCGAGGAGATGCTGAGTCTATGCAAGAAGGATAAAGTCGAAATCCTATGGGCGGACAGCCACAGTGAAATCCGCACCTGCACCACCATCCTCTCAGACGGCAAGGCCACCGAATTGGTGGAAGAACCGTATCCAGTCGACAGCAGCACCGAGGGGCCTGTACGAAAACTTTTCAGCGAGGCAATCCAGAGAAGCGACGCTCTCATTATTTGTGGAACGCGGGCTCCCGGGTACTCACCCAACCTCTATGCCGACTTTGTCAAGGAAGCAAAAGAGCGAAACCTCTTTGTACTGCTCGATTTGAAGGGAGAGGACCTGAAGCGATGCCTCCCCTTCGGAGTCGATGTCATCAAGCCGAACCTCAGCGAAGCTGCACAAACCTTCCTCGGCCTTACTGTCGGGGAGCAGGAGGAAACTGGTGAACTTGAAGAGAAAATAAAGCCGATATTGAAGCAGATCCATCAAGAGCATCATACTTCTACAGTTCTCTCTCGAGGCAGTCAGGAAGTATGGGTTCAGTCAGCCGAGTTCTTTTGTGTACCGATTGAGCAAGTGAAGGCGGTCAATACCATCGGATGCGGGGACAGCCTGGGAGCAGCCCTGACAGTGGCCTTATACAAGAGTACAAATTTGCAACAAGCGGTACAATACGCAACAAAGATTGCAACAAAGAACGCAAAAACAGTCCGACCGGGTACGATTTTCTAGATTTTCAGCCAAGGCCATTGGTGCAAAGAAGTTTTCAAAGATTGAGTAATCGCTAAATTTGCAACATTAAATTATGAATTTTCGCAAATTTTCATGGAAAAAATCATACTTAGCGTAATTCAATCGATATTAATTTACTGCAGGAAAAGCAATTTCTTTTGACAGGCAAACTATCTCACTCTATACTGAATCCAGCTTCAAATCCCACCCTGGTGGGATAGATATTTACAGAGGAGAACTTGTATGAAAAAGATTCTGACAATCGTGCTCTGTCTCGCGCTCGTTAGCTCTGCAATCTTTGCAGCAGGCGCAGCCGAAACGGCACCTGCAGCAAAGGACTCAAACACAGTCAAGGTTGCACTGAT
>Ga0172377_10007506_pt1 | contig 11224 bp, 10 predicted proteins | sample Pumphouse3metaG_FD_119749 | JGI IMG/M metagenome (GOLD analysis project Ga0172377, IMG submission 119749) | Leachate microbial communities from a municipal landfill in Southern Ontario, Canada - Pumphouse #3 metaG | ecosystem: Engineered > Solid waste > Landfill > Unclassified | place: Canada... | reverse complement strand
GTTATCGTATTCATGGCGGATGTGATTGAATTCATAACGCGCACGAATAACGGCTAATGCATCATTACGTTGCCCGCTAAGTAACATTTTGCATGCCGCCAAATGATCCAGAAAATAGCGAGCCAAGAGTACAAAAGTCAATTGCCCGGTAGGCATATTCTTATGGAGCATAAGTAAATTATTGCGAAAATTAAGAAAGGTTTTCTTCGGATTACTCTTGCTGAGTGTGCCTCCTCCAACATGGTAGACCGTACTTTGTGGAATGCAATAAATTTCATGACCGCGGCTGCGCAGCCGCCAGCAAAAGTCTATTTCTTCCATGTGCGCAAAAAAGCGTCGGTCGAGTCCCCCTACCTCTTTATATATAGCGGTTCTCACCATAAGGGCAGCACCTGAACCCCAAAATATAGCGCATGGCGTGTCATATTGACCTTCATCTTTTTCTACAACTTCCATCATGCGTCCCCGACAGTAAGGATAACCTAAATAATCCAGGAAGCCTCCGCAGGCACCGGCGTACTCAAAATAATCACGTTGTTTCTCACTCAGCAGTTTCGGTTGGCAGGCTGCTACTTTGGGATGACTTTCCATAAATGTTAATAGGGGTACCAGCCAATCTCGTGTTACTTCCACGTCGTCATTGAGAAGTAAGGCGTATGGGGTTTCTATCTTTTCCAATGCTTTGTTGTAACCTTCCGCAAAACCGTAGTTCTTCTCAAACGGAATGACTCTAATCGTCGGGAATTCTTCTTTGAGCATTTCCAAAGAATCGTCTGTAGATCCATTGTCGGCTACAATGACTTCGGCTTCTGCGGAATGCTCCACAACCGAAGGGAGAAAACGCCGCATCATGGCTGCGCCGTTCCAATTTAGGATGATAACTGATATTTTTTTTTCTGTCATGATTCTATGATTTTTCCAATCAAAGCAGAATGGTCTTGATTGAAATCTTCCAAAAGTACGTTAACCAATTGGTTATCGTGGTCGTCGTTGTGAAGTTGCGGTAGTTCCACCCGGATATAATTGTCTGTAAATCCTTTCACGTGAAGGCCATTGTGTGCATGTTCCAGCAGAACGGGGCGAACCGTTTGGCGATATCGCGAATAAAAAGCCATTCGCTTTTCTTCGGACAACTCAAGAAGACGGTGACTGCGCTCATGTTTTGTTTCTTCCGACACGACGTAGGGTATTTTGAGGGCCAAAGTGCCGGGGCGCTCAGAATAGCTGAACACATGATATTGTGAAACGTCAATACTTTTTGCAAAATGGAAAGCTTGTTCAAAAAGCTCGTCTGTTTCCCCCCTTGTTCCAACAATGACATCAACACCAATAAAAGCATCCGGCATTTTTTCTTTAATGTAAAGAATTTTTTCGGCAAAAAAGGCCGTGTCATAACGACGGTGCATGAAGCGCAGAACTTCGTCGCTCCCGCTTTGCAGGGGAATGTGAAAGTGCGGCATGAATGCTCTCGAAGAAGCACAGTAATCGATAATCTCTTTTGTAAGCAGGTTGGGCTCTATAGACGAAATGCGGTAACGTATGATGCCTTTCACCTTGTCCAGTTCGCGAATGAGACTAAAAAAATCTTCTCCGGTGGAACGTCCGAAGTCTCCGATGTTGACCCCGGTAATAACAATTTCCTGACCGCCCTGTGCTGCTGCAAGTTCGGCCTGCTTTACAATGTTTGCAATAGAGTCATTGCGACTATTCCCTCTTGCAAAGGGGATCGTACAGTAGGTGCAATAATAATTGCATCCATCCTGCACTTTGAGAAAGAAACGAGTGCGCTCACCATGGGAACAGGACGGTACAAATGTGTGAATATCTTTGAGAGGTACCGTAATTGCTTCGTGCAGACTTTTGGATACCTGTAGCTTTTTCTGTTGTTCATGAAGTGGGAGACGTTCTTTGAGAAACTCAATGATCTGACCTTTTTGCTCCATACCTACAACTAAATCGACTCCCTGTATGGCTGCAATTTCTTTGGAAGATAACTGGGCATAACATCCCGTAACAACAATAAATGCTCCGGGATTTTCACGAATCGCTTTGTGGATGGCTTGGCGGCATTTATGATCGGATGTTTCCGTTACCGAACACGTATTAATAAAACAGATGTCGGCAATTTCATCCCCTTTCGTTCTCGAAACGCCTTGCTCGGCCAGTAAATCACTTAAAGCGGACGTTTCTGCAAAGTTTAACTTGCAACCCAGGGTTTGGAAAGAGGCTTTCTTGTTCTGAAAAATACTAGATTCTTTTTCAGTACTGTAACTGTTTTTTTCTGATAATTTTGTCTCGTTTTGACGTGATTTTTGCACCTCCATGATGGTCTTTTTGAGATACAAAGTTAGCAAATAAGCATGAGGTACACAAATTTATGAGGAAAATGTACATTTAGAAATGTCTGTAAATCAGCGAGATGAAAAAAGTTACAGAAAAAATGCAAAAAAAAAAGTGATTTATGTATTGCACTAATGAAAAAGTGCGTAACTTTGCACTGGTTTAATAAGCAATTAATTGTTTTACAAATTAAAAAGTAGGAAAAATGAAAAAGTTAGTTTTAGTACTTGTAGCTGTTGCAGCTATGTCTTTTGCTTCTTGTGGTAACAAAGCAGCTCAGCCTGCTCCTGCAGCTGATTCTGATTCAGTAGCTGCTGTTAGCGATTCTGATTCTGTCGCTGCTGATAGCGATAGCACTGCCGCTGCTGCAACACAAGCTGCTCCCGCAACTCAAGCTCCTGCAGCTGAGTAAATAGCTACAAACTAGAGAGATTGAAACCTGCAGACCTGGTGGCCTACAGGTTTTTTTGTGTTTATGGGTGAATATCAGAAATACCTAAAAATAACTTCTATCTGGGTTAATAGGAAATCCTTACTTTTCCAGTTTTTCTAAAGTTCGTATTTGTAAAAACTGTGACAAACATATTTTGAAGAAAGTGCTATTGCTCTTTTTGACATCGTAGCAATCTCGTTGTTTGGAACATAAAGACAATAAAGCAAAACCTGTATTGCAACCGGCATTTATAATTATTTTGTCCGGTTGTTTCTGATAATTATAACAAGGTGCTTGGATCTGACAAATGTCGGAATGCAGAAAGAATGCTAAAGGGGGTAGGGTAAAATAAAAAAGTAGGAGAAAACGCTATTTGTGTTTTCTCCTACTTTGCTTTATGAGGAAGGTTATTTGAGCATTTCTGCTATTTTGTTATTCAATTCTTCTCCGCGAAGATTCTTGGCGATGATTTTCCCGTCTTGTCCAATTAACACGGTAGCCGGAATGGCAGAAATGCCATAAATCTCTGCACCTTTGGATTGCCATCCTTTTAGGTCACTCATTTGAGGCCACGTAATTTTCAAATCCGAAATAGCTTTCTTCCAGGCTTCTCCATTGTTGTCTAGCGAAACGCCAACAATTTCGAATCCTTTATCCTTATAGGCATTGTAGGCATTGACAACGTTAGGCATTTCTGCGCGACAGGGCCCACACCAACTAGCCCAAAAGTCAACGAGGAGCAGTTTGGCTTTTCCTGCAAAATCAGACAACTTCATGTCTTTCCCTTCCGGCGTTTTCATCGCGAAGTCGGTAAACTGGTTGCCTATTTTGGTAGTCCGCTGTCTGACAACCCATTCTTTCATGCGCTGGGTGATTTCTCCGTTTTTGAATTGAGGAGACAATTTGTTAATATCGGCTTGAACTTCTTCGGGGTCCATGGCGTAATACGATTGGCTCAGTATGTTAATACCTAAAAGGTTGCTGAGATTTTCTTCCATAAATTTTTTCTGAACAACTTTGGTTTGTTCTTCTATCCCGTCAAATTGTTTTTCGATAGCTTTTTTGCGTTCGGCTGTCGTCGTCTTGGCCATATATTCTTGGCGAAGGTCGTTGATTTGTTTGTTGAAAGGTTGAAGTTCCTTGTTCATTGCGGATTCAGCTACATTGGCGGGACTTCCCGTGATGTCTGCGTTGCTGCTTTCTTTGCCCTTTTTGTTGACAGTTATAACTTTTGCATCGAGATAAATGGGGTCAAACACCATTTCTTCCTCTTTGCCAATTGTAAGATATCCCATGATCGGTGCTGAAACTTTGATGTTTTTCATTTCAAACTTTCCGCCCTTGATAGTTGCAGAATCGAGGTTGTTCATTTTGCGGTTTTGGAAAATCGCTACATATACTTTTTCACCGTCGTTGATTCCCTGTGTGGAGCCTTTCACAATGATAGGCAATACTGCAGGAACTTTTTTCTTTACAGTGGTAACAGTCTTTTTGACTGTAGATGAAGCTCTTTTTACCGGGCGTTGCGCCATGATGGGCATGGTGATGACAGCCAGCAAAAGAATTGTGAATAGATTTTTTTTCATGTGTTTCTTATTTTGTTTGAAAAGATGTATTTCTTTGCGACAAAGGTAATTTAAAGTGCGTGTTTCGCGAAATGAAAAGGTAATTATTATTATCAGAATAAAAAAATCTCCCTGCAAAAGACACTTGGTCATTTGCAGGGAGATCATAATATGATAAAAGTTGTTTTAAGCTTGTTCAGCTACGACTTCAAACGGAATTTCAACAGAAATCTCCTTATGGAGTTTTACAGTTGCCTTATAAGAGCCAATCTGCTTTACGTCGCTACCCATGAGGATAATTTTGCGGTCGATGTCGAAACCTTTTTCTTTCAGTTTGTCTGAAATCTGCAAGCTGTTCACGGAGCCGTAGATAACGCCGGTAGCGCTTACTTTCATAGGAATGACAAGGGTTTCAATCTGTGCCAATTTGTCTGCGATGGCTTGTGCGTCGTCTTTGATCTTCGCGATTTTGTGAGCGCGCTGTCTCAAATTTTCTGCGACAACCTTTTTGGCAGATTCAGAAGCGATAATAGCTTTTCCTGTTGGAATCAAATAATTGCGGCCATAGCCGTCTTTTACGGTTACAATGTCATTTTTGTAACCAAGTCTCATGATGTCTTCTTTCAATATGATTTCCATACCTTCGTCCTCCTTATTTCATTAAGTCAGTTACAAATGGCAGCAATGCAAGATGACGTGCGCGTTTAACGGCCTGAGCCACGCGACGTTGATATTTCAAAGAAGTTCCCGTGATGCGGCGTGGCAGGATTTTACCTTGCTCGTTCAAAAACTTCTTCAGGAATTCGGGGTCTTTGTAATCGATATATTTGATACCGCTCTTTTTGAAACGGCAATATTTTTTCCTCTTCAGTTCTACTGAGGGTGGTGTTAAATATCTGATTTCTGAATTTTTCTGGTCTGCCATGATTATGCCTCCTTTTTAGCTTTAAGTGATTGACGTTTGGCTGCGTAAGCAGCTGCATACTTCTCCATTTTGACGGTGATGTAGCGAAGAACGCGCTCGTCGCGGCGGTAAGTAAGTTCCAAGCTCTTAACCAAAGTTGGGTCGGCTTTGAAGCCAAACACAATGTAGAAGCCACTGGACTTCTTTTCAATGGCGTAAGCCAATTTGCGCATACCCCAATTCTCTTCGTAAAGAATCTCGGCATTGTGGGAAGTAAGATAATCCTTGAATTTCCCAACCGCTTCCTTCATCTGATCATCAGACAAAACGGGAGTTAAAATGAAAACGGTTTCGTACTGATTCATACTCTTGTTTGTTAATTAATAAATGTATATTGTTTTTAGTGGGTGCAAAGTTCGCATTTTTTTCTGAAATAGCCAAATCTGTTCCTGATGTTTTTCGCGTGCGAATACTTTTTGTGTATTTCGGTTTGCAATAATTGGTGGTATGTGAAGAAATAGGTACATTTGTCCTCATAAGTGATATTTGCCCATAATGTATAATGGATTCGAGTATTGATTACAGACTGGTGTTTGCTCTGATGAGCGGAAAGGTGAGCAATGCGCTTAACCGCAAACTGAGTGAAAATTTTAAGAAATCCGGCGTTCTGATTTCTGCCGAGCAATGGAATGTGTTATTAACGTTGACGATGCGCGAGGTTGCTACACAGCAGCAGATTTGCGACGATACGTCGTTTAGTAAGACTACGATGACGCGGCTCATCAATCAGTTGGTGGAAATGAAAATCATTGAGCGTTATAAGAGTCGTGTGGATTGGCGTTCCAATTATCTTCGAATTACGAAAGAAGGTTTGGCGATACGTGACCAGGCTCAATATATTGCATCTAAAACGCTAAAAAATTCTTTACGCGGACTGACGTCAGAAGAAATCAGTGCGGCTCAAAAAGGTTTGAACACGGTGATGGAGAATTTTAATCGTCAAAGTGAAGTGGCACCGCCGGAGGAGATTACGGAGCTGATGAAGTTCTTCAGACAAAGAAAAAAACGCCGGATGCGTTGACGAGCTTCTGTGAAGAGGGTCTGTTAAGCTTCTTTCCCCGTTTTGCATACTATTTAGAATGAGCCGAGCTCAATATAATTGTTGACATCAAATAATTAAGAAAGACTATGATAAAATTTAACAAGAATTTGAAGGTGTGCCTGTTGGCTTTCTTCGTCCTGGCAGTTCAGGCTGCGATGGCGGGAATTAAAGTGACGGGCGCAAAAGTAGAAATGCTGACGAATCCTGTCGGCATAGATTGCGCCGTGCCGCGTTTCAGTTGGGAGATTGTTTCCTCCCAGAAGAATGTGATGCAAACGGGTTATCGCATTTTGGTGGCGTCGTCTGAGGGCGCCTTGAAGAAAAATGTCGGGGACGTGTGGGATTCCGGAGAGAAAACTTCCGATGTCTCCAATTACATTGATTTTGCCGGTGCACCAATGGTTTCACAAAAACGTTATTTTTGGAAGGTTCAGGTTAAGACCAATCGCGGTACCTCGTGGAGTGCACCTGCCTTTTGGCAAATGGGTTTGCTCCATTCCTCCGATTGGACGGCGCGATGGATTGGGCGCAATTATCCCTCCGATGTCTTGAATGGCCATTCCAAAGTGCGTGCGCGCTATTTGCGCAAGGATTTTTCTACTGACGGCGCCGTGAAAAAGGCTACACTTTATATTAGCGGCCTGGGACTTTATGAGGCTTATATCAACGGGCAAAGAATTGGGAAGCAGGAATTGGCTCCCGGTCCGACGGACTATAATTTTTCGGTAAAATACAATACTTTTGACGTCACCTCACAGGTTAAGCAGGGACGTAATGCTATCGGCGTCATTCTGGGGAATGGACGTTTTACGACGATGCGTGGTGGCAGTATTCTGCATTTCGGCATGCCTCAATTGTTGGCGCAACTTGAAATTACGCTCGCCAACGGGCAGAAAGAAGTGATTGTGTCCGACCCCACGTGGAAAATTACGGTCGACGGACCGATCGGTAACAACAACGAATATGACGGGGAGGCCTACGATGCCCGTAAGGAAATGCCCGGATGGAATGAGAGTGGTTTCAATGATGCTTCTTGGCAACAAGCCGAAGAAGTTGCTGCCCCGAAAGGCAAGTTGAATGCGCAGATGAATCCCAACATAATGATTATGGATCAGGTGAAGCCCGTTTCCATCAAAGAATTGAAACCCGGTGTTTATGTCATGGATATGGGGCAGAACATGGTGGGATGGCTCAGAATGAAAGTGAAAGGCGCCAAGGGCGATGAGTTGAAATTGCATTTTGCCGAAACTTTGCAGAAGGATGGTTCCCTTTACACGGCGAATCTGCGTTCTGCCGAGACCACGGATACTTATATTCTCAAAGGAGAAGGAACGGAGGTTTGGGAGCCTTCATTTACCTACCATGGTTTCCGTTATGTGGAAATGACCGGGTTTAAGACGAAGCCCTCGTTGGCTGACATTGAAGGTGAAGTGCTTTATGATGAAATGGCCACGACGGGAAAATTGGAAACTTCCAACGCCGTCTTTAATCAGGTGTATAAAAACTCTTATTGGGGCATTCGCGGCAATTATCGCGGAATGCCTACCGACTGCCCGCAGCGCGACGAGCGCATGGGCTGGCTCGGAGATCGCGGCGTGGGTTGTCTGGGAGAATCTTACATTTTCAACAATCATCTGCTTTATGCCAAGTGGTTGGATGACATTGAAGATGATCAGAAACCTGATGGCGAGATTTCAGATGTTTCTCCCATCTATTGGGGGGTATATGCCGACGACGTCACGTGGCCTGCCGTTTGGTTTACGGGGGCCAACATGCTTTATGATCAGTTTGGGGACAAGAATCCCATCATCAGGCATTATCCTGCCATGGTGCGCTGGATGAATCATATCAAGAATGACATCTCCAAAGACTATATTGTGCAGAAAGACCAGTATGGAGATTGGTGCATGCCCCCGGAGTCGCCCGAGCTCATTCATTCCAAGGATCCTGCCCGTATCACGGACGGCAAATTGCTTTCTACGAGTTTTTATTATATGTTGTGCGGACTGATGTCCAAATTCGCCGCTCTCTCCGGACATACGGACGATGTGGCGATGTGGAATGATTTGGCTGCGAAGACCAAAGAGGCTTTCAATCAGAATTTCTTTCATGCCGACAAGGAATGCTATTCCAATAATACGGTGACGGCGAACATTCTGCCTCTTCGTTTTGGCATGGTGCCGGAGCAATATCGCGCCGGGGTGTTCCGCAATATTGTGGACAAGACGACGGGAGAATTTAAGAGTCACGTCAGTGCAGGGCTCATTGGCGTTCAGCAACTGATGCGGGGATTGACTGATAACGGGCGCGGCGATTTGGCGTGGACCATTGTAACGAACAAAACGTATCCCAGCTGGGGCTATATGGCCGACCACGGTGCTACGACCATCTGGGAACTTTGGAACGGGGATACCGCCGATCCTTCCATGAATTCCGGCAACCACGTCATGCTGCTTGGCGATTTGGTGGTTTGGGCATACAGTTATTTGGGCGGTATCGCGCAGAATGAAGGCAGTGTGGCTTTTAAACAGATCAAACTAAAACCTTACCCCGTTAACGGACTGAACTTTGTGAATGCCGGTTATCGCAGTGTTTATGGGGAGATTGAAAGTCATTGGCAGAAGCAGGGAGGCAAATTCCTCTGGGACTTCGCCATTCCGTGTAACACCACGGCGCAGGTCTACATTCCCGTGAAAAACGGACAATTGGATGATGCCAGTCGTTTGGCTGTAGAGAAACAGCAAGGCCGCTTCCAGCAAATGGATGGCGATTACGCCGTGTTCTCTTTCGGTTCCGGACACTATCATGTGGCAGTGAATCAGTAAAGATTCTTGAAAATATCAGAAAAGCCGGAACACTTAAAAATGTTCCGGCTTTTCTGGCAAAAGAGGTGGAAGTTTGTAAAATGATGATGGAGTAAAAGTCTTTTTTAATGTTTTTGCATGGGGCTCATCACGTGCTTTAAGTTGCTTTATTTGATCGCATGTGTTCACACGCGGAGACCATGCTGTTCCAAGCTTTGTGCTCTGTCTTAAAAGATAAGCTTCTTTTCGAATCTTTTCGTGGATGAAGCCGCCAGCGGAATTTCTCTGTTTTTGCAGCGATTAAGTAAATTGGTTTTGTAAGACTGTACGTGCTTTTTCCAAATCAGATTCTTTGATCATGACAATAACCATTTGAGCAGGTGCCACTATCGGAAAGTAACCAGCCCGGTGACTATTTTTTAGAAAGCAAAAAATGCCAGAATCTTTGAGAATGGATTTCCTGAGTTGACATTCCCACAAGTCACCTCGATACAATTCTATGATATTACTGTTTTCCATTTTGATTCATTTTGAATAGCTGTTAAAGTTAGATAGAATGCACAGGATATGTTTAAAGACCATTGTTTCTTGAAATGTTGTCTTCAAAAAGTAGAATGGCTGAAGTGAATAAAATTCAAGGCTCCTTACAGAAATAAAAACTTCGGGATCGTACTTAAAAAGGTACGTCCCGAAGTTTTTAAGCGTTATGTCGTGTTATTTGCTGATGATCAGCTTATAACCCTTGCCGTGCACGTTGAGGATTTCTACATCCTCGTCGTCTTTCAGGTGCTTGCGCAGTTTGGTGATGTACACGTCCATGCTGCGGGCATTGAAATAATTGTCGTCAATCCAAATGGTTTTCAGCGCGAAGTCGCGTTGCAGCACTTCGTTGGCGTGCTGGTAAAGCAGCGTCAGCAGTTCGCTTTCCTTTGTGGTCAGTTTGGTTTTCTCGTCTCCGCGAGCCAAGATTTGTTTCTGGGTGTCGAAAGTGTAATGTCCCAGTTTCAGGATGGTTTCGTCTGACGGTTTCTTACCTTGAACACGACGCAGAATGGCTTCGATACGGAATGTCAGTTCCTCCATGGAGAAAGGTTTCGTAATGTAGTCGTCGGCACCGATTTTGAAGCCTTCGAAAACATCTTCTTTCAGGGTCTTTGCGGTCAGGAATACAATTGGCATTTCTGCATTGGCATCTTTAATTTCCTTAGCCAGTGTAAATCCGTCTTTTTTAGGCATCATTACGTCCAGAATGCAGATGTCATACTTCTCTTTCAAGAAGGCTTTATAACCTGCGTCACCGTCTGCAAAAAGATCTGTTTCATATCCCTTTGCCTGTAAATACTCTCTGAGCAACATGCCGAGGTTCTCATCATCCTCGCACAACAAAATTTTTAATTTCTCATTCATTGTCTTCTTGTTTTATATGATTGGTAATGTGATAATAAATGTCGTACCTTTTCCGTATTCGCTTTCAGCGCGGATTTTTCCGTGCAGGGCGTCAATAATACCTTTCACGTAGGCCAGGCCGAGGCCGAAACCTTTCACGTCGTGCAGGTTGCCCGTGTGTACACGATAGAATTTCTCGAAAATCTTCTTCAGGTCCTCTTTCTTAATGCCTATGCCGTTGTCTGAGATGGAAATGCAGAGTTCGTCATGCTCGTTCCACGTTGCCACCTTCAAATGGAAGTCCACATCTTCGCGGCGATATTTCATGGCGTTGTCCATCAGGTTAAACATCACGTTCGTTACGTGCATCTGGTCTCCATAGATGGTGGCCTTTTCTGCGTGAATGTCCGTTTCCAATATGCCTCCCAGCTGTTTTACTTTCAGCTCAAACGTATTGGCTACGTCTGCTATCAGCTTGTTGGCATCAATTTCCTTATTTTTGTAAGAAACTTTCTGCCCTTCGAAAACTGAGGTCTGAAGCACTTTTTCTATCAGCATTCTCAAACGTTTTGTTTCGTCGCTGATGATGCCGGAGAGGTGCGCTGTCATCTTGTCCGTTTTCGGCACGGCGGGGTCCAGCAGCATTTGTACGGCCAGGGATATCGAGGATACGGGTGTTTTCAACTCGTG
>Ga0172377_10007502_pt1 | contig 11227 bp, 10 predicted proteins | sample Pumphouse3metaG_FD_119749 | JGI IMG/M metagenome (GOLD analysis project Ga0172377, IMG submission 119749) | Leachate microbial communities from a municipal landfill in Southern Ontario, Canada - Pumphouse #3 metaG | ecosystem: Engineered > Solid waste > Landfill > Unclassified | place: Canada... | reverse complement strand
TTTGACCCGTCCTTTTTATTTATTCTGTCCTCAAATTATATATAAATCAGCCTTGTCAATGTTCTATAATTAAAGCTGAGGTGAGCGATCATGGAATTTACCAATATAAAAGGGAACACATGGGTTGCCTGCGGCCCCGTCAACATCGGAGCATACGTGATCAACGGAGAGGCCGTGCTTATTGACAGCGGGAACGACTCTTCGTCGGGCAGGAAGATCCTCAGGCTTGCAGAAGAAAAAAACTGGAAGATAAAACTTATAATAAACACCCATTTTCACGCTGACCATGTTGGCGGCAATGCCTTTATACAAAAGAGGACGGAATGCGGGATCGCAGCTTCTGCCAAGGAAGCCCCCTTCATCGATATGCCGGAGATGGAACCACAGATACTGTGGTCAGGGAGAGCTCCAAAGGCAATATCCAATAAATTCCTTCAGGCTGAACCCTCGAATGTGACCCTTCTGCTGAGGCCCGATACCGCCATCGAGGGATGGGGGCTTGTGATAGTAAATCTTCCGGGGCATGCGCACGGGCAGATCGGGGTTTTGACTCCTGACGATGTCCTCTTTACTGCAGATTCGGTCATATCCGAAAGGATACTCAACAAGTACGGCATCCCCTTCACCGCGGACTACTGCAGTGCCATGGAAACATTTGACATGCTCGATAGCTTCAAAGCGGACTATTTTGTCCCTTCACACGGAGACATATGTGAAGACATCGTTCCTGTCACAGACGCCAACAGAAGATGCCTGAACGCCCTTAGGGATGAGATACTTGAAATATGTTCAGAGCCTTCTACAAGAGATGGAATAGTCGGGAAGCTCGCTCAAAGGCATGGACTTGACATGAATCTGTCTCAGTATGTCCTTATACAGAGCACTGTTGCAGCACTGCTCTCACCTCTTATCGATTCAGGTGAGATTCTCTGTTCTTTCAGCGAAGGGACACTCTCATTAAAAAGCAGGTCTTAAACTCGCCCGATCGGATTTTTATCCTATGGCTTTTTTCCAATATAGGTTTAGAATAGATGCCGTGTGTATCGGTTAGGAGGCATTTCGTGGACAGGAACCGGTTTTATATGCTGCTCGGCGATCTGGGCATACTATTCGTCGCCTTAATTTGGGGAACAACAAACGTTGTGATAAGAGATGCCCTTGACGGAATCACCCCTCTTTGGTTCTGCGGGCTCCGTTTCGCAATTGCCTGGGCAACGGTCATGATCTTTTTCGGGAAAAAGGCCTTCCTCCTTCCAAAAGATACACGCCTTAAGAGTACGCTCGTAGGGATGGTTTTCATATGCGCCTACCTGTGCGGCGCCATTGGCCTCCTATACACAACGGCAGGCAACCAGTCCTTCATAATTTCAATGTCTGTTGTGCTTGTCCCGCTCTCTGTTTGGATCATTACAAAAAAATTCCCCGGCTGGCATGTAGTGCTGTCGGTACTCTTATGTACGGCCGGTATGGTCGGCCTTATGCTTGACGTGAATCTTTCGGTCAATCTTGGGGACCTGCTCAGCTTTGCTTCATGCGTTTTTGTTACAATATACATACTCCTTGTCCAGAAGTACGTCAAAGGAGCTGACCCGTACGCGCTGACGTGCTGGCAGGCTTTCGGGGGAATGCTTCTCGCTGTCGCTGCCGCAGCGATATTCGAGCCCTTTCCCGCAAATATCCCTCCCAAGGCATGGCTCGCTCTGATACATACGGGCACCATAGGTTTCGCACTGACTCTTGTCATACAAACTGTCGCTCAAAAATATACGAATGCCACACATGTGGCCATACTCCTCTCCACTTCAGGAGTCTTCGGCTCTGTCGCCGGGGTGATATTCATCGGCGAACCCATGACCTTCAGGATATTTATGGCCTCAGCCATGATACTCGCCGGTGTAATTACTGTAGAGGCTATCCCGGCTATAAGAAAAAGATACGATAATATCGAGGCCAAGGGCAAGCAGCTCACCTGATATATTGATGCCAGGCTGAGCCGAGTGCCGTGATCGCCGGGCTGATCTTTTCCAGGGGTATCCCGGCAAAAGACAGATTAGCGGTGTAACGCCCTTCGGACGAGCAAAAGAGCTGGTCTACCATTATCCCTCCTGATGAGGCTGATCCGAAAAGGGCCCTTTCGTCTGTATTTGTTTTGATAGTCACAGCTGCACAGAGTGACGTTTCCAGAAGCCTGCACTCAGCCTTATCCTTAAAAACCTCGTTAAGTGCCCTGAGCATTTCTTTGCTTTTTACCTGATATGTCTTTCTGCTCCTCCTGATATGGCGTTCCAGATGCCCATCCCTGATGTACTCTGCAAGGGCAAGCTGCTCTATCTTGCTGGATGTCTGATCATAAAGCGAGCTTTTTATCCTCGCAGTCTCCGCAAGATCATGGGGAACTACCATGTAGGCTATTCGAACGGAAGGAAGAAGAAGCCTGGAGAAGCTGCCAATGTATATCACCCTCTCAGGGCAGGCACCCTGGAGTGAGGGTACTGATCTTGAAAGATAGCGAAGCTCGCCGTTATAGTCATCCTCCAGTATATAAGAATCATTCTCCTCGGCCCAATCGATCAGGTCTTTTCGTCTTTTTGATATTTTTGATAGAGACATCTGCGGTCTGTTGGATGTAATGTCAGCAAAGAGAGCGTACTTTTGCCCGCTCAGTTCTTTGCCGGGCAATTCACCCGCGTTGCCAACGTACTCGACCTTCCAGCCAAAATCACGAAAAATACGCTCCCCCTGAGCATATCCCGGGCGCTCTATAGCCACCGTCCCGACCTTTCCCATCATCCTGCACAGTTCTGTAAGCAGCTGCTGCGTTCCTGACGATATAACTATACGGTCTGCGGATGCTTTTACTTTGCGTGCCTCAAAGCAGTATCTGACCAGGGCATCCCTCAGCTCGGACTCACCCTGGGGGTCTCCTCCGGAGATTATCTTGTCCTGCATGTTCAGGGCAGCACGCAGGTGTTTTCTCCATACCGGGATATCGGCCGTCTTTGAATCTATTCCGGTGCTGGTCAGGTCGTAAAGGACTGAATACTTCGATAATTCCGGCTTAAGGCTCGGCTCGCCCTTCGGCTCCTTGGGCCTTTTGAGTGCAAAATATCCGCTTTTGGGCCTGCTTTCTATGAAGCCATCCAGCTGCAGGTGAACATATGCGTTTTCCACAGGGGAACGGCTTATTCCCAGACCTTCCGACAAGTCACGGATAGAAGGAAGCCTGTCTGAAGGCTCTATCATCTGCCTCTCAAGCGCTTCAGTCATTCCATGGTAGATCTGCATCCATAGAGGGACATGAGAATCAGGGTCAATTACGATGAAATCATATATCACTTTCTGCGCTCCAATCTGTCATGTTTAAAATGCCAAAATCTGTCCATTGTGGAAATGACAATTGACACTTATAAATATAATACGCTTTTTAATAAACTACAAGGAGGAATGATCATAATGATCATCAGTGAACAGGTGAAACTTAATAGAGATCTCGCAAAAATGCTCAAGGGCGGAGTAATAATGGACGTGACCACACCGGAACAGGCGCGCATAGCTGAGGAGGCCGGAGCCTGCGCTGTTATGGCCCTTGAAAGGATACCTGCCGATATCAGGCAGGCGGGAGGAATATCGAGAATGAGCGACCCCAAAATGATAAAGAACATCCAGGCCGCCGTATCTATACCTGTAATGGCCAAGTGCCGCATCGGCCACTTCGTCGAAGCCCAGATCCTCGAAGCCATCGAGATAGATTACATCGACGAGAGCGAAGTCCTAAGCCCAGCAGATGACATTTACCACATCGACAAGACGATGTTCAAAGTTCCGTTCGTCTGCGGAGCGAGAAACCTGGGAGAAGCTCTCCGCCGCATAGCCGAAGGAGCGACCATGATAAGGACCAAGGGCGAACCCGGCACCGGTGATGTTATCCAGGCAGTACGCCACCTTAGAGCTATGAATGCAGAGATATCAAGAGTCAGGTCAATGAGGAAAGATGAGATCTTTGAGGCTGCCAAAGAATTGCAGGTCCCCTATGAACTCCTCCTCTCCGTTCATGAAGAGGGCAGGCTCCCTGTCGTAAACTTCGCGGCGGGCGGAGTAGCGACTCCCGCGGATGCATCGCTTATGATGCAGCTTGGGGCTGAGGGCGTTTTCGTCGGGAGCGGGATATTCAAATCAGGTGATCCGAAAAGGCGCGCGGCTGCGATAGTCAAGGCAGTCACAAACTACATGGACCCCAAAGTCCTTGCAGATGTCTCAGAGGATCTTGGCGAGGCGATGGTCGGCATCAACGAAAGTGAGATCGCCGTACTGATGGCAGAACGCGGAAGATAAGGATGAACAGGATCTTCACCGTAGGGGTCGTGGCTGTCCAGGGAGCTTTTGAGGAACACTGTTCAGCTCTTGGTAAGCTTGGGGTATCCGTAAAGGAGATACGGTCTCCCTCAGATCTTTCCCCTAATATCGATGGGCTGATTTTCCCCGGAGGAGAGAGCACTGCTCAGGGAAAACTGCTTCGGGAATCGGGACTTTTCGATATGATCCTGCCGATGATAAAGGGAGGGCTCCCTGTTTATGGTACATGCGCCGGAATGGTGCTTCTGGCTAAAAGGATAGAGAACGACGACAGAAAACATTTTGCAGTCATGGATATCACCGTAAAACGGAATGCCTACGGAAGACAGCTGGGGAGTTTCATGACAACGGGCGATTTTGGAGGCATGGGGAAGATCCCGATGTATTTCATCAGGGCCCCCTACATTTCGTCAGTGGGAAAAGATGTCATGATACTTTCCTCTGACAATGGAGTGATAACTGCCGCCAGGGAGGCAAACATGCTTGTTACCTCTTTCCATCCCGAGATAACCGATGATCTGACAGTCCATTCCTACTTCCTTTCGATGATGCAGTAAAAAATCGTTAGAAAAATCAAGCCGGGCTGCTATAGCCCGGCCTTTGTTCATTTGCTGCCTTCATCCCTGAGATCAGGCCAGAAGCTTCCTTATGTTTTCAAGGGCAGGCGTCCTCGCGTATAACGGAGTATCGTCCCCTGCTTCATAGGGAGCCTGATTTTCCTCGAAGGTCTTTTCGGTTTCACTCTTGTAAATAATGCCCAGCGGATATGGGTCTGTCTCCATTGAAAGCCTCATGGCTTCAAGCTTGTCTGAGGCATCCCTCTTCTCGTCGAGCCATTTAGTGCTTTTTAAGAGCCACTGCCAGGTGTTGACCTTGTTGAACGAGACACATGGCTGAAATATGTCTATCAGAGCATAGCCCTTGTGCTTTACCGCCTTTACAATAATGTCCTTTGTCTTCTCTGCATCAGCGGCCGAAGCACGGGCGACAAAGGTCGCTCCGCATGAAAGAGCCAGCAGCAGGGGGTTGAGCGGTTTGCTCGTGACCCCGAAGGGCTGGGTCGAAGTCTTCATTCCTATCGCAGTCGTCGGTGACCCCTGTCCCTTTGTAAGCCCGTATATCATGTTGTTGCACACTATATTGGTGATATCCGGATTTCTCCTTATTGCATGCATGAAGTGGTTCCCGCCCTCTCCGTACATGTCGCCGTCTCCTCCTACAGCAATGACAGTAAGGCTTCTGTTGGAGGCTTTTATTCCCGCCGCAAGAGGAAGAGACCTGCCGTGAAGGCCGTTGACGCAGTGGCATTTCAGGTAATGAGGCATCTTGGCAGCCTGTCCTATACCGGACGCTACCACCACCTCCATGGGGTCCAGTCCCAGCTCGCTGAGCGCCATCTTCAGGGACTCAAGTATCTTATAATCCCCGCATCCCGGGCACCATGATATCTCGCCTGTGTAGTCGAATGCTGTCTTGATCATTGTCAGCAGTCCCCTTTCCCTATGATCTTACGCTCAGGAGCTTGTCAAGTTCATCGACCAGCTCTTCAACGGTGAACTGGAACCCATTGTATTTAAGTATCGTTTGGTCCGCACCTGTGCCGGTAAGGGAGCGTACCACCCTTGAGAACTGCGCTGTTGCATTTCCCTCAACGAATATCTTCCTGCAGGGCGAGGAAATGATCTTCCGGAATTCCTCCGAAAGCGGATAGACCTGCTCACATGCTACAAGCATCGCATTTTTGCAGCCAAGTATCTCCATCGCTTCCTTCAGGGGCTCGAATACCGATCCCCAGCAAATGACCGCGGTGTCATACTTTTCGGGGCCTATAACGATAGGCGGGACGGCTTCTGCGGTTAACGCCTCAAGTTTTTTCAGCCTTTTTTCCACCATGGCCTTCCTCAGTGACCTGTCCTCAGTTATATGAGCGTCTTCGGTATGCTCATGGCTGTCGAAGGAGACAAATCCTTCTCCATATCCCGGGACCCCGAAGGGGGAAACATATTCACCCTTCTTCGGAAAAGCGTATCTTTTGTAACCATTCTCTGTTTTGGCCGGATGCAAAGGTGCAGGTATGGATGACGGGTCGGGCCTGATAACGTCGTACCCGCTGTCAAGGAGGTACTGGTCAGTCAGTATGATGGACTGCACCTGATATTTGTGTGCCGTATGGAAGGCCCGGCCTGCGAGCCTGAATGCGCTTTCAACGTTCACAGGCGCGTAAAGTGCTTTTGGAAACTCTCCATGCCCCGCATGAAGAGCAAGTTCAAGGTCTGCCTGCTCCGTCCTCGTAGCAAGTCCCGTGGCAGGACCCGGTCTCTGGGCAAGGTGGACCACTACAGGCGTCTCGGTTATTCCGGCCAGGCTGATCCCCTCGCACATAAGCACAAATCCGCCCCCTGAAGTTGTGGTCATTGACCTTGCTCCCGCATAGGCAGCCCCTACGACCATATTTATAGCAGATATCTCATCCTCGACCTGCTCGACTACGCTCCCCAGCAGTTTTGCGTTTTTCGCAAAATATGAAAAGACACCTGTTCCGGGAGACATCGGGTATGCCGTTATGTAATTGCAGCCGGCAGAAGCCGCTCCAAGGGCAACAGCACTGTTTCCGTCAAGGAATATTTCATCTCCGGCCGGTTTATCCGGTGCCGTCAGTACAGCTTTGCCTCCGACGTTGTCCTTTCCAAGCTGATGTCCGGTCCTGAATGCCATTTTATTTTTCTCTGAGAGATCTGCGTCGGAGAAACGCTTTTCGATCAGTTCATCTGCGGCATTCTCTTCCAGCATAAAGATGCCTGCTATGAACCCGGCAACTATCATCGAGGAGAATTTCGGGCTCCCGAGATCGGCAGCCCTTTTCGCAAGGTCGAGGTCTATCATTTTTCTTCCAAGGGAAGATATCTCACCTTCCATTGCAGACGCGTCACCCAGTATTTTTGTTTTTTCAGAAATTTTTTCTGTTATGTTGGACCTTAGCTCCGGAGAAAGCGCAAAAAGCCAGTCGATACGGTCTACATAAGCCCTTACCGGTTTGGTGGAAACTCTTATCTGTGTAGAATTATTCCCACCTCTTACCCTTGACATGTATTCCCGGGTGGAGAATACATAATAACCGGCTTTTGAGAGCATCTGCCTCGCCAGGTCTTCAGCTGTCTGAAGACCCAGTCCTGCAGCAGCGCAAAAAGAAATTGTCACCTCAGACTCAGACGAATGGATATTGTCCATATTGTTCCCTCCTTGGCTGATACTTTAAATCATACAAAAACATCAATGTTTTCTAAAATTGGTCTGCATTTTCGCTTTTAAATTAGGTAATTTTTTGAACGGTTTTAAGAGTATACATTCATAACTTTCAGTCTTCAAGTGACTTATCGGCAAAATAGCTTACATATTTTGACATTAAATATAATAGTTATAAAATATCTATGGCAATAAAAATTATAAGGCATGGGGGCGTCACATATGGAACTTAAAGGAAGCAAAACGGAAAAAAACCTGTGGGAAGCTTTTGCAGGAGAGTCGATGGCACGCAACAAATACACCTATTTTGCATCAGTTGCGAAAAAGGAAGGATATGAACAAATAGCAGCCATCTTCCTCGAGACAGCCGACAACGAGAAAGAACACGCTAAGCTCCACTTCAAGGCACTTTCAGGAATAGGATCGACCTCAGATAACCTCAAGGCGGCAGCTGAAGGTGAAAACTACGAGTGGAACGACATGTATCCTCGAATGGCAAAGGAAGCAGAAGAAGAGGGCTTCAGGGAACTTGCTGAGATGTTCAGGAATATAGCAAAAGTCGAAGCAGAACATGAAAAACGTTATAAGGATTTTGCGAAGAACATTGAAGAAGGGCACGTATTCCTGAAGGACGGAAAAGTCTTCTGGAAATGCCGCAACTGCGGAGCGATATTTGAATGCAAAGAAGCTCCCCAAAAATGCCCTGTCTGCGATCACCCGCAGGCACATTTTGAGATCCAGGCCAAAAACTGGTAATATAAAAAATACTGACGGACTCTTCCCGAAAATAAGAGTCAATAAAGGGAAGGAATGCGAGGGCATCTCCTTCCCTTTATCTTTGTAAGAATATCAACAGGGAAAAAGGACATCAAAGGGGTGGAAGATGCCGATCGCCTCGCAACTAATAATTGCATTCTCCGTGAAAATTCTATATAATCCATCCTGAGCTGCTCAGAGTTGATGAGCAGCTCAGGAACAAAATTATTTTCTATGTTTTCGGAGGTGTCTATAAAATGCGTTCACATGATGAGGATCTGATCAACATGATGGTCCTTGAAGCTGCACGGGCCACAAATGTTCCTGTTGGAGCCGGTTCCGTCTCTGTAATGCTGAGAGAAAAGGGAATATGCATCAGCGAGGCAGGGGCAGGAAGAGTATTAAGGTCTTTGCGGGAGAGAGGCTTACTGACAAAAGTGGGCTTTCAAGGCCACGTTACTACCAATGAGGGGACAAAGAAACTGTCCGCATTGAGGAATGCCAGACATACAGCAGAGACCCTGGAGATACTCCTGAAAAACTCGGGAAACTTAACAGGACATTCGGTGACGGATATCCTTACGGTCAGAAAGGCCATCGAACGCGAGGCAGCATTACATGCAGCCCGAAAAGCTACCCCAGGGGATATTACGAGGTTGGAAAAGATAATTGAGCAGCAATACAGAGAAATGAAAAGAAAGAGCTATTACGCGGACATATCTGCTGAATTCCATCGGGAGATCATAAAGATAGCCCGTGTGCCCCTGCTGAAAATTATGTATGAATTTATCGGGCTTTCGGTCGAATGGCAGAATTTCTTCATAGAGACATTCAGGATCTCCGATACTCCGCTCAATGTACCTCATGAAAAAATCCTGACAGCTATTAAGGAAAGAGATCCAAAACAGGCCGCAGACCTGATGGAGGCCCACCTTACAGACGTCATCGAGAGTGCCGGAAACTTTTCGGCTTTATATAAGAAATAAGATAGGAAGGAAGGGATCAATATGAAAATGACAGGAGCCCGGATAGTTCTTCAAATGCTCAGACTCCACGAGATCAAACACGTTTTTGGTCTTCCTGGAGAGACTACACTTCGTTTTTACAAAGAATGGCTCAAATGTCCGGATATTACCCACATACTGACTCATGATGAACGGTCAGCAGCCTTCATGGCAGAAGCTTACGCAAAAGTAACAGGCAAGGTGGGAGTAAGCGAGGCTCCAAGTCCGGGTGGAGGGCATCCTGTTCCGGGAGTGATCGAATCATTTACCGGATCTGTTCCAACTGTTTGTTTTACTTCCGACGTGCCTTACAACAGCGATAAAAGAAACATGCTCTCAGGGTTTGACCAGAACAGACTTTACAGCGCAATAACAAAAGAAAGCATCCTTGCGACAAAGGCAAAGGATCTGCCATTCCTGATACGAAGGGCTTTCAGAGTTGCTGTAAGCGGAAGGCCGGGAGCCGTGCACATGAGGATCCCAATGGATGTATACGAAGAAGAGGCCGAGGTAAACGATCTCTATCCGGATCCCTGCATGGCAAGATGGCCATATCAGCGGCCTGTCGCCGATTTCAGAGAGACAGACAAAGCCATCGCCATGCTGGCTGCTGCGAAACGGCCTGTCATAGTATGCGGGCAGGGCGCCCTTGCGTCTGATGCTGGCGATGAAGTTATTGCCCTGGCAGAAGAGTTCAATATTCCGGTAGGCTGTACTATGACCGGCAAGGGTACCGTTTCCGAAATCCATCCTCTCTCCATCCGGCTGATAGGAGCAAGGGGAGGCACAAGCTGGTCAAACAGATTCCTCCAGACAGCTGACCTGGTTTTCTTTATTGGCTCCAATACCGATTCAGCAGGAACTGATGGATGGAAGCTTCCCCCAAATGTCGGAGGACCAAAGATAATCAGCCTTAACATAGACGGGGTAGATGCTGCAAACAATTACCCGACAGAGGCAGTCCTTGTCGGTGATGCGAAGGCGACCCTGGGATACATGGCAGAAAAAATAAGAGAGTACGGCATTAAAAGCAGCTCAGAAAATGCATCTGAGATCAGGGCCGCCATGGCTGAGCTGGACAGATCAACAAAAGAACCATGTACATGTCCTGACACGCCTGTCCATCCTATACGTTTCGTGAAGGAACTCGAAGCGCTGCTGCCCGAAAAAAGTTTTGTGGTCGTTGAACCGTCAATGGCAAGTATCTTCTCTGCCGCATTCCTTGTCCAGAAACGGCAGGGACGCATGTTTATATCAAACTATTCCAACGGAGCGCTTGGATATTCTCTGCCGGCGGCAGTCGGGGTCGCTGCGGCACATCCGGACAGTACGGTATTTGCCATAGGAGGAGACGGCAGTTTTCACTTCAGCTGCGGTGAGCTGGAAACATACTCAAGGCTTGGCCTGAACATAAAGATGATAGTATTCCGTAATAACGTATTCGGCTGGATCAAGGGAGAAACTCAGCACGTATATCATTCAGATTTCTTCGCGACAAACTTTGGATCGGTCGACTACGCAGGAGTGGCGACGGCTTTCGGAGTTAAGTCATATAAGATAGACGATCCGAATGATATAACTTCAGTATTGAGCGAAGCCATAAACTACAAGGGACCGGTACTCATAGAAGTACCCGTTCCTGATGAAACAGAGATCGTACCTCCTGTCCCCAGATGGACAGAGAGCGCAAAGAAAAATGACATCCCATGCTGTTATTGATCTCTCTGAAAGTCTGACACATCGATCCCTGTTATCATGCCCTAATCCTTTAAAAGGCTGATGCAGAACTCCCGTCAAACACTTAATATTTGCTCATCATGAAAGGAAGGTGCTTCTTTTGAAGATCAAAAAGACTGTTGCAGCAATGCTTA
>Ga0172377_10007500_pt1 | contig 11228 bp, 7 predicted proteins | sample Pumphouse3metaG_FD_119749 | JGI IMG/M metagenome (GOLD analysis project Ga0172377, IMG submission 119749) | Leachate microbial communities from a municipal landfill in Southern Ontario, Canada - Pumphouse #3 metaG | ecosystem: Engineered > Solid waste > Landfill > Unclassified | place: Canada... | reverse complement strand
TCTTTTTTAGCTGAGCAAGATATGAGTAAGGTTAGAGCTATTAGGGACAAATATGGTTTAAATGGGAAAACCACTCTTTTAATTCTTGGAAGACTGGCTAAAGAAAAGAATAACGAATTGGTCCTAAAACTGGTTTCAAATTGGATTATATCTAATAAGAGGGAAGATATAGTTATTATGATTGTCGGCGATGGACCTGATAAGGCAAATTTGGAAAAATTAGTTACCAGTCTGAAAATGGATAATTGCGTTAGGTTTATCGGCGCCGTCGATCACGCTGAAGTTAAAGATTATTACCACGCCTCTGATGTTTATATCTCGGCTTCAACTAGTGAGACCCAGGGTTTAACTTATATTGAGGCAATGGCCTCTGATTTACTTGTCTTAGCTAAATATGATCTTAATCTTACTAATGTGATTGACGAAGGAAAGACGGGCTTTTTCTTTACTGATAATAATAGTTTTGAAGAACAGCTTACAAAGATCATAAGTTTAAGTCCTGAACAAAAAAACGAAGTGATTATGAAGGCTAAAAGAAGTGTCAATCAAAAATATTCTTTAAAGAATTTCTACGAAAGGATTATTAATGTCTACAGGAAAGCATATAGGCGTTACTGGTAGGACGATATCTCGGATTGTTCCACACAAAAACAGCGTAGAAGTTGTTTTCCAGGACGGAGTAAAAATTAAGATTGATGTTCTAACTTATATCAACGGGGAAAAACTTTATCCTGGCAAAGAAATAAGTGATGATCTATTCAGCTCTCTTTTAATGTCTCAGTCGAGTCTGAACAATTCCGCTTATCTATTTAAACTTTTAACCGGGCCAAAGCTCTATTCGAAAAAAGAAATTATCGATAAGTTGATGAATGTAAAAAAACTCAGCTATGAAGAAAGTCAGAAACTACTATCTGAGGCTTATGCTAAAGGGCTTGTTAACGATGATATATATGTTTCCAATTATGTCAATGACGCTTCTGATAAAGGTTATTCAAAAAAGAGAATATATAACTTTTTGATTAAAAACAAGTATAAAGAAGAATTGATTAATAAATATCTAGAGAAAATCGACTTTGACATACCTATAAAAGAGATTGTCGCTAGAGAACTTGAAAGGCAGAGAGGAAAGAATTTCAATTCTATCATCGATAATCTTAAAACTAAACTTGTTAGATTTGGCTACTCTTCAGGAGAGATTTCGGCTTTGATCAAAGAGTATTTAAGTGAAAATGAGGGATACATTAATTCGGTTAGTGAGAGGTCTTCAGCCTGTCTCAGATACGATATGAGAAGCGTCCTGAACTCGCTTAAGTCATCTTCGAAAGATAAATCCGAGATAAAGCGAATTGTTTTTAGACGTCTAATAGGGCGGAAATACGACATTAATGATATTATTAATATGTGGGAGGAGATAGAAAAATGACTTATCTAAAAGATATGATGGAAACCGGAGGTAATTTTGATGGACCTCTGCTGATTAAAACATGTGAAAAAGGTGTGGCTAGCAACGGTTCTAGCTACTTTAATATGACTCTTCAGGATATTACAGGAATAATAAACGCTAAGAAATGGTCTATAGAGAGCGGCGACGCTGAGCTTCTGACACCTGGAAAAGTTGTTAGGTTTGAAGGCAATGTCTTTAAGTACCGTAATTCACCTCAGCTTAAAGTTGAAAATGTGTTTAAGATGGAAGAAGGAACCTATGATATAGGCGACTTTTATGTCTCTTGCCCTATTAAGGACGAAGAATTGTATAAAGAAGTAGATGAGATGATTTCTCTTATCCAGGATAAGGATATTGCCGATCTGGTTAAGGTCTGCATTAATGACAATCAGGAAAAATATATGACATATCCTGCTGCAGTATCTGTCCATCACTCATATAGAGCTGGAATTGTCTACCACTCTTTATCAATCTGTAAAGATGCAATTCTTATTGCTGATAGATATCCGCAGCTTAACAAAGACTATTTAATCGCAGGTTCCTTACTCCACGATATAGGTAAGACCAGAGAAATGAGCGGAGTGATAGCGGCGAATTATACTTTGGAGGGAAATCTTTTAGGACACATATCCATGGGTGCCCAGATGGTTATGGAAGAAGGAGAGAGAATAAAGACTCCTGATCAGAAGCTCACTATTATCTGCCATATGATTCTATCTCATCACGGTGTTCCAGAATACGGATCTCCGATGACTCCAAAGACACCCGAGGCATATGTTCTTCACGTCTTGGATGATCTTGATTCAAAGATGTTTATTTTGGACACGGCTCTAAAAGATATCAATGTCGGGGAGTTTTCTCAGCGGATTCCTTTTCTCGAAGGAAAGGCTTTCTTGAAGACTAAATAGAATATTTATCTGAATGATACTTTGGCAAGATGCAGATAGTTTGTTTTCTTCTAGTGCAGGTATACGTGACCTTATAAGTCCGTTGTGTTTATTCGGCTGATATTTAATAAAAATCTGTCAGAAGCGAAAAAAGCTGATTTAGACATGGCTTTACCTGTTTATTGTATATTTGACAGGCAAAACAATTGTGCATCTTGATTCATCTCTGATCTGATGGGATTGGATTTCAGCGATTTATTGTGCTTTATGCTCTTAAAAAATATATTTCTGATTTGCAAAGTGTATTTTCTGTCGGGAAATATAGTGACAGTTTTCCCTTTTATGATAAGACAGAACACGCTATTGTTTTTTATAAAAATCACATAATATAAGCCATGCTTTTTCTATATATTAAATAGTTGCCATGATATAATAATTATGAGAATTTTTGCTTATGAATGAAAACCGGGAACAGAATGCTGCTGATGGCAGCTTAAATAATCTTCCGCTTGATAAAGACGAAGGTTTTTTCCTAGGGAAAAAGATGCCCAGAAGGCTTATCGGAATAGTTTTAATTTTGCTTGGAGCAATAGGCTTTACTAATTATGGTTTCTTAGGTACTTTTATTGCCTATGCCTTTACTTATTGCTTTGGCGTATTTATGTATCTGCTTTTAGGCTTATTGATAATTTTAGGTCTATTTATGCTAGCAGAAGGGAAGTGGCCTAAATTCAGGGCTAATTTTTCTGGACTCGGATATGTAATGCTTTTTGCTTTTGGATGTATTGCCAGCAGTATCGATATTGCAAATCTTTCGCTGTCGACTTTCGGAGATTTATTTTCTAGTGATCTGCTTTCAATTTCTGACGGGATAACTATCAATTCGCTTTTGGAAGTGGGAAGGCTTCACGGCGGCTTTATCGGATATGTCCTAACTTCAGTTTTCTTGACTGGCGTTGGAAAAATCGGTACTACTATCTTCACTTATCTTTTCTTGGTTATCGGCTCCGTTTTAGTTTTAAGGCCGGCTTTTACATCTATCTATCATGAAATTAAAGACATCAGTGCCAGAAGTTACGCCAGAAAAGCCTCAATAAGTAAGAGTGAGAAAGATATTTTAAAAGAATCTGAAAAAAATGAAAATGAGACTCAGGCTGAAATCAGCCCTTTTAAAGGAGCTAATTATCAGGGGTCAAAGGAAGAAGAAAAGAAGCAGGAAGAGAAAAAATCGTCATTTTTCGGTATACCTAGGAAGCCTTATCAGCCTTCAGAAAATAAACCTGTCTCACCTTTAGAGAAAGCCGAGGCTTATCAGTTTTCAAAGGGAATTATAAACTCTGATCAGAATTCTGATCATGCCCCTTCACCTTTTTCGTCTCCTGCATATGAAAACAATCATTTGGCTGACGCTTCTAAAGAAGAGTCTAAGCCTTTGAAGAACGATCAGGAAGCTGATCTTTCTTCTTCGGTTTTCTCATCATCTACTGCTGATATGATGAACAATCACAAAAGAATAGTAAGCCCTGATGATCAGGAGTTCTTGAGCCATTCAGAAAATGATTCGATCCAGCATACTTTTCAGGTCAAAAGATCGGAAGCGGAAGAAATGGAAGATGGTCCTGATCTTTCGGAATCTGAACTTTCTGCCTTCAAAGGGGAATCGTCAGCAGCTGATAGACCTGATAATCATGACAATAAAACATCTGAGACTATCAGACGGCAGGAGAGCGTAAATCCGGTTACTATCCGCTACATGCTTCCTTCCATAAGTATGCTTACTGAAAGACATGATTACGGCAAGAATGAAATTAACGCCTCTGCGGCTAGAGAAAAAATACCTGTGATAGATGGCGTGTTTCAAAAACTTCATATCGGAGCTTCGGTTGAGTCCTTTACAATCGGACCTTCTGTAACTAGATTTAATATCAAACGTGAACCGGGAGTCAGAGTCAGCGCTATTTCTTCTAATGATGTCTTATCGGAAATGCAGATTGACCTTAGAGGAGACATGTCTGTTCGTATCGAGGAAGTTGTCCGCGGTCAGGATTCTTCTGGCGTTGAAATCGGGAATCCGCAGCCGACGATGGTTTCTTTTTATGACTGCTATGGGGCTATCTTGAAAAAAGAAGCCAAATCAGGATCTATCGATAAACTTTTAATTCCTTTAGGAGAGGATATATCTTCTGAAGTTGTTACTACATCATTAGATAGTCTTCCTCATCTTCTTATTGCCGGTACTACCGGATCTGGAAAATCTGTCTTTATCCATTCTATTATCATGACCTTGATAATGAGGAATTATCCCGATGAATTAAAACTTATTCTGATTGATCCTAAGCAGGTAGAATTCTCGCGCTATTCTGATCTGCCGCACTTATACTGCCCGATTGTCACCAATGTGACTTATGCCGTTTCAGTTTTGAAAAAATTAGTCGGAGAGATGGAGAGAAGGTTTGGGATTCTAGCTAGATATTCATGCTCAAAAATTCAGGAGTATAACAAACTTAAAGTCAATGATCCTAGTATGGAGAATCTTCCGGTCATTGTGTGTATCATCGATGAATTTGCAGATATGATGGGTCAGGATCCTAAAAATGTTGATGCTTTGACTCAGCGCTTAGCCCAGAAAGCTAGAGCGGCTGGCATTTATTTAATTATTTCGACTCAGAGGCCAAGCGTTAAGTGCATCACCGGGACTATCAAGTCTAATATTCCGGCCCGCATAGCTCTGTATTTACCATCTCAGGTTGATTCGAGGACCATTCTTGATGAAGGCGGAGCAGAGGCTTTGCTTGGCAAGGGTGACTTACTGGCGAGAATTCCTTCACTGAAATCAATTATCAGGCTTCAGTCAGCCTATGTTTCTGACGATGAGGTGAGAAATGTTGTTACTTACCTTAAGTCTCAGGCTAAACCTTCTTATAATCAGGACTTTCTTAATTTTTCTTCTAACTTAAGCCTGGATACCGGCTCAGTTGAAGGAGAAAGAAAATCGAATGGATATGAAGATGAGCTTTATGGAGAAATTAGGCAGTATGTCATTGAATCTAGGGTCGCTTCGACATCTTCTTTACAGAGAAGGTTTCAGATAGGCTATGGCAGGGCCGCTAATATTCTGGATGCCTTAGAAGACGAAGGAGTCATCAAATCTGTTCAGGGTAATAGAAAAGAAGTCGTAGCTACTGCCGATGATATTGAATCTGATGACGGTTCTATTGGTGAGATGGGTATTAATACTGGTGAATAAAAAGGAGTTAAAAATATATGTTAACAAAGATTAATTTTGACAAAGTCGACAAAGTTCTATTTGAAGGTAATTTAACTAATGGCCTGAAGCTTATCTGCGCTCCGATGGTCAGCTCCATCAATAACGCTGCTATATGCATCTATGTCAATGTCGGAGGATATCCTAGGGATTATTCAATAGGCAGACAGAAGATATATCCTTCGACCGCTAACATTGTCGCAGAAGCTTTAATGAAAAACCACTCTAAGGAGGCAGAGCCTTTATTTAAAGATGGAGTCAGGCTTTCTTGCGGAGTAAGTGAATCTTATACTTTCTTCAAAGCTGAGGCTGATAAATCTCTTATTCCCTCTTTAGTAAAGCCTTTGCTGAGCTTAGTTGATAATCTTTTGATTACTAACGATGAATCCGAAGCTCTGAAAAAGGAGTATATTGATTCGAAAATCAGTATTCATAAGGATGATATAGAATTCAGAATTCGCGATGCGCTTTATTTTTCTTCTCCGATGAAATACTCATATTATGGGAATCCAGAAGATGCGAAAAATGTCCACTATATTTCCTTAAGGAAATTTTTCAATGAATTCTATGCGGTCGATAACATCACGATGTTTGCTGTCGGCGATTTAGTTCCTTCTATTATTGAAAAAACTGCTGGTGAATTTGCCTTTTCCAAGAAAGTCTCTGAGGGTGAAATATCGATCAGATCTATTCCAGAGAACTATGCCGCTGCTAACAAACTTATTGTTGAGACTGATTCTAAAAATAAATTCGGAGTTGCGTTTAAGCTTCCTTCTAGAAAAGATATGTTCGAGAAGTTCCAAGATAAAGCCTTCGCTTATTACGAGCTTCTTCCTTATGTCTTTTTCTCTAAGGGCAATAGGAATGCTGATAAGATGCTGCCTTCTTTTAATAAGATTGTGGAAAAGGGAATCCGCCAGGGCGGAGAGGACGCCTTCATATATGTCATCTTCGACGTGAAATCTAAAGATGCAGCTAAAGGCGAAATGGAAGCTTATTTATCATCAGATAAGATTCTTTCTTTCTTCGATTTCGGAAAGATAAAAAGAGAATTCTTTGCTGATCTGAAGAGAATTTATAAATCTGATGTCGATGGTTATCTAGCCAGGCTTTTAGAGTCATTCGCTAATTCTCTGGCTGATCTTTCTTTAGCTGAAGAAGGCAAGAGAAGCCATTACTCGAGAGTCAAATCTTTTGTTGAATTAGTTTTATCGCTACCTAGAACTTATATCTGCTGAGCTTAGATATGTCAAATCAAATCCGCTTAGAGCAAAAAAGACAGAACAGAGTAAATAACGAAGATTTTATCGTTGTCGATGCTCCTTTTTATGGCGCGGATTTTGTCTCCTGTTCATATCTGATAAAAAAAGAGCAGGTGCGTTTTGAAAGTCTGAGAGCTCTATGTTTTTTCATAAATAAAAAACCTTATTCATATCCGCTTTCGAAAAACAAAGTTTCTTTTTCGGCTTCCTCTTTTAATTCCGAATACAGAGCCGAGGTCAGAGAATTATATACTGACTATCTTTTTTCTATCTGGGTTAAATGTCCGTCTAGCCTAGTCGACATGAAATACTACACTAATCAGATGGAACAGATGAGCCTAGCAAAAAGGCTTATCAGTAAAGCCTGTAATATATCCATGACTGATTTAGAAATATATAAAAAATACGCAGTAAGTGAGAACAGGAGCGCTAGAAACGACTTCTTATCTGAACTTAAAAGACTCACTGTATTAAACCTTATTCCCAATTGCTTTATGGCTAAATTACCATATGGAGAAGATAAGGTCATAAGTACTATTACCAAAGGGCATATCGAAGAAGATTATTCTAAGCTTCTTAGCGGCAGTCTTATTATCGGAAGCTATATTGGGAATACTGATTTCAGGCCTGTAGTCTCATTTAAAAATAGCGTCAATCCTTCTTCTAAGATATTTCCCTTAGAGATAAAACCTACCGTGCTTTCTTCTATCAGAGAATTAGTGAAAACTGAAAATATTTCTGATTCTGGGATGAGTATTATTTATAAAGTGCCATCTTCTAATTCTCAGCAGATGTTTTTATTGAACATGATCTTTAAGCTTGGGATAGGCAGTCTTTTTTTTGAAAGAGGAATCAGTTTAATTGATTCATCTGTTTTTCACAGAGCGGGAGTGGTAGTTTTTTTCTTCGCCGGAAATGATAGGTGCTTCTCTGAAAAAGAAAAAGAAAGAATGCTAGATAGAATTCAGGCAGGAATTACTGAAAAGAGTTTTTTCGATAATTCTAAACTAGAATTACTATATAGATTATCCGAGAATCTTAGCCCGTATCAGAGAACTGAGAGAGAAATACAGAGCAGGCTTCTAGGTGTTAATTTAGGTAAGAATGTCCTTTTATCTAGTTTAGAAAAGATCACCTCTGATACATTCCAAGCATATATAAAAGAAGTCTCTTATTATGGCAGCTTAATTTTGAATGGAGAAGAAAAATGAAGAAAAGAGAACTCGGCTTCAAAACTGACCGATATAAACTGGGCCCGCTTGAACTGACATCTTTTTATAATCCATACAGAACAAATGTTTTCACGCTTTTATTAACTCCTTTTTTAAGTATTGGTTCGGCTCTGATTGCGGCCAGTTATTTTAAAAAGAACGGAGTAAAAGTATATCTTACCCCAACATCCCTAGCTGTTTATATTACATATGATGCGTCTAATAAAGATACGGCTATTGAAAGGCTTTTTGAATCTATCAATGACTTCAGGATGAGTCAGGATGAACTTGATGATTATAAGATTAAGTCTATTTTCGGCCTTGACGGAGAAGATAGAATGTATTCTGAGTTACTGCCTAAATTTTTCGGAGATGGCTTTAACATCGAAGATGAGATTAAAAAAGTCAATCTGACTTCAGTCATCAAAGAAATTAAAGGCTTATACAATCCTGATGGGGTTCAGGCCTTTTATTTCGGAAATTGCGCAGAAGGTCTCAAGAGCAAGAGTTTTTCCTTGTTCCTTTCTGAAATGAAAGAAGTGAAAAAAAAGAGAGGTGAGGCTGCAAAAGAAAAACTTACTATTAAAAAAGATCAGATCAACGGGAAAGCTGAAAGTGAAATATCAAAGGTGAGTTTTCTTGTTTCGCTTCCTAATAGGGAAAGCCTATGTCGTCAATTCAGTGACGATGTTTTTGCGTACCTGGCTTACTTGCCATACTTTTTTTTAGGCGGATTTGATAAATTCATATCAGATCAGGAGAAAGCGTCGAATATAATAACCTCTTCTGGGGTTAAGATCATTGAGAAAAATGAGCTTATTTTAGTTTTGAACTCTTTTTCTTGCGTAGACTCAGATAAACTTATTTCTTCTTTTAAAAAGCGAAAGAATATCAGAGCCGATGGCTTCAGTTTCTCGAAGGTAAAAAGCATTATTTATCAAAAAGATGCTGAATTGGCTTACGATTATGTTATGTGTATGAAAAAATGGGTAGAAGCCAGGGAGAACAATCTTAATCTAGATGATCTGATAAATAGTGAAATAAATATGTCACTCTCAAAATTCAGCCTTATATCAAAGGCGGTTTCTTCTTTTAAGACAGCTATTTATTTACAGTTAGGAGATAGGTTAAAATGATAGGTGTAGATATTGTAAAGATTTCTAGATTTGAAGCGGATTTTGACGGATTCATAAAAACTGTGCTGACAGAGAACGAAAGAAATGAGATCCTGAAAAGACAGTCTAGGAAAGTCCGGTTGGAGTATCTTGCCGGCAGGTTCGCCGCTAAAGAGGCTTTTGTAAAAGCTACAGGGAAAAAAGAAGCCAGCTATTTAAAGGACATTGAGATTATCGATGATGAAAGCGGCAAGCCCCATTTATTCTACTTAGATAAAGAAGTTGGGGAAATTACCATTTCCCACGACGAATATGCCGTTGCTGTTGTTAGCATAGGCCGGCTTGATTGACCTTTTAGAAAGCGAAAATTATGTCATCGAACAAGTTTAATTTTACTTCGACTTTAACTGATGAAGATCTGATCGAAGTGGCTGTCAATAAATCTTTCAATTCGCCTTCCATAAAAGATATGAGGCTTTATGAAGACAAGAGATTTGTCAGCTATCTTCAGTTTTTGGCAAGATCAGAGTCGCAGTCAACCTATATATATTCATTTTCTTTTAACTATCCTTTGATACCCGGCAAGTTATATGAACTTTTCGATGGAAGAAATGAATCTTCTCCGCTGAATATTACTTTTCTAGCTCACACGAAAAGATTTGAGAAGACATATAGAGACGATGGTGATTTCGGAGCTCTTTACTCAAAAGAAGCTACGACATTCAGGCTTTTCTCGCCTCTGGCGACAGAAGGTATCGTTAAACTTATTTCGCTGGATGGTAAAATTTCATATCTTGGGATGATGCGGAGCGAAAGCGGAGTTTTGGAAGCGACAGTAAAAGGCGATATAGACGGCTATGGATATATTTATATAGTTAGGATTAATGGTGAATATGTGACTTCTGTTGATCCCTGGGCAAGAAGCGTAGGCCTGAATTCACAGATAGGATATGTTGTCGATATCAATAGACTTGATGACATCCCTCTTAACGAGGAAGGACTTCCGCCTTTTTCTGATCCCTGCAAGGCAGTAATCTATGAACTTGATATAAGAGATATGACTTCATTGACTGACCTTCCCGACAAGGGGACTTTCAATGCTTTATCTGAGGAAGGCCTAAAAGATAAAAGCGGTAATCCTATAGGCTTAGATTATGTGGCTTCACTGGGAGTTACCCACGTGCAGTTCTTACCGGTCTTCGACTTTCAGACTATCAGAGATGATGATCCGAAAAACAGCTATAACTGGGGCTATGATCCGATTTTCTATTTCGCTGTCGAGGGATCTTACTCCTCTGATCCTAGCTCACCTTATGTGAGGATGAGAGAACTGAGGCATCTAGTCTCACAGTTTCATAAAAAAGGAATAAGAGTAAATATGGATGTGGTTTTTAACCATACTATGTCTTTTCTGACCTCAGCTTTTAACCGCCTGTGCCCAGGATATTATTATAGATATAATTCTGACGGTGTTCTATCAGCTTCTTCAGGATGTGGGAATGATACTGAGTCAAGAAATTATATGTTTAGGAAGCTCATTATAGATAATCTGATGTTTTTTGCGAAGGTCTATGGGATAGATGGCTATCGTTTTGATCTTATGGGTATTTTGGATTCTGATACTATAAGGGAAGCCTATTTTGCCCTAAAAGGTTTTAAGCCTTCCATGATGATGTATGGCGAAGGCTGGGATATGCCAACTTTTCTCGACCCCAGTGAAAAGGCTAATATGAACAACGCCTTTCAGCTTAAGGATATAGGGTTTTTTAACGATAGGTTCAGGGATGTTGTCAGAGGGCGCTCCTATGGCAAGGATATGTCTCAAAAGGGATATCTAACTGGAGATATCAATTATGTCGAAGGCTTCAAGCATGTCTTTTTAGGATCAGTCATCACTTATGCCTTCCCACCGTTATTTGACTCGCCGAAGCAATCTATAAACTACGTTGAGTGCCATGATGACGGAACTCTGTTTGATAAGATTTCCGCCTGCTGTCCAGATGACTCTTATGAGGAAGTGCTGAAAAGAATCGGGCTGATTAAT
>Ga0172377_10007499_pt1 | contig 11228 bp, 9 predicted proteins | sample Pumphouse3metaG_FD_119749 | JGI IMG/M metagenome (GOLD analysis project Ga0172377, IMG submission 119749) | Leachate microbial communities from a municipal landfill in Southern Ontario, Canada - Pumphouse #3 metaG | ecosystem: Engineered > Solid waste > Landfill > Unclassified | place: Canada... | reverse complement strand
CCAGAGCGATCTCGGTCAGAAAACTCAACTGGACTTGCTGCGTTTCGCCCAGGATATTCAGCAGGGAAGGACCCAGTAAAACACCGAGAAGCATAAAACCGATCAAAGAGGGGAGTTTGGCAAGGCGTGCTGCCTTCCCAAAGTAAAAAGCGATCAGGATGATGATTCCGATCAATAGTAATACCGGCCATTGCCGCAGCGCATCCGACATATTTTGCATAGATCCCGTTCCCTTAAATATCGATTGCGCCGTTGAAGTACGTTAACATGTGCGTGCTAACCATGACTTTGTCTAGGCATGCCAGTTCTTCGCAGATCGTCTGTATTTTCCTGACACTTTCATTGACATAGACGGTATTGATTACCGCCAGTATCAGACGGTGAAAGCCTTTTCGGTCTTCGTTCATAAAATGGGAAAAAAGCGGCAGCGCATATAAATATTTTCCCGCATTTCCCGCTTCCAGGACGGAAAGGTGACAATCTTTCATCTCCGTAAACAGTTCGAGAATGCGGGTAAAGGCCTCGGCATCCTGGATGTGCACGGTTAACTGGGAATATTCCTGCGGAAGATCTTCGCTGCTGTCCCAGTTTGCGATCCGGGTAAAGGTTTCAAAAAAACCTTTCACGCTTGTTGATTCGAGCAATTTGTTCACATTCGCGGCGTTTCGCAACACCTTGGATATTTCAGAAAGGATGCGAATATGTTCATTACGGTATTTAGAAGGAGCAATAATATACACGAAAAGTTTAACAGGCTGCCCATCCATTGCGCGAAAATCCACGCCTTCTCTGGAGATCAGTACGCCGATCACGAAGGAGGATATATTGTCCAGGCTGCAATGAGGGATGGCAATCCCTTTCCCGAAACCGGTCGATCCGATGGACTCCCGTTCGCTAAGTTTTTTTAACAGAGTATGGGGATCGGTTTTTTTCAGGACCTCGTTCTTTACGGCGGATTCGGCAATCGCGTTCAGGATATCCTGCTTGTTCCTGGCTGTTGTATGCAATGCGGACGAAGCAAGATGAAAATATGATGCAATATTCATCGGCATGTATTCCTATTTTACGAAGAAGTTCCAGACTTCTTCCTGGGTTGTACACTTCAATAGCTTTTCCACGGCTTCAAGCGAATACAATTTATTCCCGATCTCGGAAAGCAATTGAATGTGGGGATCGGAAGTTTGTTTACGGGACAGGACCAGAATGAAGACCCTGGAAGGCTTACCATCCAGCGACTGAAAGTCGCAACCCTCGGGTTTGAGTCCCACTGCCATACACATTTTTTTAACGGCATCCGTTTTGCCATGCGGTAATGCTATGCCGTTCTGCATTCCGGTACTCATGCTTTTTTCACGCTCAAGAACGGTTTTCAGCACTTCTTCCCGGTCGATCAGCAGATCCAGCTCATCAAGTTTGTCAACAAGATGACGAATGATGTTCTCTTTTTTACTAACAGCAAGATGCATGATCACGGCATGGGGACTTAAGATCTTATCGAGGGGCAAACGGACTTTTCCTTCCTGCGTAATGATGTCGCGTTTCAATTCTTTTTGCAGTTCGTCGGGTTTTACCAGGCTTTTCAGGTTTTCGATGATCTGATGCAGATTGACCAAAGTTTCGTACATGATGTTTTTAATGTAGGTAACGTCATCTTTATCGCTGAAAAAAGAAATGGTCTTTTCCGAGAAATGAAAGGAAAGGAAGATGTTTTGCCGGCGCACATGATACAGGTGTTCGTCTCCTTCGATCAGATTGATGTAGAAACCCTCGTCCTGAAAATAATGCACCAGTTTAGCGGCAACAAAATCACTGATCTCGGCAGAGGGAAAATGATAATCCGTCTGCACGTGTTCATCAATGACCAGTCCTTTTTCAACGCCGGATTGTTTCTTCTTCAAAAGACGATCCAAATGCACCGGGGCCAGCACGGAGGTCAGCAGGATCATCAGGATACCGACGCCCGTCAGTTCTTCGCTTAGAATTCCGTGCGAAAGCCCGATACCGATAATGATCAATGCCACTTCACCACGGGGAACCATGCCCACACCGATACGCGCGGCTCCCAGAACGTTGAATTTAAACAGCCGTGCCGGCAAGCCGCACCCCAGGATCTTTGCAAGGTAGGCGCTGAATGCATAAACCAGGCCGAAAAGAAGCACTTCCGGGGATCCGAAGACCCTTGGATTGACGAACATACCGGAAATGCAAAAGAAGATGGGAATAAAGAATGCATAAATATTGTGCAGACTTTCCTGGATCACATAGCTCAGGTCCGTTTTGGAGAGTGAAAGTCCCATCACATAAGCGCCGATGATCATAGCCAATCCGGCGGATTCAAAAATTCCCGCAAGAAGTAAGGCAAGTCCAAAAGACATAATACCAATCGTACTGTGCTGCTGGAAAGTTTTGAGATATTTACTGATAAAGGGGGCAAATATCAGTCCGAGTGCCGTAAAAGCCAGCCAGACAGCCAGGGCTTTGAGTGAGATGCGTCCCACAAAAGCCCAGTTCGGTCCGCCATGGTGCCCCGCGGCAATTCCGATCACAATGGCCAGAAGAATGATCCCAAGCACATCATCGATCACTGCACTGCCTAGGATGGTAACGCCTTCGGGCGAATTGATTTTTTTTCGTCCACTCAGGATCCTTGCGGTAATGCCGACGGATGTTGCCGTACTCATCACTCCCAGAAAAAGTACACGCGGATCCATGAGAGGGACCTTCAGAAAAAGACTGGCAATGTAAGCACCGCTAAAAAAGGAAACCGCCACTCCCAGTCCGCCGATGACGATACCCGGAAGGGAAAAGCGTATAAAAAGATTGATATCGGTCTCCAGGCCGACCATAAAAAGCAGTAAAACGGATGCGATCACCGAGAATGCATATAACTCCGGAGATACCGGCAGGGTAGCTGCGGGATTGCCGATCAGAAAATCCCCGAATACACCGTTCGGGAAACCCGGTAAAGGAATACCGCCAAGAACGAAGGGACCGATCAGCATACCGGCAAACAGTTCACCAATGACATCGGGCAAATGAATGCGGCGGAAAAGTTTTCCGCTATACTTTGCCGCAAAAATGATCACGGTCAGCTGGAAGACCAGCATCATCATCCGGTGAACCATATTGGATTCCGTTGCGGCATCGGCAAAGAGCGGTGTCAGTAAAAACACCAGGAGCAGGAATGATCGTTTGATATGTTTCATTTTGTTTCCAGTTGCAGGATGCGGATCTCAATGATCTGATGAAGAATATAAAAGGCGATAAAAGAGAAAATAAAAGGCAGAGCTTCTAGGGCTTTGCTGAGGATCAGGATCAGGATGAACGCTGCCATCAGGATAAAACGGGCAAGTGTCCAAATATAAACCTGTTTCATGATCGCCTTGAAGTCCGCACTATCGGATTCTTTCCTTTTGGCGACAAGGTATGCCGTTAATGCATTTAGCAGGCTTATCAGTGCGGAGATCAGATTCTCTTTCAGATAGGCGGCGTGGTTCAGCAGGATCATCAGTGCCAGCACGATTCCGGTCAGCAGAAAAATGATCACATAAAATCGCAGCCGTACCCAAAGGGTAATTTTATTTACATCCGTATCATTGTTACGATGATCCATCTCAGCACTCCCAAGCCGGCTGAAGATAGTAAAAAATTCTTCAAATGTAAATGATCAAAGCGGGATTCGGAGGATATTTTCGGGTGGCAGGGATTTATTCTTCAATGACCTTATATACCGTTTCGCCGGGGAACACCATATTGTATTGTTCTCTGGCGATCTTTTCGATATGCTGCTTGTCATCCAGAAGTTTGGTCTTTTCATCTTTCAGTAACTTGTGTTCCTGTTCCAGCCGGATCTTTTCTTCAACGAGTGTTCGCTGATTCTGTTTTTCCTTGAAAAGCGAAATGGCGCCGTTCTTATTGAGCAGCAGCAAAGCGAAACACAGAATCAGGACAATAAGCAGAACCTTCACACGTACCGGTGTTGTAAAAGGGGAACTATTTGTAAGCTTAAGACTCATTCGATAAAGCCGGAGAGCGGAGAAAAATCCCCGCTCTCTGCTATAAGTATCTGCTTATTTATGTCCGGAAAGTGCGGATAGTCCGCGAAACTTCTTCACATCGTCCAGTTCTTCCTCAATACGGAGCAACTGGTTGTATTTTGCGATGCGGTCGGAACGGGAAGCCGAACCGGTCTTGATCTGTCCAACACCGGTGGCAACGGCAAGATCGGCAATAAAGGTATCTTCCGTTTCGCCGGAGCGGTGACTGATCACGGCGGCAAAACCGTTCAGTTTCGCAAGTTCGATCGTATCCAGTGTTTCCGTAACCGAACCGATCTGGTTCAGTTTGATCAGAATGGCATTTGCGGATTTATGATCGATACCTTTCTGCAGAAGTTTCGGGTTGGTGACGAAAATATCATCACCGACCAACTGCACTTTTTTGCCAAGCTTCGCAGTGAGTTTTGTCCAGCCTCCCCAGTCATTTTCATCCAGACCGTCTTCGATAGAGACGATAGGATATTTTTCGATCCAGGAAGCATAAAGCTCGATCATTTCTCCGGAACTCAGCATTTTATTCTCGGAAGCAAGATGGTATTTCCCGCTTTTCTTATCATAGAACTCGCTGGCGGCTGCGTCAAGAGCAATGAACAGGTCTTTTCCCGCTTTGTAAGGGGTGCGTTTTGCGGCTTCCAGGATGACCTGAATAGCTTCTTCATTGGAACGTAAATTCGGAGCGAATCCTCCTTCGTCACCAACTGCGGTATTCAGCCCTTTTTCTTTCAGGACTTTCTTGAGATTGTGAAAGACCTCAACGCCCATCTGCAGGGCTTCGGCAAAACTCTTTGCTCCGCAGGGATAGATCATGAATTCCTGAAGATCGACATTATTGTCCGCATGGGATCCGCCGTTGAGGATATTCATCATCGGGACCGGCAGTACCCGGGCATTGATCCCGCCGAGATACTGATAAAGCGGAAGACCCAGATAATCGGCGCCTGCGCGCGCAACAGCCATGGAAACGGCAAGGATGGCATTAGCGCCGAGTTTTTCCTTGGTTTCGGTGCCGTCGAGTTCATGGATCATGATACCGTCAATAAAGGACTGTTCCAGGGCATCTTCGCCGACAATGCGGGGAGCAATGATATCGTTAATGTTCTGTACCGCTTTTAAAACGCCTTTTCCCATAAAGCGATCCCCGCCGTCACGCAGTTCCAGAGCTTCATGTTCACCGGTCGAAGCTCCCGAAGGAACGGCAGCGCGGCCAAAAGCGCCGCTTTCAAGCAGTACCTCGCATTCGACGGTCGGGTTCCCGCGGGAATCCAGGATCTCACGCGCGAATACATCAATAATGACAGACATATATATTACCTCCATTTTGTTTGCAATTCCGGCGGAATTTAATGCATTAGGCCAGGGTTTCAAAAGGAAATCTGGGACTCCTGTTCCGAAAGCCAGCGTTCGGCATCCATCGCCGCCATACAGCCCGAACCCGCGGCTGTAACCGCCTGCCGGTAAACCGGATCCTGAACGTCACCGCAGGCAAACACGCCCGCTGTGCTGGTCTGCGAGGATTTTCCTTTGGTGATGATATAACCGGTTTCATTTTGTTCCAGGGAATCCCTGAAGAGCTCCGTATTCGGGTGATGGCCGATGGCGACAAAAAAGCCGGAGCAGGGAAGATCTTCCGTTTTTTGGGTCTTTACATTGCGTATCCGCACGCCCGTCACTCCGACGGGACCGGGTTCTCCCAGTACTTCCTCGACAACGGAATCCCATTTGACCCGGATCTTTGGATGGTTCAGGGCTTTTTTTGCCATGAATTTCGATGCCCTGAATTCATCACGGCGGTGAATAATAGTAACCGTTTTTCCGAAATGCGTCAGATAAAGCGCTTCTTCCAGGGCCGTATCGCCGCCGCCCACTACAACAATATCTTTGTCTCTGTAGAAAAAGCCGTCGCAGGTCGCGCATGCACTGACACCGTAGCCTTTCAGTTTGCTCTCGGATTCCAGTCCCAGATATTTGGCACTGGCTCCGGTGGAAATGATCAGTGCTTCGGCTTCGTAGCCTTCTCCTTCATCATCCCGGATCCGGAAAGGGTATTGGGAAAGGTCCACGTCCCTTACCATACGGTACTGGCTTTCCGCGCCAAAACGCAAAGCCTGTTCGCGCATCTTCTCCATGAGTTCCGGACCACTGATCCCTTCGGGAAAGCCCGGATAATTCTCGATATCCGTTGTTGTCGTCAGTTGCCCGCCGGGCTGTGCGCCCTCAAAGATCAGGGGTTGCAATCCCGCACGTGCGGCATAGATCGCCGCTGTCAATCCCGAAGGTCCGCTGCCGACGATAATTAGCTTGTAATGTTTACCCATTAAAGATCCTCTAATTTTTCTTGAATCCCGGACGGTTTGTCCGGATGGCATAGATCGCATTGGTCTCGCATTCGCTAACATACAGCGTTTTCATATCGCTGCCGCCGAACTCCACATTGCTGGGTTTCCTGCCCGGGGTAACCAGGCTGTCCAGTATGATGCCCTGCGGCGAAACGACATAGATCATTCCGCCGCCGAAATAGGCAATGTAAAGGTTTCCGTCCACATCGCAATCCATTCCGTCAGGATCGCGGTTCCCCTGCGGTAATACGATCAAGGTATCCAGTAAGCCGAGCCTGCAGTTGATCTTCAGAATGTTCTTATTGACGGATTCTCCCACATAGAGAGTTTCTCCGTCGGGCGAGAAGCAGAGTCCGTTGGGAAATTGCAGACCCTCGATCACCCAGACGGTTTCACCGCTGTTCGGATCGACCCGGAAAAGACGCCCGTCATGCAGTTCGCGGTTATAGGATTTCGGATCGGTAAAATACAGCATGCCGGAAGGGGAAACGCAGATATCGTTGGGACGGTTAAAACGCCGTCCCTGCTGATCGCTGTCACTCAGTACGCGCAGTTCTCCCTGCACCGTGTATTTTAGAATGGAAGGTTTCCCGTACTCGCATATATAGAGATTCCCCTCCTTGTCAAAAGCACAACCGTTCGTATTGACAAGCCCGTCCCTGTCGTTTAAAAGTGTATCAAGAACATTTTCCCGGAGCTCCCCGATCCATCCGCCGTAACAGTTGGAAAAGACCAGTCTGTTCTCGTGGAAGGCTGGACCCTCCGGGAAATTCAATCCTTCGGCGACACATAAAAAATCTCCGCTGAAATACTTCCGGGAACTGCAGGAAAAAACCAGCAGGGAAGCAAAGAGCAAAACGAGCAGAAGACTCATGAAAATCCCGAACATTTTTTTCATTTTAATTCCGTTTCCCGCCATGAGTGAATTATACATAAAATTCAACCGAAATCAAATGGATTATACCGGTGCAAGAGACTTTGAACCGGGGAAAAAAGATTGTTCGCCGTAAGGAGGGGATTATTTTACGGGACCGGGTTCTCTGCCGAAAAAGCGCCGTATCAGAGGAATATTGTGTTTACGCAGCGCCCGCAGGGGTTCCGACTGCTTCAGCAGCTGGTATTTGATGAGGCTGCGGAACATCCGCGTTAGGTTGCGCTGTGCATTTGAAACGGAACGTTTAACACGGGAAAAGTAACTCTCGATATTGTCACGCCGGAAATGCAGGATAGCCTCCAGATCATCTCCGTCGGCATAATACCCGCAATGAAAATTTCTTCCTGCAAAGGCCTGCCGGGGAAAATTCAGCTTTCCAAGACCGAAGATCCGGAAAGAACGGGACAGAAAATCGTTATAGCGGATACGGCAGGCCGAGCCGCCGCTGAGATTGAAGATCCGCCGCGAAAGCAATGCCGAATTTTCGATGGCATTGGCAAAGGCCCGGGCCGTATCCTCCGGTGTTGCGATCTCCATTGGGGTGTTCAACGGCATATGGAACATCAATTTACTGATCTTGTGATTGTTGACTCCCATAATCGCCGTCAGGCGAAAGATACTCCAGTCCAGCGCGGAATCTTGGATCAATTTCTCCGTATTGATCTTGGTTCGCGCGTACATGTCTCCCTGACTGCATTTCAGCGGATCGCCGACGCGGATATCCGGATCGTTCAGGCGGTCCCCGTAAACGGCGATCGATGATGCGTAAAGCAGAAAAGCCGCAGGAGCAAGCCGTTCCAGCGTTCGGATCAGATTGATGGTACCCCCTTCATTGACCCGGGCAGCGAGCTCGGGAAATTCATCCGCCAGGGGCGGGATCACTGCAGCCAGATGAATGACCACATCGCGATCCCTGCAGGCCTCGTCCAGATCGCCCGCTCTGGCGATATCTCCGTAAAATGTATGGACCTTATCACCGAAGGCTGAGAGTCTGCGGCGCACATTCCTACTGTCTATATCGAAAACATTGATATCGTAGTTCTTTTTCTGCCGAAGGATTTCCTTCAATAGCGCCGTGCCGATCGTTCCGGCTGCACCGCTGATCAGAATACGTTGTTGATCTTTCATACCGGTACTCCTAAATAATACTGGAATGCGATTTTTCGAATCAATATTACGCGAAAACAAGACAATAAACGCCCGACTTCAGCGGATTGGACAAGACTAAGCAAACGAAAGAGAAGCCTTATTCCAATAACGGGGACCCGGAGCCGCCGAAAATTTTCTTGTGTATTAAAAAACATTAGTTTAAATTTATTATTATAATTATTTAAGGAGAAAAAATGATGATCAAGTCGCGCTCTGTCATATTTGTTCTGGCAATATTCCTGCTGTTTTCCTGCGATCTTTTTAATTCCGGTGACACTGGTATGCTGGTTTTTAAAGGCGTCCAAAATCTTCCCCCGCAGATCACTGCCAAAAGAAGCGAATTATCAACGGCACTGATACCGGGTGAAAACACGCACACAATGTACAGCCGGGATATGAAATTCAATGTCTATGAGATCTATATTTCCCAGGCACTTGTCGATACGGGATTCAGCGACCTATTCCAATGGTACAAAATCGGAGAGAATACGGGACTGAAATCCATTCACGAATATGAAATGCAGGCCGATGATCTTCCGGCCGGTGAATATCAGAGCCTGAAGATCATTTTCCGGAATGAAGTGCTGCGCTGTGCGGTTTATGTGAACGATACCTCGAATGTAGTCCTCATGCCGTCTTCGCTTTCGGAAAGCGGAAGCGGTGACAGCAGTTTTGTGATCAATTATTTTGCCGCCGGAGGAAGTTATTTTCATACCGACGAAGGTTTCCGCCTGATGTCCGAAGGCGAGAATTTACAGGGCTTCAGCATTAATACCAATCGTATAACCCGCCTTTACTGGTTGTTAGGAGGTCTCAATTCCACCTGGACCGATTTTACTTTCAGCTGGCATGATAACGACGGAGACAGCCTCTGGACTCCCGGCACCGATCATGTCGATAATTTTCAAGGTCCGGCGGACGTACCCATGTGGACCTTTGTGGCTGTAGAGGAATAAAAAGTAAAAAATCATATTAATCGCAATTATTTTTCTATAATATGCGAATTTTATTCATAATATTTTGCTATACACCGATAAAATATCTATTTTATACCCAATATAAAAAAATACGGGGAAGAATGAAACGGATCGTCTATAAATTTGGGGGCACATCACTGAACGACGCACAATGTGTCCGGCGTGCCCTTGACCTCATTGAGAAGGAAGTCAATGCGGGACAGCAGGTTTTGACGGTAGTCTCCGCTCTGGGCGGAATCACCAATGAACTGATCACGCTTTGCGATGAAGCTGCACAGGGGAGGAAACAGGCCTATGTTTCGCGTTTTGAAGCCCTGGTCCGGCGGCATGTGACCTTGATTTCGGATCTGAATATTACGGAGGAAAAGGCTGCTGTTCTTACCGCTGTCCGGGATATTTTCCGGGAATTGCGGGATAAACTGGACGGACTGTATCTGCTCCGCGAAATAACACCGGGAGCCAAAGACCTGATCCTCAGCTGCGGTGAACGGCTCAGCGCCCTGATCGTCACTTCGGTGGTTCGCGAAAGAATGAGCTGCGGCCGGCATTGCGATACACGGGAGCTTATCCTGACCGATAGCCGTTTTTTTGCCGCCAACGTCGATTTTGCCGAAAGCAATGAAAGAATCCGTGCCCGGGTAAATGATACGGATCCGGTTTGGATCTTTACCGGCTTTATTGCGGCGAACGAAAGAGGGGAGACCACCACGCTGGGACGCAGCGGTTCGGATTATACTGCGTCCATTCTTGGCGCGGCGCTCAACGCTGATGCCATTGTCATCTGGACCGACGTGGATGGCGTGATGACCGCCAATCCGCGCATTTGCCCGGACGCCTTTACCCTGTCACGTATCTGTTATGAAGATGCCATGGAACTCTCGCATTTCGGTGCTAAAGTGATTTTTCCGCCAACCATGATCCCCGCTATGCGTGCAGCTATTCCCATTCACATTCGCAACAGTTTTAAGCCGGAAAATTCCGGGACCGTCATTGCCGCACGCGGGGTCTATAACAATTATCCCGCAACCGGTATCGCCTCCATTGAAAATATTTCCCTGCTGCGTATTCAGGGCAGCGGCATGATCGGCCAGCGGGGCATATCGGCACGGCTCTTTGAATGCCTGGCACGTCATGACATCAATATCATTCTCATTACCCAGGCGTCCTCGGAACACAGTATCTGCATTGCTATCGACGCCGCAAAGACCGGCATTGCACTCCGCGCGTTGAAAGAAAATTATCAGCTGGAGATCTCCGCGGGATTGATCGATGAGATAAAGCCCGAACGCGATGCGACCATCCTGGCCGTTGTCGGGGAAAAAATGCGCCACACTCCGGGCATCGCCGCCTCGATCTTTGGAGCACTGGGAAACAAGGGCATCAATGTCAAGGTCATCTCACAGGGCTCATCGGAACGCAATATTTCGATTGTTATTGACCGCAAGGATGAAAAAGCTGCCATCAACGCGTTGCATGACGCACTGTTCCGGAGGCGTAAGAAGCAGGCTCTGTATCTGATCGGTACCGGAAATGTGGGATCGGCTTTTATCGGACTTCTGAAGGATATTCCACTGCAAGGCATTGCCAACAGCAGAAAAATGCTGATCGATGGAACGGGAATTCCCGGGGGAGAAGCATTGCGGCTTTTGGATAAACAGGGCCGGAAAAGCAATATGGACGATTATATTGCCGCAATGGTTTCAGATCCCTCCCTGCGAAAAATATGTGTGGACTGCAGTGCGAGCAGCGAACTTGCTTTCCGTTATGCCGAAAT
>Ga0172377_10007498_pt1 | contig 11228 bp, 5 predicted proteins | sample Pumphouse3metaG_FD_119749 | JGI IMG/M metagenome (GOLD analysis project Ga0172377, IMG submission 119749) | Leachate microbial communities from a municipal landfill in Southern Ontario, Canada - Pumphouse #3 metaG | ecosystem: Engineered > Solid waste > Landfill > Unclassified | place: Canada... | reverse complement strand
TTAGAGGCTGCTGGTATAACGATTTTTGGAACCTTATTGTCCAAAGCATGGATAGTACCTTTAGTTTTTTCTTTAGCATTATTGTTAAAGGTCTTTTCTATGTCTTTCACAAATGCTGGTGGTGGAGTAGGAGGTACATTTGGTCCTACTCTTATAGTTGGAGGTATAGCAGGCTTTGTATTGGCTAGAATAATTAATCTAACGGGTATTGCAGAAGTGTCAGAATGTAATTTCGCGTTAGTTGGTATGGCAGGCCTTATGTCAGGTGTCATGCAGGCACCTATGACAGCTATCTTTTTAATTGCAGAAATAACAGGTGGTTATTCATTGTTTATGCCTTTAATTATTACCTCTACTATCTCATATGCTACTATTCATTCGATAGAACCTTATTCTATTTATACTAAACGAATAGCTAAGATGGGTGCTTTACTTACTCATGATAGTGACCAATCTGTTCTTACACTTTTAAATACTTGTGATTTAGTAGAAAAAAAATTCATTGAAGTTAATCTTGATGATACACTAGGTGATCTAGTCAAGGCAGTCTCTGTATCTGTAAGAAATATTTTTCCAGTAGTAGATAAAAAAGGAAGATTCCAGGGATATATTCTTTTAGATGATATCAGGAAAGTAATGTTTGATAGCTCTTTATATGATAATGTTTATGTGTATTCTTTGATGAAAAATGCTCCTGCTATAGTTAAAATTAATGATAGCATGGAAAGTGTAATGCATAAATTTGAAACGACTGAGGCTTGGAATTTACCAGTAGTTGATGATGAAAATAAATATATTGGCTTCGTATCTAAATCACGAATATTCTCCAAATATAGAGAAAAATTACATCTAGTTTCTCATAACTAAAATTATAGAAAATAATTAGAAAATTTTCTGTAACTTGCCTTTTAAAAATTGTACCTTAATATGAAGAATATCTATATTAATACTATAGCTAAGATAGTATCAGTAGCTGCGTGGAGAGTAGAAAATTGTATCGAATTAATAAAAGATGGAGCTACTATTCCATTTATTTCAAGATACAGAAAAGAAAAAACTGGAGGATTAGATGAAGAACAAGTAGCACTAGTTAGAGAAAACTATTATAAATTTGAAGAACTAGAAAAAAGAAAAAATTATATTCTCAGTTCTATAGAGGAACAGGGAAAATTATCCAACGAGTTAAAATTACAAATAGAAAGTAGTATCGATGCTAGTGAGATCGAAGATTTATTTTTACCATATAAACCTAAACGTAGAACTAAAGCAGAAATCGCCAGAAAACAAGGCTTAGAAAAACTTGCACAGAGAATTCTCTCAAGTATTTGTAATAACCCTAAAAGTGAAGCTTCTCAATACTTTTTTAATGGAGATAAAGAAAATAAGATTCCTGCTATAACTACGATTGAAGCAGTATTAGAAGGAGTTCGTTTTATAATAGCAGAAAAAGTTTCTGAAAATATCAAAGTAAGAAAATTCATACGTGAGACGTATTTAAAAAGAGGTATGATTACTGCTAAATTAGCCAGAGGTATAGATGAAGATTCTGATGAAGCTATCAAATTCAAAAATTATTTTAAATATAAAGAATCTGTTTCACGAATAGCCTCTCACAGGGCTCTAGCTGTATTGAGAGGGGTTCAAGAAGGTATTCTGAGTGTAAAAATAGAAGCTGATACTAATAAAATTCTTGATGAACTATATGCACTTACAGTATTAAAAGGATTACATTACTCACACGATACTGCACTTGAAATAGACTATGCAGTAGAAGATGCATACAAACGTCTTCTTCATCCATCTATAGAAAATGAAGTCATTAATATTGTAAAAGATAAAGCAGATATTGAGTCAATACAAGTATTTGGTGAAAATCTTCGCCAACTATTAATGTCCCCACCTCTTGGTCAGAAAAGAGTATTAGCTATTGATCCAGGGTTCAGAACAGGTTGTAAAGTAGTATGTCTTGATGCACAAGGCAGTTTACTTCATAACGATACTATATATCCCCACCCGCCACGTAATGAAAGAACCATGGCAATGAAAAAGATCTCTACTATGATAGAGGCATACAATATAGAAGTAATATCTATAGGCAATGGTACAGCAGGTCGCGAAACAGAAGCTTTTATAAAACGTATGATGTTACCCGAAGGGATTAAGGTGTTTTCAGTAAGTGAAGATGGAGCATCTGTATATTCAGCATCTTCTATAGCAAGGGAAGAATTTCCGGATTATGATGTAACAGTACGTGGAGCAGTATCGATAGGTAGAAGATTAATGGACCCGCTAGCAGAGTTGGTTAAAATTGACCCTAAGGCAATAGGTGTAGGGCAATATCAACATGATGTGGACCAGACCAAACTGAAAAAAAGTTTAGATACAGTGGTCGAGAGTTGTGTAAATAATGTCGGGATAAATTTAAATACAGCTAGTAAACATTTATTAAGTTATGTATCAGGAATAGGACCTGTTTTAGCTCAAAATATTATTGATTATAGGACAGAAAATGGACCATTTAAATCACGATCTGAATTACATAAAGTCAAAAGATTAGGAGATAAAGTTTTCGAACAATGTGCGGGATTTTTACGTATAAGAGATGCTAAGAATCCTTTAGATAATACATCGGTGCATCCTGAGCGTTATGCATTAGTAGAAAAAATAGCTTCTGATGTGAATAAGTCTATCCCAGAGTTGATTTCTGGATTGGGAGATAAATCTATTACTATAGACATTAAAAAATATGTTACTGATGAAGTAGGTTTGCCAACTCTTAGTGATATTATGAATGAATTAGTGAAGCCTGGACGTGACCCTCGTGATACTATAAAAGTTTTTGAATTTTCTGACGAAATACATACGATTGAAGATTTGCAAGAAGGTATGGAGCTGCCAGCTATAGTTACTAATATTACGAATTTTGGTGCCTTCGTGGATTTGGGTATTCATGAAAAAGGATTAATCCATGTCTCTCATATGGGAAAGAAATTTGTAAATGATCCTACTAAAGTAGTTAGACTGCAGGAACACTTACTTGTAAGAGTATTGTCAGTAGATATTCGCCGTTCTAGAATAGGTCTTGAACTTGTTAGTAAATTATAGTGCTTTTAAGTTTTAACATAATAAAGTCTTGTATATTATCGATTATCGTAATTAGTGGATATGTTTATGATGCCGATTCAGGCGAATCTTTGATTGGTGCGACAGTAGTAGATACAGTGTCAGGGGAGGCAGCTATTACTAATAATTCAGGTTTTTATTCATTAACAATTAATGATGAAGACCGCAAAGCTCATACGGATAACGACGAAGTTAACATTGCCCTAAAATATAGTTATCTGTATTACAACTCTGAAATTAGAAATGTTTCGATGAAATATGATTCTAAAATTAATGTTGGATTAAAGATGGCTCAACGGGAATTAAAGGGAGTGGTAGTTTCTGCAAGTTCTTCGAATGTGTCGGTAAATAATGCACAAATGAGTGCTATAAATGTCCCTGTTTCACATATAAATTCAATTCCTGCTATGTTATCGGAAGTGGACGTGATAAAGGCTTTGCAGCTTCTTCCTGGTGTGCAGTCAGGAATAGAGGGTTCTGCTAGTTTATATGTGCGAGGAGGAGGTCCTGATGAGAATTTTCTTATGATGGATGGAGTTCCTCTTTATAATGTGAATCATTTGTTTGGTTTTGTCTCAGTTTTTAATTCTGATGCTATAAAGAATATTATGCTTTATAAAGGAAGTTTTCCTGCTAGATTTGGGGGACGTTTGTCTAGTATAGTAGATGTGAGATTAAATGATGGTGATGATAAAGAATTCCATGGAGATATTTCTATTGGTGCGATTTCTTCTAAAATTAGTTTAGAAGGGCCAATAGTGAAAGGAAATACTACTTTTATAATATCGGCACGTCGCTCATATATAGATGCTTTATCTCGTCCATTGATAAGTTTATATAATGATCATGCTATTAATGATGCATCTGTGTCTGATGATAATCTAGGTTTGTATCATTTTTATGATTTTAATGCTAAGATTACTCATAAGTTTAAAAATAACGATAAATTGTATTTTAGTGTTTATTCAGGAGATGATGTAGCTAATATTGATATAGAGAGAACTAATATCGACATTGGTTCTCAAGATAATACTAAATATGTGATTGGTAATCAAAACACTAATCTAGATTGGAAGTGGGGTAATTTTATGTCTATGTTACGTTGGAGTCATCAGATTACACCAAGGATGTTTTTAAATGTAGTAAGTAGTTATTCTCGTTATAATAATGATGTAAAGATAGATGTAACTAATAATGATATTTCTTACGTAAATATTTCTAGTGAAAGTAGTTTAATATATACTGGAATGAAAATGGATTATATTTCGTCTATATATGACTATGCTTCTTGTATGGATTTTGAATTTACACCTAATCAAACTCATTCTGTAAAATTTGGCGTTAATTATATTTACCATACGTTTAAGCCATCTGTTATGTCTTATCAAAGTAATGAATTAGATACTATCTATGGTGATAGAAATATATATTCACATGATGTAAGCATTTATGGAGAAGATAATATCAAAATTTCTAACAGGTTTAATGTTAATTTAGGTTTAAGATATAATATATATAATGTTAGAAATAGTTCTTATTTTTCTTTAGAACCAAGAGTTTGTTTAAATTATGGGATATCTGAAAATTGGTATCTTAAAGCATCATATTCTAAGATGAACCAAAATGTCCATTTATTATCGAATAATAATCTATCTCTACCAACAGATTTGTGGGTCCCAGTAACAGATAAGATACCTACAATGAGTTCTCATCAGTATGTAGTAGGTTCTTATTATTCATTTAAATTATTTAATTTTTCGATAGAAGGATATTACAAATCTATGGATAATGTTTTAGAGTATAAAGATGGTTCTTCTTTCGTAGGATCTACTAGTGGTTGGGAAGATAAAGTGTATTTAGGAAGAGGGTGGTCTTATGGTGTTGAATGCTTTATTCATAAAAAAATAGGACGTTTTACAGGTTGGATTGGTTATACATTATCTAAGACTCAGAGAAAATTTGATAAAGAGGGAAATATTATAAATAATGGAAAAACTTTTAATGCTAAATATGATAGAACTCATGACCTTAGCGTAACTTTCTCATATGAAATTAATAAAAAATGTAATATTTCTTCTACTTTTGTTTATGGTAGTGGAACATGTGGGACTTTAGGAGATCAGGTATATTACGATCCTTTTAGTCAAAGAGAATATGATTATTATGAAAATAAGAATAATTATAGGATGCCATCGTATAATAGACTAGATATAGGCCTTAATTTATTTCATTATAACAAACGAGGAGGTAAAACTACCTGGAATTTTGCTTGTTATAATGTATACAACAGAAAAAATCCTTTCGTTATAGTAGTAGATAATGCTGATGATGGATCTACAGAATTGAAACAAAAATCAGTTTTTCCTATAATTCCTTCTATTAGTTATTCTTATAAATTTTAATAAGTTAATATATGATAAGCTTTACAAAAAATATAAACACTTTTTTGATAACTATAGTAATATTTATTATGGTTATAAGTTTATGTTCATGTGAAAAGATTATAGAATATAATGGAGAAACTACTATTTCTAAACCAACTGTATTCGGCTTATTATATACATTTAATAAAGCCACAATATATTTAGGTCAATCTACTTTTTTTCTTAATGATGATAGTTTAACTGTAGATTCTGAATTTGCTAATGCAGATGTAAAGTTAGTCGTTAATGGTGAATCAATACATCAAATGAAACATATTGATGGAGATTATAATAATTCAGATGTATTAGAAAAATATCAATGTGAATATATTCCTGGTGAAAATGATAGTATCTCTTTATCTGTTAAAATACCAGGATATGATGAACTGAATTCTAGTATGATAATGCCTGGTAAAGCAGATTTTGAATTAATTAGTAAAGAAATAACCAAGGTATATGATGAAGATACTGATACTTATTCTAAAGAAGTAAAATTAAAAATTAGAATTACATCTCATGGAGATAATGTGCATTGTTATTATTTAAATCTACTTAGAACTTATGATAATGGTATTTATTTAAATAATGAATGCTATGCTTCTTCTAATGATATATTATTTAAAAATAATGAAAATACGATATCTAGTTTTAGTTTTAGAAATTCTTCAAACTATTTTAACGATCAATTATTTAGAAATCAGGATTATGAATTCGAAATAGATTTAAGTTGTCCAGGGTATCGTAATAAGCTAGATAAAAGACTAATATTTGTAGAAGATGATGTGTTGTTGAGTATAATGTCTATTACAGAGGATTATTATAACTATTTACAAAGTTTGGATATATACCAGCAATATGAAATTAATGATATGTTTTCTGAAAAGACTAAAATTTTTTCTAATATTGATAATGGCATAGGTATTTTTGGAGGATTAACGGATAATGGAATTAGCGTAAATTTGAGAGAAAAATAAATTTTTATTATATATTTCTTTATATTTGTTTTTATAAATATTAATCAAAAAAACTAAATTAATGAAAAGAGTATTTACGCTGATTGCAATATTTGCACTTTTTTATTCTGCTAGTCTTACTAGCTTAGCACAAACAACGCCAACAAAAAAATATCTTGATACTTCTCTTTCATTTGAGAAAAGAGCAGAAATATTGGTGTCTGAGATGACATTAGATGAAAAGATTTCTCAGATGGTTAATGATGCAAAAGCCATTGATAGATTGGGCATTCCTAAATATAATTGGTGGAGTGAATGTCTTCATGGTATGGCTCGTTCAGGAAAAGCTACTATATTTCCTCAAGCTGTAGGCCTTGGTGCTACTTTCGATCCTGCTCTTATGAAACAAATTACTAATTGTATATCTGATGAAGCTAGAGGATTTTATAATTCTGCTATTAAAAGAAATAATAGGGGTATTTATACGGGTTTAACTTTTTATTCGCCAAATGTAAATATATTTCGAGATCCACGTTGGGGAAGAGGGCAGGAAACATATGGTGAAGATCCTTTTTTGACTTCTCGTATGGGAGTAGCCTTTGTCGAGGGACTTCAAGGAGATGATCCAAAGTATATGAAAGCAGCTGCTTGTGCTAAGCATTATGCTGTACATAGTGGACCAGAAAAGTTTAGACATGGATTTAATGCTTTAGTTTCTACTCGCGATTTATATGAGACATATCTTCCTGCATTCAAAGCTTTAGTTAAAGAGGCTAAGGTAGAAAGTGTTATGGGTGCATATAATAGAACAAATGGAGAACCTTGCTGTGCTAGTCCAACTCTTCTTAAAGATATATTAAGAAATGATTGGGGTTTTAAAGGTTATGTAACTTCAGATTGTGAAGCTTTAGTTGATATATATAAACATCACAAATATGCTTCTAATGAAGTGGAATCAGCTGCTTTGGCTATTCATAGTGGATTAAATCTTAACTGTGGTTCTACATATAATAGAAGTTTGAAAAAAGCAGTTAATCAAGGATTGATTAACGAGAAGGATATAGATAAATTACTTATTCCGCTTATGACTACTCGTTTTAAATTAGGTCTTTTTGATCCTGAAGAGGACTGTAAGTACAATAAGATTTCAGCTGATGTAGTTAACGAGCCTTCTCATAGAGAATTGGCTTATAAAGCAGCAGTCGAGTCTATGGTTCTTATGAAAAATAAAGATAATACATTACCTTTAAAACAGGATTTAAAATATATCTATGTTACTGGACCTTTAGCCACTAGTGTAGATGCGATGATGGGTAATTATTTTGGAGTAAATGGAGATATTAAGACATATTTAGAAGGTCTTACTTCTAGAACTCCTAATGGAGTATCTATACAATATAGACAAGGAGTACTTCTTGAACAAGCTAATATTAATCCTATGGATTGGGCTACAGGGGAAGCTGCAAAAGCTGATGTTATCGTAGCTTGTGTTGGTTTAACTTGGTTATTAGAAGGAGAAGAGGGAGAATCTATAGCCTCTAGGCAGAAAGGAGATATGACAGATAATTCTTTACCTCAATGCCAGATAGATTATCTTAAAAGATTAAAAGAACGTATTGTTTCAGATCCAGACAAAAAATTAATTGTAGTGGTCTCTGCAGGATCTCCAGTGAATTTGAAAGAAATTAATGAAATAGCAGATGCTGTTATTTATGCATGGTATCCAGGCGAAGAAGGTGGAGATGCTTTAGCTGATATTATATATGGAAATGTTAGTCCATCAGGTAAAACTCCTTTAACTTTCGTTAAATCATTAGATCAACTTCCTGATTTTAAAAATTATGATATGGAAGGAAGAACATATAAATATATGAATAAGGAGCCTTTATTCCCATTTGGCTATGGTCTGTCATATACTACTTTTAAATATGAAGACTTAATTATGCCTAAGACCATTAAAGCTGGAGAAAACGTAACAGTAAAAGTAGATATTACTAATACTGGAAATATGGATTCTGATGAAGTAGTCCAACTTTATATTACCGATGATGAAGCTTCTGCTCCTGTCCCAGTTCGCCAATTAGCAGCTTTCAAGAGAGTATCTCTTAAAAAAGGAGAAACTAAAACTATTTCACTTAACGTAGATAAAGTTAAATTTTCTTTAATTAATAATAAAAATAAGAGGGAAATAGAACCAGGTAGTTTCACGATTAGTTTGGGAGGTGGTCAACCAGTTCCTTCGACTGATTCTTATGTGCAAGGTACTATTACAGTTAAAGGTCACAAATCTTTAGAACTATAATATTTCTAATTAAAAATAAAATGATACATATATCAGTGATTAAGAGATATATGTATCATTTTAAATATTTAAAGAAATAATGTCTTTATATTATTTCTTATGGCTTAGTTTCCAGTCATCTTTCTTAATTTTAGCATATTTTTTAGGAAATCTTTTGGCATCTTGAGTATTAGTAGAAAATTCTTTAAAATTTTCATTAATTACTTTTTGAATTTCTGGATTTGAAGTATCTGAATCACCAACTTTGGCCTTAAGTGCTAACAATTGTTGTTTTAAATCAGCTAAAACTTTAGCATATTTTGGATTATTAGCAAGATTTGTTGTCTCATGAGGATCATTTTTCATATCATAGAGTTCAAAAGCTGCAGGAGTTGGTTCTATTAGATTTGATTCTCCCCATTTTTCCCAAACCATGGTTCTCTCACCATATCTTGATGGATCGTAATGTCTGCCATAGAAGAAAATAAGTTTATAGTCTTTTGTCCTAATACCGAAATGAGCAGGTACATCATGATGAATCATATGCATCCAATACCTATAGTATATAGCCTCATGTGTATATTTTGTTTTTTTACCATATAAAATTGGTGAAAAATCATAACCTTGCATATATCTTGGCGTTTCATTTTCTCCAGCAAGTGATAAAAGTGTAGGTGCAAAATCTACATTACATACCAATTGGTCATTATGAGTACCAGCATTTTTCATACCAGGGACTCTAACAATGAAAGGCATTCTCATAGATTCCTCATACATCCAACGTTTATCTTGCAGGTCATGTTCTCCGAGCATCATGCCTTGATCACCAGTTATTATTATGATAGTATTGTCCCAAAGTTTATTTTCTTTTAAATAATCGAATATCCTTTTAAGTTGGTCATCAACACCCTTTACACATCTTAAATATCTTTTAAGATATTCATTGTATGCCATTTTAGTATCAAGACTATCATTTCCTGTATTGATTTTGTACATCTGTACATAATTTCTAAACAAATGCCTATTAGATACTGATGTTCCTATACGATTAACAAGAGAATCATTAGCACCTCTTGTGGCGATAGAACCAAAACCTTTTCTATTAAAAAGAGTTTTAGGCATTGGTATATCTACATCTGCTAGATAATCTTTATATTCAGGAGCGAATTCAAAATTATCATGAGGAGCTTTGAAGTGGTGCATTAAGAAAAAAGGTTTACTTTTATCTCTTTTATTTTTTAACCAATCCAAAGTTATATCTGCTATGTTTTTAGTAACATGACCGGTATATTTTTTGGTATTATTAGGATATTTTCCTTTCACCTCATTAGTACAAAATTCTGGGTCAAAATATGTTCCTTGTCCACCATGACCTATTAATACTTGATAATAATCAAAAGCAGAAGGTTCACAGTGTTGGTGCCATTTACCTATCATTGCAGTAGTATAACCTAGTTGTTTCATCTCCATAGGTAAATATTCCTGACATGGCATTAACGCTTCGTCAAGAGTAAGTACACCATTGGTGTGAGAATATTGCCCTGTAAGAATATTGGCTCTAGAAGGTGTAGAGATAGAGTTGACGTCGAAACAATCATCGAATACTATACCGTTAGCAGCGAGTTCTTTATCGATAACGGGTGTAGGGTTTAAGGTGGCAAGCCTACTACCATAAGCTCCAATAGCTTGAGAAGTTAAATCATCGCACATGATGTATAGTATATTCATTTTCTTCTTACTGCTATTACTATTAGAACAGGCGGAAGATATAAATCCAAGCGAACAGAGGCTTGAAGTTAACATCAATGCATTTGTAATTTTTTTAGTTTCCATTTAAGGTTATTATTTTTGTTGTTTTTGTTTATATGTAAATTCTACATTATCAGAGTATTTGCCTATTTTTAACTTTGCTTTGTGTTTTGTCTCAGACAAATTTGGGAATATAAACTCTGTATCTATAGTCTTGTGAGCTGGAATAGTTACACTTTTAGTTATGTTTTTACCATCTAGACTACAAGTAATTTGACGCTTGATGTCATTATCTGTACTGTTTCTTACATAAGTATTTGCCAATAAACTAGTATTTTTAATTTCTGTTTGTAAATTACCATAGAAAATACCACTTAATTCTACTTTAAAAGTGTGAGCGTATTTAGTAGGGAATGTTGAGGGAAGGTTAATTTTAAGACCTTTAGATGTTAATGCCCAATCGACTTTTTTATTACTGCCTAATAATGAAACTGATTTAATATTTACATTTTCAGAAAATTCTTTACTTAAAGCTCTAACATTTATAGATTTTTCGTCTTCTCCTAGTAAAGTAACAAATAAAGTATCACCTTTAGTAGTGAAACGTTTATCGTTAGCATTATATTTGGTGACTTTATTGTCAGTCATATAACCTGAAGTTCCTTTGTTTCCTTCTGAAGCTCTCACCCATGGACGAGA
>Ga0172377_10007497_pt1 | contig 11230 bp, 9 predicted proteins | sample Pumphouse3metaG_FD_119749 | JGI IMG/M metagenome (GOLD analysis project Ga0172377, IMG submission 119749) | Leachate microbial communities from a municipal landfill in Southern Ontario, Canada - Pumphouse #3 metaG | ecosystem: Engineered > Solid waste > Landfill > Unclassified | place: Canada... | reverse complement strand
GGTCGTATTAATTCCTCTGTTATTTTTCTTTCTTCAGTGGTAGAACAGTTGGCTAGGATTTCATTGCGTTTTACGGTGTCGATTATGAATGCTTCATTGTAGCCGGTCTTGATCCCATAATTAATCTGAATATCCCAATCCTTCAATGGAGTGCCAACAGCCTCAATCTTTCTTTTAATTGATAACTCGATTGGCGATAAGATAACCCAGCTGTCGGAAGAATTAAAAGAGCAAACAGAATTGTTTTGCCGCACAAAATCGCTCTTTATTCAAGAGCGTAAACATTGCGTTTCAAATATCTCGCGAGAGTGTTTCTATCGACCTTGCAAATAGTGGCTATTTTTCTTTTTGAAATATTCTCTTTGAGTAATTCGGTTATTAACACATCCTTACCAAACAACTTGTGTTTTTCTGGACTGCTTTTTCTCCCTTTAGGTCTTCCCAAAATAACTCCCTCAGCCTTTTTCCTTGCCAACGCCTCTTTTGTCCTCTGACTGATTAAATTCCTTTCTATTTCTGCACTCAGTCCGAATGCAAAAGCGAGTACCTTGCTTTGAATATCATCGCCCAAGCGGTAATTGTCTTTAATTGTCCACACTCGACATTCCTTAGTCATACAGATATTCAGGATTTCCATAATCATAAAAAGGTTTCTACCGAGACGAGAGAGTTCGGCACAGATAATAAAATCATCTTTTGTTGCCATTTTCAAAAGTCTGCCAAGCTCCCTTTTGTTGTAGTTCTTGGTACCGCTGATGGTCTCTTCTATCCACCCATCAATTTTCAAGTTTTCTTTAGTGCAGAAGTTATTTATTTCAAACCTCTGGTTCTCAACAGTTTGTTTGTCGCTGCTAACCCTTATGTAGCCATAAATCATAATCTTGTTTTTTAGTGATAAATGGCTTTAAGATATTTTAATTCTTTGATTATAAAAAATAATGATAATTTATAAAGAAATCAGATTCCAACTCTCTCCTATCCCCGGATATAAAATCACGAAAAAAGCTATATATCCAAACTTTTACTTATCTTTGTTACCGTCGTAACTATAACGAGCGTAATTAAAACTATATGAAATTTTACAATAGAACAAGTGAGTTAGCAGAACTGAAACGGATACAAAATCTATCATTTAGCGACCATTCTCGTTTGACAGTGGTTACCGGCAGAAGGAGGATCGGAAAAACAAGCCTCATAATGAAGTCGGTTGAAGATTTGCGGACTGTCTACCTATTTGTCAGCCGCAAAAGTGAAGCAACACTTTGTTCCGAATTTGTTCCGATTATAAGTCAGTCGCTTGATACGTTTGTTCCTGCGGAAATACGCACTTTTCGGTCGTTATTTCAATATTTGATGGAGTTAGCTTCGCATAAACCGTTCAATTTGATAATTGATGAGTTTCAAGAGTTTTATAACATCAATAAATCCGTATATAGCGATATGCAGAACATTTGGGATTCTTACAGTAAAAAGTCTAAAATGAATTTGATAGTGTCGGGTTCTGTTTATTCGTTGATGCAGAAAATATTCCAAAACAAGAAAGAACCTCTATTTGGCAGAGCAGATAATATCATCAAACTTTCAGCATTTGATTTGACTACACTGAAAGAAATCATGCGAGACTATGATTCCAATTACACTAATGATGATTTGCTCGCTCTTTATTCTTTCACCGGAGGAGTTCCCAAGTATGTCGAATTGTTCTGTGATAACATTCCGTTGACCATAGATGAAATGATTGCGTTTATGATTAGGGAAAACTCTCCATTTATCGAAGAAGGAAAGCATTTGCTAATAGAAGAGTTTGGCAAGGATTATGCCACCTATTTTTCTATCCTCAGTGCAATTTCGGGAGGTATAAATACGCAGCCAGAAATAGAATCTGCATTGGGGAATAAAAGCATCGGCGGACAAATTAAGCGACTGATTGAGGATTATAATATCATTGTTCGCAAACGCCCGATACTTGCTAAAGAAGGGAGTCAAGCTGTCCGATATGAAATACAGGATAATTTTATCCGTTTTTGGTTCAACTACTTTGACCGCAATCGTTCTCTTATAGAAATAAAAAACTTTGTTAGTTTGCAGGCTATTATCAAAGCAGACTATCCGACTTATTCGGGCATTATGTTAGAGCGATATTTCAAACAACAATTTGCTGAAAGTTTCCAATATCGTGCTATTGGTTCGTGGTGGGAACTTAAAGGCAATCAGAATGAGATTGACATCGTTGCCCTGAAATTGGAGAAAAACCAAGCAGTAGCGGCAGAAGTAAAGCGGCAAAAGAAAAACTTTAAGCCTGAACTACTTGCAGCAAAGGTGGAACACCTTAAGAATAAGTTGTTGCCAAAGTATCAGGTAGAGATAGTTTATTTGTCACTAGAAAATATGTAGGCTATTTATTCTTGTTTAATGCATTAATATAAAGTGCATATGCAATCTTTATCCGGTATTGAGGTTTTGTGAGAAATTCTTTGTGAGGTTTCTTGGAAAAAGTATATCCCTGAAAGATTTAATTCTCAGGGATATACCAATTTTAAAATTTGTGGTGCCTCCGGGAGTTGAACCAGGGACACAAGGATTTTCAGTCCTTTGCTCTACCAGCTGAGCTAAGGCACCATTGATTTAGGGCTGCAAATATAGGGATAATTTTTAAATTTGCAACAATGATTGAGGAAGCGGAAAATATGAATAATCAAGATACCATCGTGAAAAAAATGTTTATATCTGTAATTCTCCCAATCAAATTTGAGGGAGAGGTATTCTACATTCTGCCTCCCGACAGTTATTCCTCATACTCGGACTCCGCTGCCGCTGCAAATTCTGATATTTTTTCTTCACTTGCCGGCAGCCGCGTGCGTGTAATGTTTGGCAAAAGAATTCACAGCGGAGTAATACGCAGAGTTGTTGAGGAGAAAGATTTGCCAAGACAATTCACGGAGATAAAGGTCAAAGATGAAAAGAACGGTGTCATGCGCACGGAGCTTAAACCAATTGAATATAAGCCAATTCTATACATAGAGGACCTTCCAAAAATCACCTCTGAGGAGATAAAATTCTGGGACTTAATTGCACACTATTATTTATGCAGCACCGGGGAAGTTTTCAGGGCTGCCTACCCTATTTTAACAATTAAGCAAGAGTCAATTAAATCATTGACCACGCCGGAAAAAGCGTTTGAGAAAATAAAAGAAGATGACGGTAGAAAAAAAACAGCTGCAACAAAAAAGAGGAACAAATCAAAAAAGAAAGCCGCTGAAGAACCTTTAAATGAAATTGTTACAGAAGAGAAGGAAGAAAAGACAAATGATGATAACTACAAAGTTTTCTCTTTTATTGATGCACATATTCCCGTATTATCTGATGCACAGCAAATTGCATACAAGCAAATCAAAGAGCAAATAGTGAAGAAGCCTGTGCTGCTGGAGGGAGTAACGGGAAGCGGAAAAACAGAGATTTACATAAAGCTTGCAGACGAGTATTTGAAAAACGGAAGAAATGTTCTTTATATGGTACCGGAAATTGCAATGAGCAGGCAGATGGAACGCCGTCTGCACGAGCATTTTGGGAGCCGTTTGTTTGTGTTTCATTCAGAGCTTAATCAGGCGCCCAAAAAACTCCTGCGGGATATCTTAACATCTCAGCAGTCAAAAAGCAAGCTAAGTGCATGTAGTGAAGCGGCTATTGCACCTGCCGCCGGTGGCTCGGGCAAGAAGGAACCGATTGTCATATTGGGTACGCGTTCATCATTGCTGTTACCTTTTGATAATCTGGGACTCATAATCATAGATGAAGAACATGACGCCAGCTATAAACAAACAGAGCCGGCACCAAGATACAACGCCAGGGATTCCGCAATCATGCTTGCCGGGCTACACAATGCTCAAGTATTAATGGGCTCTGCAACGCCTTCATTGGAAAGCCGTTATAACTGCATTATAGGCAGATTTGCAAAGGTTGAACTCAATGAGAAGTATTATAAGGCTAATGATCCGGACATCACGCTGATTGATACAATTTGGACAAGACGCAGCGGGCAAATGAAAGGGAGCTTTTCACAAGAGCTCATAAATGAAATAAAAAAGACCATTGCAGAGGAAGGACAGGTAATAGTATTCCGCAATATGCGCTCCTATTCTCCTGTTGTTCAATGTACTGAATGCGGAGAAATTCCGCGTTGCCCGCACTGTGACGTACCGTTAAGCTATCATAAGTACGATAATACTTTGCGCTGTCATTACTGTGAATATCAGACAAATTTTACAGGCGTTTGTCCCAAGTGCGGTAACCGCTCTATGGAGGCAAAAGGTGTCGGGACGGAGAAGCTGGAGGAGGAATTAAAAGAACTTTTCCCGGAGGCCAAAATTGCCAGATTTGATGCCGATATTGCAAAAAGCAAAACTCTGGAAGATAAAGTATTAAAGGAATTTGCGGAGGGCAATACAGATATTCTTGTAGGAACTCAGATGATAAGCAAGGGCTTTGATTTTAAGAATCTAAATCTGGTTGCGGTCATCCAGGCAGACACCATACTTGGTATGCAAGATTTCAGAGCCGATGAAAGGGCAATTCAGCTCTTCACCCAGCTCATGGGAAGAACAGGCCGTCGGGATAAAAAAGGAAAATTCATAATCCAGACCAACCAGAAGAAACACCCTGTAATTGAATATATTGCAAATATAAATAATGCTGCCGACAACAGCAACGCACAGGATGCCGATATTGTTGAAACTCCCGACAGTTATAACTCCCTGCTGGATGAAAGAAGACGGTTCGGTTTCCCTCCTTACGTTAGAATGGTTACCATAACAGTCAGGGAAAGAGACAAAAACGCGCTTGATGAAATCTCAAAAGCGGTAGGCAAAATACTTAAACTGTCCAGAAGTTTTGCAAGTCAAGAAGTTACAGGCCCATTTCCGCCGCGCATAGAAAAAGTGCGGAATGATTTTCTGCTATGCTTTAATGTAAAGTTTGCCAGAGATAAAATGCTGGAAGCAAATAAAGACGCTCTAAAAAAAGCGCTGGATACTCTTAAGGCCCAGGACTCTATAATAATCGATGTTGACCCGCTGTAATATACCCCTGGCCTACAACAACTTTAATGCTTTTTGGCACAAGACTGAATTTGATAGGAGACGTACCGACCGCCTCTCCGTCAATCTCAATTCTAGTCTCTGGATCTGTTTTAATTTCAATCTCTCTGCACTGTTTAAAAATAACTTTTGGAATCTGATAGATGCTGCCGGAAAACAAAAGCCGAAAATTGCGCAGCACTTTGTACTTTGACATTTTCTTTATAATGGTCAAGTCCATAAGTCCGTCATCCACAGCCGCATTTGGGGTTTGCTGCATACCTCCTCCGTTAAATCTTCCAATACCGACGGCACCGGAAAAAACAAGCCCGTTATAAAAAGGCTCGCCATCCGCAACAATCTCAAAATGCTTGGAAGAGAAATTAATGAAGGTATTAAAAGTGCTTCTCAAATAGAGCCACTTGCCGTACTTTCCCTCATCTTTTAAATTGTTATACTTCAAATTTACCACAGCATCATAACCCAGCCCCGCAACATTTGCCATATAACGAGTATGCTCCACTCTGGTTTCAAAAAAATCGACCTTTCCCACATCCTGCAACACGGTCTTTTTCTGCGCCAAAGATTCCACCGCCTCTGAATAAGTTTTTGAAATGCCGTACATTCTAATCCAGTCATTGCCGGTACCTGTCGGGATTACGGCAAGGCACACATCAGTTGTGGAAACCACTTTTTGAATAAACAAACCATTTACCACTTCATGAATTGTTCCGTCTCCGCCTATTGCCACAATATTTCTGTAGCCATCCGTAACCGCCTTCACTGTCAATTCTATAGCATGATATTTATGCTCCGTAAAAACGCAGGTAAAATGAACCCCCCTGTTATACATCTGATTAGAAATAACAGGCCAATCCTTTAATCCCCTGCCGCTTCCGGCCTTGGGATTCACAATTACCATCCAGACATCAGAGAATATATTAGACATTTTATTAACAGGCAGCTCTTTTGTGTTGAAAACTTACCGCCCGCAAAATTAATAAATTCCGCATAGCTAAAAAAGATTTAGTATTTTTGCACAATATGCATGTTTATATGGGAAAAGTAATTGCTATATCAAACCAGAAGGGCGGAGTGGGCAAAACAACCACTGCCATAAACCTTGCCGCATCGCTTGCAGTGCTGGAGAAAAAGACACTCCTGATTGACGCGGATCCACAGGCAAATGCTACTTCCGGATTAAATTTTAATCCGGATTCCAAGGATAAAAAGACCGTATATGAGGTTCTTACAGGCATCACTCAAATGAGCGACGTGCTGAGAAAGACGGAAATCAAGAATCTGGATATGGTCACGGCCGGCATAGACCTTACCGGGGCTGAAATTGAAATGGTGGATTTGGATAAAAGGGAATTTGTGCTTAAAGAGGCAATTGATTCAGTTAAAGAGAATTATGAGTATATAATTATTGACTGCTCGCCTTCCCTTGGCATCATAACCGTTAATGCTCTTACAGCTGCCAATTCAGTAATAATACCTGTTCAGAGTGAATTCTTTGCATTGGAAGGGCTTGGCAAACTATTAAATACAATAAGGCTGGTACAGAAAAACATGAACCCTCAGCTGACAATAGAGGGCTTCCTTCTTACAATGTATGACTCTCGCCTAAAGCTTGCAAATCAGGTTGCGGACGATGTCCGCCGTCATTTTGGTTCAATGGTGTTTGAGACTGTGATCACCAGGAATGTCCGCCTGAGCGAGGCTCCAAGTTTTGGCAAGCCCGTCATTTTGTATGATGCATTATCCAATGGATCAAACAATTACTTAAATCTTGCAAAAGAGGTTATTGCAAAAAACGGCACAGCAGTTAATGCCGCAAAAAATGAAAAATAGTTATGCCTAAATTAAAAACAGGACTGGGAAGAGGACTAAGCGCTCTTATAGAAAACGCCACTCAGGAAAGAGAAAATGGTGAGTTTGTAAATCAGCCGTCTGCCGCTAAAGTTCCCGACAGTTCTCCTACTCAACTTGTCTCCATACAAGAGATAGAGATAGATGAAATTGTTCCTAATCCTTACCAGCCGAGAACTGAATTTGCACAGGAAAAGTTGGATGAACTTACAGAATCTATAAAGATGATGGGATTGATTCAGCCTATCACAGTTACAAAAAATAAGGCGGGCAAATATCAGATAATCAGTGGAGAAAGAAGGTTCCGTGCAAGTTCGGCCGCAGGACTTAAGACTATTCCGGCATATATTAAAGATGTGAGCGAGGATGCGATGCTGGAGATGGCTCTTGTAGAAAATATCCAAAGAGAGGACTTGGACCCGATTGATGTGGCCTTAAGTTTTCAAAGATTAATAGATGAATGTTCTTTAACACAAGAGGCTCTTTCTCAGCGTGTAGGAAAAAACAGAGCCACTATTGCAAATTTTTTAAGATTACTTAAGCTTCCTCCGGAAATTCAATTTGCTATTAAAGCAAATAAGATTTCCATGGGACACGCAAAAGCATTGCTTGGTCTGGAAAAGGATACAATCAAGCTAAAGCTTGCAAATCAGATAATTGAGTATGATCTGTCGGTGAGGCAGACAGAAGAAAAAGTTAAAAAGCTTAACGGAAGATTTGTTGAGAAGGAGAATAATGGGCAAAAAACCGCGGGCGATCTTGCAACCGCAACGGAAAGCGGCAGAGGGGTTGCGGAAATTCTTCAAAAATATTTTAAGGGCAGCGTGGCAATTAAGCCCCGCAAGAAGGGCGCAGGAGATTTGACAATTCATTATCAGTCAGATACACAACTTGAAGATTTTCTAAAGGCATTAAGGGAACATAATTTGTAGTTGAGCTGAAAAATTGATTGTGCAGAAACGATTCACCAACATATTTATATCGGCACTTGTTGCAGGGATGTGCTTCTTTGCTCCGGGCGGCGCTAAGGCACAAATCAAAACAGACGGGGCGTTCATAAGCAATGCTCCTCCTGCAGCCGGCACAATGAAATCTACAACTCAGACAGATTCACTGAATTATGGAAATGACACTTCCACTTTCAGACCGCAGTATTCCCTTAAAAGATATTTTAAAGCGCTTGCCCACAAGGACACAATGTCTATATCATATATGTTTTTGGGTCAAGCAATTGTTCCGGGGACGGGACAATTGTACAATCATCAGGCATGGAAAATTCCGATTGTATATGGAACCCTTGGAGGTTGCATTGGGGGGGCGGTGCTGGCAAATCAAAAATGGAAAAAGGATGGAAAAGAGAGCGCCAAAGATTTAAGAAACTACCTGATACTTGGTGCGATAGGCTCTTACTGGGGCTCCCTTATGGATGCTACGGTAAGTTTCAAATCTCATGAAAAGCCTCTTCCGGCCAGAGCTTCATTTTATTCCACATTGCTGCCCGGACTCGGCCAGGCCTACAACGGAGATTACTGGCACATTCCTGTTTATTATGCCGGATTTATGATAAGCGGGTATTGCTGGGCGTTCAACCAAAAGCAATATAGAAGATATAGAAACATGTATATAGACAAAGCGGCCGGAACCTATACCGGATCTTTATCAAATGATGATATTATCTGGTATAGAGACCAATACAGGCGCAACAGAGATTACTCCGTCATTGCAACCGTTTTGATATATGCACTTAACGTTATAGATGCAAACGTGTTTGCACATTTCAGTCACTTTGATATAAGCGATGATTTATCATTCAACGTCCAGCCTGCTATAATACAAGAAGGAACCCCGCTGCCTATGCCGTCACAAACTTTTTACGGATTCAACAGCGGTTACTCCGCAACCAAAATCGGATTTCAAATGAGTATTAACTTTTAATATTTTTTGGAGTCTAATTGATATTGGAGAGGTTTTTGAGAGGAAAATAAAACCATTGAAAATTATAAAATATTAACTGATGAAATTTAGAAAAGTTACTGTTTTGCTGATTGCCACGTGCACACTAATGTGCTTTAGTTCAAACACATACGCACAATTATTCAAAAGCAAGAAGCAGCTGACAGAAGAAAATGCAAGACTTAGAAAGACAATAGATTCATTAAAAAATATACTTGGCGAGGGTGAAATTGCCATATCGGATACAACAGGTGCGGAAGACTCTATAAACCCCGGAGGCATTAGTCTTATTGAGAACAATTTATTTGAAACGGAGACCCCGGGCTCTAATCCGGACAGTTTATTAAGTATATGGTACTTGCAGAAGCAATTAACCATAGGTGACATACAAACTATTGATCTTGACAGCGTCAATTTTACCACAAATATTCCCGATGAAGTTTATATTGAGAAGTTAAAGAAGATGAATTCTTTCATCCCCATTCCCTACAATAAAACTGTAAAAAACAGCATAATCTTGTACACAGAAAAACGTCCTCACCTTGCCTCCATGATATTGGGACTTAGCTCTTATTACCTTCCGATTTTTGAAGACGTTTTTGAATCTTACGGACTCCCTAGAGAACTGACAACGCTGGCAATTATAGAATCCGCACTAAATCCGATGGCCGTATCCAGAACAAACGCAAGAGGAATGTGGCAGTTTATGAGAACAACCGCAAGGCAATACGGACTAGAAATAAACTCATACGTTGATGAGCGCCTGGACCCTGTAAAATCCGCCACTGCGGCTGCAAAATATTTAAGAGACGCTTACATGATTTTTGGAGACTGGGCCCTTGCAATAGCTTCATATAATTGCGGTACCGGCAACATAAATAAAGCAATAAGACGCGCCGGAAGCAAAGACTTCTGGTCTGTTTACAAATATCTTCCCTCTGAAACCAGAGGTTATATTCCAAACTTTGTGGGAGCTCTTTATCTGTTAAATTATTACAATGACTACAACATTGTTCCGGCAAAAGTTTCATTGCCGGCTCACGTAGATACATTCAGAATTCACAAGAATCTTCATTTTGAGCAGATATCAGACAATATCGGAATACCTGTAGAAGAGTTAAGACAGTTAAATCCTCAATATCTGCATGATATAATTCCGGGGTCGGAAGCCGAATATATTCTTAGCCTGCCGTATAATTATACTGTTCCATTTGTAGACAAAGAACAAGAGATTTACGCATACAAAGACAGCATATTCTTTAACCCTATTGTTTACAACAATTACAAAAAAGCGGAATCAAGCGTAGATGAGGATTCATCCTTTTCCTCCGGCCGAGGCAGCAGCTCATCCAGACAACGGACACTCTATCACAAAATTAGACGCGGAGAGACGCTTAGCGGAATTGCAAGAAAGTATGGAGTTACCATGTCTCAGCTTAAGAAGTGGAACCACATGAAAAAGAACACATTACAAAGCGGCAAGAGCCTGGTAATCTATAAAGGCGGCGGAAAAGGGAGCGATAACGGCTCATCTTATGAATCTCATGCAGCATCTGAAGATACATATATTCCGGGCAGCAGAGGCAAGAAAAATACATCAAAGAAAGGCTACTCAAATTATACCGTCAGAAGAGGAGACACCTTGTTCAGTATTGCACGCAAATATGATATGACCCTTAGTGATTTACTAAGACTCAACGGATTATCTAATAGAAGCAAAATTTATCCCGGTAGAAAAATCAGAGTGAAAAAAGGATAAACAAACGGTACATCTTCATAAATTAAATCTTATCCCTGCTTTTATATTGAGCAGGGATTTTTTTTCTCCTGCCTTGTCGTTTGCAACGCACTTATAATTTTCTCCCAACTTTGCAAACAGCTCCAGCCATTTTGTAACATGTACCTGAGCAGTTGCGTAAAAATTAAAGCCGCGGCCGTACATCAACGCAGATGTGTACGTCATGGGCAAGTCATATTCAACAGCATACAAACGTCCGCTCCAACTATTTGCAGAATAATAAGTGCCGCAAAGATTAATAACCAGATGGGCAAATCTAATATTCGGCTGCAAAGCAAAAGCATAACTATTCATACTGCTATACTCCCCTTTTGCACTAAAACTAAACCATTTTAAAACTCTGATTTTCACAATGGTCTTTTCTAGAAACACATTAGAAATGCTTGTCGTTTGTAAACGGCTGTAAGACAGGCGCTCGGAGTGGTTAAGAAAATGGCATTGGAGAGCTAAGCATATCTAAATTTTTAAAAGTAATAAGGACATACAAGACCTGCTCTTTTGCCGCATATGATTTAATACGGCGGCAAAAGAGGGG
>Ga0172377_10007495_pt1 | contig 11231 bp, 7 predicted proteins | sample Pumphouse3metaG_FD_119749 | JGI IMG/M metagenome (GOLD analysis project Ga0172377, IMG submission 119749) | Leachate microbial communities from a municipal landfill in Southern Ontario, Canada - Pumphouse #3 metaG | ecosystem: Engineered > Solid waste > Landfill > Unclassified | place: Canada... | reverse complement strand
TACCGGCCGGTTCCCGCTAATACGGCTAAATACGCTAAGCATTACCGGAAATACTGCCGTTACGCCGAACTGGTGGAGCGGGAGATCGCAAATGGATAAATACAAGTCATTGAAACAGGAAGCCTATGAGGCGAATATGCAGCTTCCGGAGCTCGGGCTGGTAATCTATACCTTCGGCAACGTCAGCGCGATTGACCGGCGGAGTGGGGTGTTCGCCATCAAGCCGAGCGGCGTGCCGTATGACGAACTGAACTGGCGGGACCTGGTGGTCATGGATGTGGACGGGCAAACGGTTGAGGGCAAACTGCGTCCTTCGTCAGACGCCGCGACCCATGCCGTTCTCTACCGGAGTTTTGAGTTTGCGGGAGGGATCGCGCATACCCATTCGGCCTATGCCGCGAGCTGGGCGCAGACCGGGAAAGACGTTCCGGTTTACGGGACGACGCACGCCGACCATCTGGCCTGCGACGTGCCCTGTACCGAAGTCATGAGCGATGAAAAGATCAACGGTGATTATGAGCGGGAAACCGGGCGGCAGATCGTCGAAAGGTTCGAACGCGGCCAACTTGATCCCGCTAAAGTGGGGATGGTACTTGTCGCCGCTCACGGCCCTTTTACGTGGAGCGCGAACGCGGCGAAGGCGGTTTATAATTCCAGGGTGCTGGAGGAAATCTGCAAAATGGCGCTGTTCACCCGGCAGCTTGACGGCTCGGTAAAAAGAATTAAAAACTCTTTGCTTCGGAAACATTATGAACGCAAGCACGGCGCCAACGCTTATTACGGACAAAACCGGTAAAAAAACAGACTTAACCATTAATTATAAAGGAGTTGTAATATGATACGGAAAACTTTTGAATACGGGCATGGAATTTTCCGGCTGATCCCGGTTTTCGTGCCCCGCCGTTTCGGGCTGCCGGGACACCGGCTGCGGCTGCATCCCGACGATTATTTCGCGCTCGGCACTGCCCGGGGAGCCATTAAGGAACGCTGGTTTTCTTCGGTCATTCCGGCGATGAACGGCCCGCTCGCCCCGCCGGATGAAGGCTTGAGTTACATTTTGCCCCGCGGCGACCGGATGGAGGAAAAATTCACTTTGCGCGCGGCGGTGGAACAACTTGGTGCGGAGCTGATCGGGGAAGATCTGATGCGGCAGTACGGCGCCTGGCCGATGTATTCAAAATTTTTCGATTATGAAACTCCGCTCTTTCATCATCTGCACCTGAGTGATGAGGCGGCGCAGAAAGTGGGGCGTATCGGCAAACCCGAATGTTATTATTTTCCGTCGCAATACAATAACTATCCCGGGCAGTTTCCGGCCACGTATTTCGGGTTTGATCCGATGGTTAGCCGGGAAGAGGTAAAGCGCCGGCTGCTGCAGTATGAAAGTGCCGACAACCGGATCACCGAATTATCCCGGGCATACCGGATCGAACTCGGCACCGGCTGGTATACGCCGCCCGGCGTGGTGCATGCGCCGGGTTCCTGCCTCACTTACGAACCGCAATGGAACAGCGACGTGAATTCCGTTTACGAAAACGTCACGGCGGGCGAAGTCTACCCCTATGATTTCCTGGTGGAAAACTGCCCCCCGGAGAAGCAGCGGAACGTCGATTATATCCTGGGGCTGATGGACTGGGAAAAAAACACCGATCCGGATTACCGGCGGCATTATTTCCGTCCTCCGCTGCCGTTGCCGCAATCTGATCCGGCGTTCCAGGAAAAATGGATCGTTTACGGTAATCCCTACATCGGGGCGAAGGAATTGACGGTTCTGCCCGGAAAAGAAGTAACCGTGACGGAAGCGGTGGCACACGGCTGCGTCGTGGTTCAGGGCTACGGGCGTATCGGGGTGCATGAGGCCGCCGTTCCGACCCTGCTGCGTTACGGTCAAATGAGCGCCGATGAATTTTTCGTCAGCGAGTCCGCCGCCCGGCAGGGGGTAAGCATAATTAACGCCGGCAGCCGGGAACCGCTGGTGATCCTGAAACACTTCGGCCCCAACCATCCGGAAATGCCCGGCAGAGAAAAGGAACCTGATCATGAAACAACACTTTGAATACGAAAACGACAAAATCAGGACGGCGTTCGAAAAGCTGAAAAAAAACAGCCCGGAACGGCTGACGGCGAGATTGAATCTTTCCTGGAGCAACTGGGGGTTCGGTCTGGAACCGCTTGCGGTTTCCGCCCGGCGGCTGGCGGCCAATGGGGTGAAATTCATTGAACTGCACGGTAATCATTACGGCGCCGATATCGGCTATAAAGAGTCCGAAACCAAGAAGATATTAGCTGACGCCGGGATTGCGGCCGGGGGGATTTGCGGGATGTTTTCGCGCGAAAACGATCTTTCCAGTCCCAGCGGTTTTGTGAGGCAGCAGGCCATCGATTACCTGAAACGCACCATCGATTTCGCGGCGGCGCTCGACGCCGGTTACGTGCTGATCGTTCCCGGTGCGGTGGGCCGGCCATTAGCTTATGACGCGTCGGAATTCGAACGTTCCGCCGCCGCGCTGAGAACGCTCGGCGACCGCTTCCTGGCGGCCGATGTGAAAGCGGCGATCGAACCGATCCGTTCCGCGGAAGTGAGTTTCTGCCACACCATTGCCGAGGCGCAGGCCTACATTGAAGCGGTGGCTCACCCGGGCATTCGGCATATCAACGGCGACGCCTATCACATGCAGAGCGAAGAAGCGCATATCGGTGCGGCCCTGGCCACGGCCGGCGAACAACTGCTGAATCTGCATATGGCGGACAGCAACCGCTGTGCCCTTGGGGACGGTTCGATGGATCTGGACACGATCATCATGGCGCTCTATGTCATCGGCTTCAATCGTCCGGGCTGTTATGTGACGCCCGAACCCCTCGGCCCGGGCGGCGATCCGTATCCCGCCATGCACGGAAAACCGGACGCCGCCGCGCTGGACCGGCTTGTCCGGCAAACTGTGGAATATTTCCGGCAGCGGGAAGATTATTTGCTTACAGGAGCATAAAACAAGTAAAAAAGGATTATTAGAAATTTCAACGATTCAAGGTAACAAACATGATACATTTCAATGAGTATGACGTCTGCCACCGGATGGCGGTGTTGCCCAACCGGGATTCCCTGGTATTTAAACGTCCGGGAAAAAACTGGGCGAACTTCGAGTTTACGCTCCCGGATGAAGACGGTTTTTTCTACGGTTTGTCCGTCTCGCTATGCGGAGAAACGCAACCTGTTTCCATTCCCGCTGCCGTCAATGGTACCCGGACGGTTTTCAAGCCCGGCGAAATAACGCCGTTTGAAAGGTTCCGGCCACTCCGCAAGGGGAAAAACAGCTGTATCCTGGAACTGCCGGAAGATCAGGGAGCTTTTTATTATGCGGTGCTCTCGATCCATATCCAGTATGACCGCAAATATCCCGAACTGCCGGCCGGAAACAATAAATTCAAAGTGCTCAATTTATGCGACGGCATGGATTACAGTGATTATTCCCCGGTGGCCGGGTGCCCGTTTTTTAAATCACCTGATAAAACGGTCATCGAAACCCCTGGCGCCCCGTTTGTGAAGTTGCCGGAAAAATGCCTCGGCCATTATCAGGAATATCCGGTTGGAATAAAAGCGGAAAAGATATTTTTCCTAGGCTGTATTTCCAGTTATGATTTCGGCACTGCCATGTTTATGACCAAGCCAGTGGAACATCGGTTCGAACAATTCATCGGCGATCATATCGGGGATATAATTATAAACTATGCCGATCGCGGCCGGGAAAATATCCCGCTCATTTACGGGGTTACCATCTGGTGGGATGTGCCGTGGTTTTCCCGGTTCCAGGAACCGTTTGCCAGTAATGAGCGTTCCCATCGGATTTTACAGGATACCCTCCTGCTCCGGCCGGCAGTTCCAAGCCTCGGGGACAGCAGTTTCTATTTTGCTTATCAGCCCAAACAAACCAGGATTAAAAGCATTGCGGTCAAGTCGACCGGTTTGAGAACCGGATATCCGGTGATTTCGGGAATAACTTTTACCAGCAGTGAGGAAAATGAATTCATCTCGCCGCTTCCGATGCTTTTCCGCCATGAATATTCCCGGATTTCAGGAGCGAACGGCGGATTTTTTGCCGAAAGACGGTATTCCGATAATCTCGAACAGCTTAAACGGGAAGTCTATACCTTTAAAGATTCGTTGCCGGGTAAAAAAGCGACAATAACGGTTCCGGATGATCACCGGGAACCGCGGGTCGATTTTTCCGGCACACCGTTGGCAACCATGCTGACCAATGAATATTACCAGAATGTTTTCGCGGCAAAAAAACTCCTTCTGCCGGACGGCTCGTTTTCGGTCGGGCACCGATTTTTTGCCGGCCTGCCGGGAGCCTACGATGCGATCGGTACTTGGGGAAAAAAGGAAGAGAGTTTTCCGGCCAGCCACGGTTTCGAGTATAATTATCCGCGTGACCGTGGTTCCACGCAAATGGAAGTCGCCAGGCTGGGCATAGTCGAAGGCTGTATTAACAGCGCCAAGAACGCAGGCGAGCACCTTTATCTAGCCACGCCTCCGCACTGGCTTGAAAACCGCTTTATAGCTCAGAACAGAGACTTTTTTACTTTTGAGACTCCGGCCGGGAAAAAATTCAGCGGCTTATTGGAAAGCAACGGCCACAACTGGCTGCTGCTCTCCTATGCCGCTCTGTGGCATCAGTATGCCGACCGGAATTTATGGTATAAGGATTTCTTTAAAACTTTCGCTGACGCGCTGGAATGGGACTGCTGGCTGCTGGATAATTCGTTGGACTCGTCCCAGCCGGAAGATATCATTCCCGAAGGCGGGGAATATGCCGGGGAAAACAACATGATCCTGTACGAAGTGAAATCTGCGCTGGCAAAGCTCGGCAAGGGAAAAATGCCTCCTTTCCGTTATGATTGCGCCTGCGCCAATATTTTTGCATATTACGCCTTGCTCAAAGGGATCGAAATCGCTGGATTTTACGGAGAACACAAACAAGAACGCCGCTGGCGGGAATATGCGGCCCGGCTGAAAAAAGCGATGTTGAAACACCTGGTAAAGGATAGTCCGTCCGGACCGATTTGGCGCATCAGCATGGATTCATTGCGGGAAAGTTTATATCTGTCGAGCCGGCTAAGCCCACTTTACCTGTGGGCTGACGGTTTTTCCTACAGTCTTGACGGCATGGACCGGGACCTTCTGGAGATATCCCTCAATTCCTACCGGGAACACCGGCGCCGCTTTCCCGAATACTGTCACTGCGTCCGCGAGGTTGGCTACGGCACGATCTATTCGGCGCTCGGGGCACTGATGGCGGATGAGGTGAAAGATTATTCGAATTATGTGAAAGACGCGGTCGAACACATTTATTTCCGGCCGCGGGGGTGTCTGGACGACAACGGCAAAGTCATCCTCGAAACCTCGCCGTATGTGGTGCACATGCGCCGCGGCGTTCACGAATCCGGCAAATTCTGGAAGACCTTCGGGATTCCCGCGAACGTTATTCACGTGACGGCGCTGCTGAAAATGGTCCGGCTGATCAAAGGTATAGACGACTGGAACAGCGCCGATATAAAGATCATGCCCAGGCTTCCCGACTTTGTCGACACGGTTGCGGTGACGGAACATCCGCTGGTACTGGGAGTTGGATCCGGAACCGCCCAGATCGATATGCGCTATTCGCTGAAGCGCGGCAAGGGTGAATTCAAGCTCAAATCAGACCGGAAAATCCCGAAATTGTCCGTCCGGCTCGGTCCGTTCGGACTTGACGTGAAAAGCGTAAAGATCGAGTCCGCCTCCGGAATGAAAGAATTGAAAACGGAAAAAACCGGGACGGCGAATTGGGCTTTTGTAAGGGAGCTTCACGATGTCAAAGAAATGAATTTTGAATTTCAAAAAGAGGTTTAAATCATGAATACGGCTTGGAAATGGGTGCTGATATACATCGGGATGGGTGTGTTTTCGTTCCTGGTCTGGTACTCGCTGCCGCGCCAGGCAAGCAGCGGTAAAACTCCGTTGAGCTGGTTCAGTGGTACAGTCTGGAATATCGCAAGGTCATATTATTTATTGGCTTAACGGGAAGATTATTCTGGAAGCTTGAGATAATGAATCTTTAAAAATATTGGGATCAGAACATGGGCTACGGATATGCGGGTGGCAAGGGTTACCGTTTACGTGGGTAGAAACCATAAAAGAAATTAACAGTAAAAGAGTTATGCCAATCATTTTTATAGAAAAAATTAACCGATATCAGGAGGGTGTCATCAAGTAAATGGCAAAATCAGTTGATTAACAAAACGCAAAATTTTTCAAGGGAAGCAATTTAAGGATTCAAGGATTACAGATGAAATTTTTAAGAAGTTATATATTATGTTTTATCGGTTTGTTTTTTATATTTTGTTCCGCATTTGCTGGTCACATTGAAGAAATAAATGGTAAGACTATAATCCATGTGAAAGTATTTCAATTACCCGATCCTACGCGAACGGATGCCTATACTCGTGCTGAATGTGCGGCGGTAAAAGCATTTATCGAGGAATTTCCTAAAATATTCGCTAAGAAATACCGCGCCAGATATAAAGCGGATCCCGCAAAATACGGAAATTATAACTGGGATAATGTGGAAATCCAGCTAGAACAGTTTTCCGGGATTCAGGTTGAAGGCGTGGAAACCGATCTTTTAGCGATAGCAGGCGGAATGGCCCCGGATATTCTTTACATAAATTTCCGCAAATCGGACAATTATATCCGTAACAGTTTTCTTTATCCGCTGGATAAATACTTCAAGGAAATGTCAAAAGAACAAATCGACTTCCGTGTCCATAAGAAACTCTGGCCGGTTATCAAACGGAAAGGTGGAGGCAGCAAAGAACATATTTGGGCTATGCCGTACGGCGGCACTGTCGGGAAAGTGCTTCTTTACCGCAAAGACCTTTTCGATGAAAATGGGCTCAAGTATCCTGACAAAAACTGGACTTGGAATGACATGTTGACGGCTTGCAAAAAGATAACTGATCCGGCGAAAGGTCTGTATGGGTTGTATTTATTTTTAGGAAAACATGAATCATGGAGTTGGATTACTTTCCTTTGGTCGGCTGGTGGGGAGGCTATGAGCTATAACCCGGTTACAGACAAATGGCGCTGTGTTTTCGACAGTCCGGAAGCCGCAGAAGCGCTGGACTTTTATCTTCGCTTAAAAACAGAAAAATGGATCGACGACGGTAATATTCGCCGGGGATATGTTTCTTTAGACTCCTCCGAGTCAGGCGTAAAATGGAATCGCGGAGAAATCGGGATGATGTTTGCCTACATTGACGAAAGGCTTTTTTCAACTATTAATCCGGATGTGACCGGGATGTGTCCGGTACCGCTCGGCCCGACCGGCAAACGCGGAGGTGAACTCAACAGCCGAATGATGGGTTTGTTTTCACAGATAAAGGAACCGGCCGTACGGGATGCGGCTTGGGAATATATGTTTTTCTACGATTCCGAGGAAGCCATGCGGATTAAAACGAAAATCATGGTTGAAGGTGGGCTGGGAAATTTCATCAATCCGAAATATCTGCGGATGTTCGGTTATGCCGACCTTGAACGGCTGGCGCCGAAAGGCTGGTCTGACACGTTTGACATCTCGATCAAAACCAGCCGTCCGGAACCTTACGGTAAAAACAGCAATTACGCCTATGATAAGATGACCTTTCCGATCCAGGAGGCAGAACAGCTTGCCCTTAACGAAGAACTTCCCGAAGATAAAGTTGAGCGTTTGAAAGTACTGCAAAATATCCTTAAAGAGGCTTGTGCCAAAGCGAACGAAGAGATGATCGGAATAGTAACTCCAAAAGAACGTCTGAAGCGACGAATAACTGCCTGGATTGCACTGGCGGCGATTGCCGTGGCGTTCGGCTTTGTTTTCCGGAAGATATTCAAAATTTTTTCCCCGCCGCCGGAAGCCGGAAAGCAGCGGGCGAAATGGGCTTTCGAAAAATATAAATGGGCTTATTTACTATTACTCCCGGCGCTTCTTCTGATTTTAGTCTGGCAATATATTCCGCTCATCCGGGGTTCGGGGATGGCGTTTTTCGATTACCGGCTACTGGGCGAATCAGCCTGGGTCGGCATTGATAATTTCGGTGATTTGCTTTTTGATACTTATTGGTGGGCTTCGGTTTGGAATGCACTGCGTTACAGTTTTCTGGTCATGGCACTGACTTTTCTGCCGCCGGTAATCCTGGCCGTATTCCTCCAGGAAATCCCCAAAGGCAAAATTTTTTTCCGTACGGTTTATTACCTGCCGGCGGTGGTGACCGGACTGGTTACGGTACTGTTATGGAAACAATTCTTCGATCCGTCGGAAAACGGTATGCTCAATGCTATTTTACTTAAAATTCCGGCTGGAGGATTCGTCCTGATCGGCTTGTTGCTAGGCACTATAGCTATCCTATTTGCCAACCGCCTGCGATTTTACGGTTTTTACTGGGGTACCGGGCTTTTCATTGCGGCTGGAGTTATTGTCTTTCTGGCCTGTTGCGCCCCCGCAATGGGAATTCTTTTCCCGAACGGAGAAAATTTCCTGTCTGCCTTGTCCGCATTACCCGGCCGGTTCCTGCAAACCCGTCCAGAACCTTTCCGCTGGCTCAGCGATCCGGACACTTCAATGCTCGCCTGCGTAATTCCGATGGTCTGGGCTGGCATGGGTCCCGGCTGCCTGATTTATCTGGCGGCGCTCAAAGGTATTCCTAACGATTACTATGAAGCCGCCGACATCGATGGCGCCACGTTCATCGACAAACTGCTCTTCGTGGTATTTCCACACCTGAAGTTTCTGATCATTATAAATTTTGTGGGAGCGTTCATCGGTTCCTGGTACAGCGCCACCGGCAATATCCTGGTCATGACCGGCGGGGGAGCCGGTACCGAAACCGCCGGGCTGCATATCTGGTATAAGGCCTTCACGTATCTGAAATTCGGTCCCGCCACCGCAATGGCCTGGATGCTCGGTTTCATTCTGATCGGTTTTACCGTCCACCAGCTCAGGATGCTTTCTAAAGTCGAATTCAAAGCCGGCGGCGGCAAATAGGAGTCACAACAACAATGTCTATAATATCTGAAATAGGAAGGAAATCATGGAAAGTCAGGTTGCTTCTGGGCAGCATTTATGTAATTATTATTGTCGGCGCGTTGACCATGGTCTATCCTTTCATGCTGATGGTTGCCGGGACAACAAAAAGTGCGGTGGATACGCCGGAAGCGGAAATTATCCCGCGGTTTCTGACCAGCAATCAAGCTTTGTACCGGAAAGATTCGGAAGCGTTTTTCAACGAGTCCTTGAAAGATATGCAAAGCACCTACAGTATTGGAGTCAGTTCTTTTCGTACTCTGGATGTTCCGGTATCCATTAACTATAAATTAACTGACGAATGGCGTTGTTTTCTGCAGGAAAACAATTTCCCGTTTTACTTCTATACGCTGGCTTATTTACGCGCGCCGATTTCTAAAAAAACATTGCCTTTAACACTCAGGGAATTCAAAGCATCGCTTTATGATAAATACTCTGGTGATCTCGGGCGCATGAATCGCGAGTTGGGAACTGACTTCGTGAACTGGAACTCGTTTTACGTGTTGCCGGAAAGCTATCTGCATCGACGCAATCGTCCAGGAATGAATCCGTTTGACGAGGTTTTCCGTAAATTCAAAGCGGCACAGCCGGTTGAAAAACGTTATTATGCCAGTCCGGAAGGTTATTTTCTGACCGCCTATCTTTTTTCACAGTACGGTAAAGACATCAAAGGTTACAATAAGGCGCACGGAACAAAATATATGACTTGGGATGAGGTGAAACTGACGCGGCGTTTCCCTGGAAAAAGCAGTGCCCTTGAACGTAAAGACTGGAATATTTTTGTGCGTTTTATCTTGAATCTATATTGGATCAGGGCCGATGAAACGGCGAAACCGGTATATCAGGCGTATCTTAAAGCGAGATATGGGACGCTTGCATCTTTGAATAAGAACTACGGAACCGCTTATAAAACATTTTCGGATGTTCCTCTCATTAAAGAGCCGCCGTTATTCGGTATGGCGCTTTCAGATTGGGACGCGTTCATCCAGGGCTGGAAAGACCCGGATACCGGGAAACTGCATCAATTGCCGATTGACATGATCCATATTTACAGTATTGATTTCCTGTTCCGGGACTGGTTGAAAAATAAATATAAAACCCTTGCCAAAGCTAATACCGCATTGCAGACAAAATTCAAGAGCGGGCTGGACATTTCCCCGCCGCAACAGGATTTCAATTATTTGGTTTTTCAGAAACAGACAGGTACTTTAAGACGGGAATACGTCAAGCGCAATTATATCAGCGTTATTGAATATATCGTTTTGCATGGCCGGGGAATCCTCAATACCATGATTTACTGCTCTCTGGCCGTGCTGTCAGCGCTGATCATCAATCCGCTGGCGGCTTACGCCTTGAGCCGTTACAAGCCGCCCTCAGCATATAAGATTTTGCTGTTCCTAATGCTGACCATGGCTTTTCCACCGATGGTTACCCAGATACCGGTGTTCCTGATGTTACGCGAATTCAATCTGCTGAATACATTTTTCGCGCTTATCCTGCCGGGAATTGCCAATGGTTACTCGATTTTCCTGCTGAAAGGTTTTTTTGATTCGTTACCACAGGAACTTTATGAAAGTGCCGAACTCGACGGTGCTGGTGAATTCCGCATCTTCTGGCAGATTACCATGAGTTTGTCTAAACCTATTCTGGCAGTGATCGGACTTAACGCTTTCACGCTGGCTTATTCCAATTTTATGATGGCGCTGCTGATCTGCCAGAATCAGAAGATGTGGACGCTTATGCCCTGGCTTTATCAGTTGCAGCAGAACGGTTCGCAGGGAATAATTTTTGCCTCGCTGGTAATTGCGGCAATCCCGACTTTTTTGATATTCGTTTTCTGCCAGAACATCATTATGCGGGGTATCGTCGTGCCGGTGGAAAAATGATTATATGAAGATTAAATTGAAAATGGAGGAAATCACTTATGATTGACAGTCATGTACATATAAAAGAAAAACTTGTAAAAATCAATGATTTCAGGAAAAAAATGTACCGTACGAAGGAAAAAGGTGCGGTTATTTTGTCGCTGCCGCCCGCGACGTTTTTTAGCGCCGGGCAAAAATATCCTTTCGTTCAGCGCCTGAATAACATCCTGGAATGGTGTAAGGATGAAAAGGATTTTTATCCTTTTTTCTG
>Ga0172377_10007493_pt1 | contig 11231 bp, 11 predicted proteins | sample Pumphouse3metaG_FD_119749 | JGI IMG/M metagenome (GOLD analysis project Ga0172377, IMG submission 119749) | Leachate microbial communities from a municipal landfill in Southern Ontario, Canada - Pumphouse #3 metaG | ecosystem: Engineered > Solid waste > Landfill > Unclassified | place: Canada... | reverse complement strand
TCTCATTGTCATGGAACAACCGTTGAACCTGGTTATGAAATGAAGACTTGCTCAACATGTAAAGGTGCTGGTCAGGTAACTCGAGTTATGAATACTATTTTTGGTCCAATTCAGCAAAATGTTACTTGCGATACTTGTGGTGGGCGCGGTAAAGTACCTGAAAAGGTTTGTACGGTTTGCCGTGGTAAGGGTGTTGAACGTAAAAAACGGACAATTAGCCTTAAAATACCTGCTGGAATTGATGATGGCGCTACTATTCGCTTGCGAGAACATGGTGAAGCGATTGGCAATGGTCAAAAAGGTGATTTATACGTCCACATTCGCGTTAAGGCTCACAAAAAGTTTACGCGTGAAGGTGATATTATACTCTCTGAGCAGCATATAAGCATGATTGAAGCAGCTTTGGGGACAGAGCTTGACATCGAGACTGTTGACGGTAATGTTCGTATGAAAATCCCCGTAGGCACGCAATCTGGCACTGATTTCAAATTATCAAGTCACGGTGCGCCACATATAAAAAATGATCGTCGTGGCCCTCATATTGTTAGTATTATTGTTGATACGCCAACTAAGTTATCTAAAAAGCAAAAAGATTTACTTGAGTCATTCGATGGTAACAAGAAACACGGCATATTTTAATTAGTTGTAGATAAAATGCTGGGCTGGCACTTGACTAAATAGTGATGTGATGTTAAAATTATATAGTTAATATCAATAAGGTAGTTGTTATTGTATATATAAGGATTATATTAGAAGTATGGCAGAATTTGATGAAGCAAAAAATCGTAATATGATTCTATTCGTAGGGTCTTATTTGGATTCTCAAGCAGTAGCCCTTAAGCGTTTAGAAAAAATAATTAATAGACAAATTATTGCATATGTCCTATTGGATATTACAGACAGTAAGGTCAATCGTGATCTTATAGATAATAATAAGAATTCTAAAATAATGTTTGTTGAATGCGATTTTTCAAATCTATTAAGTATTCATAAATGCTTAGCTCCGTATAAAGACCGTTTTTTAGCGGTTACTTGTCGTGCAGAAAAAAACGTTCCTTTATTTAAAAAAATTATACCTCCTGTGCCCTATATCAATACTCCAACCGAATTGTCTTTAGACTGGACGACAGACAAAGTCCGAATGCGTCAATTATTGAGAAATTATGACAAAACTATATCGCCAAAGTTTACGGTTATTCATGACTCAACAAAAGAAACGCTTGATCGTATTGAAAAAGTTGTAGGATTCCCTCTTATACTTAAACCGGCTGGATTAGCTGCTAGTTTATTGGTTACTTTGTGTTATCACAGAGAAGAATTAGAATTAAACCTAAAAAATACTGTTCGTAAAATTGATCGTATATATAAAGAAAGAAAGGGTCGAGGAGAGCCACAGATTCTCGTTGAAGAATTTATGGAGGGCTCTATGTACTCTATAGACACATATGTTAATCAACGAGGTGTTGTATACCACACTCCTCTAGTTCATATTAAGACTGGAAGGTCGGTTGGGTTTGAGGACTTTTTTGGATATATAAGGACAACTCCGGTTTTATTGAAACCTTATAAAATAGAAGCTGCTAAGAAGGTTGCTGAAAAATCAATAGAGGCTCTTAATCTCCGTAGCGTCACTTGTCATATTGAGCTAATGAAGACTGAAGATGGTTGGAAGATAATTGAGTTGGGTCCTCGAATGGGAGGTTTCCGTCATGAGATGTATGAGCTTTCTTATGGATTTGACCATTCTTTGAACGATATTTTGATTAGAATCCCTAGAAAACCAATTGTAACTAAAAAAGCTAAAGGGCATACTTCTGTTATGCAATTTTATGCACACACAAGAGGCAAGCTTAAGAATATCGATGGGATCAATAAGATTCGGAAACTGGAGTCGTTTACTAGTATTAATATAATAAAGAAAAATGGTGATATGTGTGATTTTGCCAGAAATGGTGATAGTCCAGTATTTACTGTTATTTTATTTAATGTTAGTAGATCTAAGCTACTTGCTGATATTCGTCGTCTTGAACAATTTATATCTATCAATATCATACGTCCGCAACGTGTTATCTCAAAATAAATATATTACATTAAGCCTAGATATGATAGGCGCATAAGTTTAATACTGCTATAATATACTCATGGTATTTCACAGGTTGTGTTTATGAATGAACATAAAAATTTGGGCGTAATAGCGATCGTCTCTGGTGTCTTAATCATAGTTTTTGCAGCTTTTTTCTTTATAATTCTTCCGATTATGATGAAGCCAAAAGTTAGCCTTTGGCTAGGCAATAGCGTATTTAGTGTTGATGCAGCTATAGATGAATCTAGTAGAATAAAAGGTTTGTCAGGCGTGTCTGAATTAGCTCCAAATAGGGCGCTGTTAATGGCTTTCCCTAGTGAAAGTAAATGGGGCATTTGGACGAAAGATATGAAGATTCCGATAGATATTATTTGGCTAGACAATAACAAGAAAGTTATTTATATTGTTAAAAATGCATCACCTGAAACATCAACTTCTCAAATGTTTGAGCCAAATACATTAGCTAGGTACGTTATTGAGTTTTCGGCTGGTACTGTTGATAATTCAGCTATAAATATTGGTAGTTCAGCAATTTTTCAAATAGACGAAGGGGGAATTAATTAATATGGGATCTGGAATGATTTATTTAATAATCGCAGCTGTGCTTTTTGTGGTAGCGTTTATCTCTAAATGTAGATTTGGATTATTGGGGCTGGCGCTATCTGCGGGCTCGTTATTAAGCGGAATTTGGACTTATAATGCAGAGCTTGTATTGGCTTTTTTAGGGGTATCTTCGGAGTTATTGACCACAGCTACAATATCCGCGGTGATTATATTATTGCCTGCTGGCTTGTTGCTGTTTCATGGTTACGCGTATAAGAACTCGATGGGTCGTGTTGTTGGTGCAGCTTTGTTTACATTGTTAGCACTTGCTTTTTTGATTGAGCCTCTTGGCTACGTGCTAGTGCCTCAAGGATTAGCTGCTAATTTATATGATTGGATTATGGTTAATCGAGATATGGTTATAGGGGTTGGTCTAGTGTTAGCTGTTCTTGATTTGTTTTTTACAAAACCAGTTCGTTCGCCTAAAAAGTGACAAACATATTGACAAACAACCCCTATTAATGGTACATTTTTTAGAGTTGCTTTTGCAAACTGCGGGACCATAGCTCAGCTGGTTAGAGCACCTGCCTTTTAAGCAGGGTGTCGTGAGTTCAAGTCTCACTGGTCCCTCCATAGAAAACCCCAGACTTTTTTTAGTCTGGTTTTTTCTATTAAGAAATAATTTTACTGAAAATAACATTCATATATTCTTAATCTTTTTGCTATACTAAATTTATGAATTTTTGGCTATTGAAACGCAGGATACACGCTTCGTGGTTAATTGCTATTGGTTGCGCTTGTTTATTTGTTGGTGTGTTTTTATCACAATATCTTAGACAACATTTTTTTTCGTCGATTGCGTGTCTAATAGTTTCAATTTTATTAATTATGGTTGTTCTGTGGCGAAGATATATTTATTTAATTCCTATTTTAATTATTGGTGGAGTGCTATTTGGGCTTTGGCGAGGTTCGATATCGCAAGATGAGTTAGCGCAGTTTGAGCCTTTCTATGGTATGCCTATTGTAATCAGTGGCAATGTAAAAGATGACGTAGACACTGGTGTTTCTGGTCAGATGATTATTAGATTAGACGGTTTGGCTATGGGCGACAAAAGTTTATCTGGGGTCTTATGGGTTACAGCTACAGGTAAGGACATTAAACGGGGTGACAAGCTAATAATAAGTGGAAAATTGGCTGAAGGTTTTGGTAATTTTGCTGGAGTTATGTATCGAGCTAATATTGATAAAATAATACATCCGCAGCCTGGTGACGTAGCTCGTGTTGTTCGCGATTGGTTTGCTGATGCCGTACGTAGGGTTATACCCGAGCCAGAGTCTAGCTTGGGTATTGGATATTTAGTAGGTCAACGACGATCTTTACCTCCAGATTTAGTAGTGGCTTTGCAGGTGGTAGGGCTGACTCATGTTGTAGTTGCTAGTGGCTATAATTTAACAATATTAGTTCGCTTAACTAGACGAATATTTGTTAAGGTTTCTAAATATTTAGCAGCTTTGTCGGCTAGCGCAATGATAGTTTCTTTTATAGCTATAACCGGTATGAGCCCGAGCATGTCTAGGGCTGGATTGGTGGCGGGACTTAGCCTGGCTGCATGGTATTATGGGCGTAAGTTTCATCCAATTGTCTTATTATTTTTAGCTATTGCAGTAACCGTGACTATAAATCCGAGTTATGCTTGGGGCGATTTGGGTTGGCAGTTATCGTTTGCAGCTTTTGCTGGTGTTATGATTGTCGCTCCTCTAGCTCAACGTTATTTATTTGGTGATGAAAAACCAGGGTTTATCCAGCAGATTTTGGGCGAGACTGTATCAGCACAATTAGTTACTGCGCCAATTTTAATAATGTCATTCGGACAGCTATCGAATGTTGCGATTATATCTAATTTATTGGTTTTGCCCTTGGTGCCTTTAGCTATGCTGCTAACTTTTATTGCGGGAATTGGTAGCCTAGTTGTGCCAGCAATAGCGGTATCAATAGCTATGCCGGCGACTTGGCTATTGATGTATATGGTTAAAGTGACTGAATATTTGGCAAGTTTACCGTGGGCTATGAGCATTGTCAGTATTTCATGGTGGACTGTCGCAGCCTGCTACATTGTTATAGTTGGAATATGCATTTATATGTGGCGCGTGACAAAATTCAACTTAAGAGAAGTAAACCTAATTGATTAATCTGTTATAATGATGGTAAATACTACATTAACCTACATGGAGGCTCTATATGTCTGGACATAGTAAATGGTCAACGATTAAACGCGAAAAAGGTGCTAAGGACGTTAAGCGTGGTGCTATTTTTACAAAAATTGGGAATCAAATTGCAATTGCTGCTAGGGGTGGACTTGATCCAACTATGAATTCTACTTTAGCTATGGCAATCGAAAAAGCTAAACAGGCTAATATGCCAGCTGCTAATATTCAACGTGCAATCGATCGAGCTGCTGACAAGAGTGCTGCAACTCTTGAAGAGGCTGCATATGAAGGTATGGGACCTGGCGGCATTGGTATTATTATTGAAACAGCAACTGATAATAAAAATCGTACCTTCCCGGAAGTTCGCAATGCTTTAACTAAAAATGGTGGACGAATTGCTGACGCGGGTAGTGTAGCTTTTAAATTTACTCGAAAGGGCGTTGTTAATGTAGCGGCAAATGGCGAGGATGCGTTGCTTAAAGTTTTGGAGGCAGGCGCGGAGGATGCAGTAGAGGAAGATGGCGAGCTTATCGTTTATACTAATCAAAAGGACCTTGCAAAAGTTCGAACTGGGATAATTGAAGCTGGTTTAAGCGTGACTGGCGCAGAATTGCAATATATTCCAAATACTTTAATTGAAATAGATAATTTCGAGGTAGCACAGAAGCTAATCAAATTACTTGATATTTTAGATGACCTTGACGATGTAGTAAATGTTCATACTGATGCTGATATTATTATAGATTTATAATGATAATATAAAAAGCTTGTAAACTACTTTTAAAAAGCATAAAATATATTTATGCGCAGATTATACGTATTGGTATTAGTTACTGCAATTATGATTGTATGTAATGTTACGGCCCAGTCGGTAGGGGCTTCTAGTGGCGTTGTTATTAGCCAAGTTCAAACAAGAAGTCTTCGTGAAGATCGTGCCTCTGAAGAGTTAATTGAGCTCTATAATAATTCTGATATAGATATTGATATAACAAATTGGTCTTTGAATTATGGATCTTCGGGTAGTATAGCTGTAACTCGGCAGCTAGCTAATTTTGTGCCTGTTCTGTCGGTGTTTGGTGCTCGTACTTTTATACCTGCTCGTAAATCTGTGTTGCTTGTTTCTAAGGCGTTTGCAGAACAGTATTCAGATTTTGGTTATGATTTTATTTTTTCTGATGTCCTGGTTGATATTGATAGATGGATATCAATCGTTGATGATGACAAAAAATCTGTTGATACTGTAGAATGGGGTACTTCTGTGGCTTCTTTTATTGCCGAAGGAGGCCAAGCAGCTGTATCGCCTACCTCATCACAATTAATTCAGCGTAAATTATTAATACCAGGATCTTTGCAAGACACTGACAATAATTTGAACGACTTTGAACTGGCCTTACCTCGTACTTTATATTCTTATGGGTCAATATATGACGTACAAGATCTTTGCTCAAATCTTGGAGGTATTCAAGAAGATTTACCTGAGGGCTATGTGTCTGACGAATCGGGCACTTGTAGTGTTCCTGTGGTTGATGTTTGTCTTAATTTGCCCAATGTTCAATCCGAGATACCAGAAGGCTATAAATTTATTGATAATGGTGACTGTATATTTGATCTATTATCATTAAAGATTACAGAATTATTGCCTAATAAAGCAGGAACTGATAATGGCAATGAATTTATTGAAATTTATAATCCAAATAGTATTGATGTTGATTTAGCTAATTACGTTCTTTATATTGGTGCGGCTGGTACTGCTTTTTATCATTTTCCAGCTGGATCGCATATTGGGCCAGGTCAATATATGGTTTTTTCTAATGTTGATATTAAATTTACACTTTCAAATACAACTAGCAGCGTACGTTTGAAGTCTGCGGATAATTATCCAATAGATGAAACGTCTATATATGTTGATGCTAAAGACGATATGGCATGGGCTTTGATTGATAATACTTGGCAGTATACTAATCGACCTACTCCTGGTAGTAAAAATTTGTTGTCGCTTGTGATAGTTAAAGATAAACCTGTAGCAACATCTAGTTTGCAGCCTTGTGCTGCTAATCAATATCGTGATCCCAAAACAAATCGTTGTCGTTTGATAGTAACTTCAAGCTCTACTTTAACCCCATGTAAAGAGGGCCAGTACAGGAGCAAAGAGACAAATCGTTGTCGTAGTATAGCTTCGGACATAAGTAGCCTGATGCCATGCGCTGAAGGCCAAGAACGTAATCCCGCGACAAATCGTTGTCGATCGATTAGCGTTAGCTTAGGTAATAGTGAATTGGTACCGTGTAAGGAAGGTCAAGAACGTAACCCTGAAACAAATCGTTGTCGTAATATTGTGGCTATGTCACAAGCTGAATATGCTCCAGACCAAACTATTGAATCATCAAATAATGATGTATTTTGGTGGACATTAGCAGGCGTTGGTTTTGTAGCAATTAGTTACGGTGTATGGGAATGGCGAACAGAAATGCTGCGATTCTTTAAAAAATTGGCTTCGTTCCTTCATTTTAACAAATAGATTATACTATTTATATGAAGATTATTGGTATTGACCCGGGGACTGGCATTTTAGGATTTGGGGTTATTGAAATCATAAAGGGCAAAATGAAGCTAATTGATGCTGGCGTAGTTACAACTCCAGCTCATACACCGTTGGATGTGCGTTTAGAAGATATATTTGATAGTTTAACTGAGATTATTGCTGAGACGAAGCCCGATTGTATGTCGATTGAAAAGTTATTTTTCTCGCAGAATGTAACGACAGCTATGAGCGTTTCTCACGCTAGGGGTGTAGTTATGTTGGTTGGGCGAAAGGCTAAATTACCAATTGCAGAGTATACTCCGCTACAAATAAAGCAGTCAGTTACGGGCTATGGGAAGGCTGATAAAAAACAGGTTCAAGAGATGGTTAGGATTCAATTAGGTTTGTCGGAAGTGCCTCAACCAGATGATTGTGCGGATGCTTTGGCGACTGCGATTACCCATTCGTTGATGACTCGCGTATAATAGTTAATAAGACAATTTTAAACATAGAGACGTTTTGAATCTTTGCGATTTGCGTTTAGGGGACTATAAATGATTGCGCATGTTTTTGGGACATTGGTTGAAAAGATTGGATCTTCTTTGATTGTTGATGTTAATGGCGTTGGTTATGAAATTCAGGTTGCAACTGGTGATTTTGATGATGCTATATTGGATTCTAGTGTAAAATTTTATACTTATCATCATATTCGTGAACAAAGCCAAGAATTGTTTGGTTTTTCTAGTTTGATTGCTAAGAGATTATTTGAATTATTGATTACTGTTCAAGGAATAGGCCCTAAGGCTGCACTGGCTATTTTGTCATTAGGTGATAGTGAGCTAGTTCGAAACGCCATAGCTAATAGTGATACGGTATTTATAACTAGAGCTAGCGGCGTTGGAAGAAAAACAGCTGAGCGTGTTGTTGTTGATTTGTCTGACAAGGTTGGGCATGCTATCGGTACGGACGTTAACGGTATTGGTCTATCTAGGGTTATTTCTGCTAGCGACGAGGCTTTGGAGGCTTTGATGGCGCTTGGTTATAGCTTGAATGACGCAACAAAGTCTCTTGAAGGTATATCGACTGAACTATCTACGGCTGAACGTATTACACGAGCTCTGAAGGGTGGTGTGTGATGGCTATTGAGCGTATAACTGACACAAGCGTCCATAATACAGACACAGACGAACAGCAAATTGAAGTTACTCTGCGGCCAAAGTTGTTTGATGAATATATTGGACAGGATAGGCTAAAAAGTAACCTAAAGCTAGCGATTGATGCTGCAAAAAAACGTGGTGAACTCATTGACCATGTTTTGTTATATGGACCTCCGGGGCTAGGTAAAACAACCATGGCAACAGTTATTGCTAATGAAATGGGGGCTAATATTCGGATTACGGCTGGGTCTGCGATAGAGCGAGCTGGTGATTTGGCAAGTATTTTAACAAACCTAACAGATGGTGATGTTTTGTTTATTGATGAAATACATCGCTTAGGCAGAGCTGTTGAAGAAGTTTTGTATAGTGCCATGGAAGACTTCAAACTAGATATAATGATAGGAAAAGGCCCAGCTGCACGTAGTGTACGGTTGGATTTACCTAAATTTACGGTTATCGGTGCAACAACTCGTACTGGCGCTTTAGCCGCGCCTTTACGTGACCGCTTTGGGTTAATTCATCGACTTGAATTTTATACGCCAAGTGAAATTTCGTGCATAATTGAGCGAGCTTCGGGTATATTGAATAGTAAAATTGACTCAAAAGCTGCTGAAATGCTATCAACTCGTGCGCGCTTGACGCCACGAATTGCCAACAGATTGTTAAAACGAGTGCGTGATTATGCTGATGTTAATGGCGATGGAGTTATTGACGTTCCAACGACTGAGGCTGCTTTGGGCTTATTGGAGGTTGATGAGCTTGGTCTTGATCCTGGGGATAGAAACTTAATTGTCAATATTATTGACAACTACGGCTCTAATCCAGTTGGTCTTAGTACAATTGCGGCTTTGACTGGTGATGAGGCTACTACAATTGAAGAGTTCTATGAACCTTATTTATTGCAAATTGGTTTTATCGAGCGTACTCCGCGTGGTCGTCGAGTTACAGCAAAAGCTTATAAACATGTTGGTAGAGTTCAGTCTATGGCTGAAAATCAACATAAGTTGGTATAATAAACTTATGAATTCAGATAAACAATCATCACCAGATTATGAGAAGCCTGTTGCTTATGATGCTAATGGGCAGCCACTATATTCTCATCCACCCGTAAATCAAGATAAGCCACTCTCGTTTGAAGCTCATTCGCAAACTGTGCATATGGCACGACCAAGTGAACCCGAAAAGCCAATAATTAGTGATGCAACTAAGTTAAAGCATGATCGATCGACACAACTATATCCAGATATTAATTTAAGCGAGGGTGAATATGTTATTAGTGCCGTAAGACGTCATTTGATAGGTTTGTTTGTTCCTTTGGCGGTTGGAGTGCTTTTAATATCTTTGGCATTTATATTTCTATTTAATTTTGATTTAGTAGTTCAAGCTTTTCCATTTAATGGTGGGTCTATAAGTTTTTCGTTAGTAACGATGTCTGTTATTCTGTTTGTATTGCTAGTTATTTTTGGAACGTATGTTTTTTATCACGTTTACACTAACAATAAGTTTTATCTTACTAATGAAAGTGTTATCCAAGAGATTCAAACTGGAATTTTTTCTAGGCTTGAGCAAACTGTGAGTCTATCAAACATTGAGGACGCGAGCTTTACTCAGATTGGCATAATTCAGCAAATATTTGATTATGGTTCAATTAGGCTTAGTACTGAAGGTGACGAAACTACATATCGTTTCTCTTATGTAGCTAGCCCAAAAGAGCATATTGCTATATTGAATAATGCTGTTGAAGCTTTTCAAAATGGTCGACCAGTAGATAATTAATTATTTTTGTTGGTTTTTATAAAATCATCTTCGTTTTCGAGAGTGGTTTTTAGCGTGTAGCTTTTACATTTTTCTTTTGTGCAATTAGTTGGTTTATAAGTATATGAACTACCAGTTGTGTTAATCAATATTCCGTTTGGATCAGTAAATAAAGTTGGGTCAACTGATTTAAGATTAGTGCTGTCAATTAGTTGAGGGTAATATTTATTGGTTGAGTAAAATACTTCTTCTAGGCTGTAGTACATAGCATTTATAGCTGTTTTCCTAGTATTGTCTCGGGTAATAACTTCGAGATTATTTTTTTGTATGAAAAATAAGATGCTAGTCATTGCAATTAATATTGCGACAAATAATATTTCGATAACTGTGAATCCATTAGTTTGTTTTGTCATGATAAATCTATTATAGCAAATTATGGGCTATCAAAGTATAATTAGTAGTATTGATAATAGAGAGGGAGATATATGGCAGCTAAAAAGACCGAAAAGCCAGGATTGGGAGAAAAACCTACGGCAAGCGAAGGTAAATTAAAGGCTTTGGGCTTAGCTCAGGAGCAAATTAATAAGCAATTCGGTGATGGGGCAATTCGTCGTTTAGGCGATACCAAGACTGTTGATGTTGAACTATTTAGTAGTGGCTCTTTGTCTATTGATTTAGCGCTTGGTGGTGGTTATCCAAGAGGGCGCATACTTGAAATATATGGACCAGAATCATCTGGTAAAACAACGCTTGCTTTGCATGCGATTGCCGAGATTCAAAAGGGTGGTGGAACGGCCGCGTTCATAGATGCCGAACATGCCCTTGATCCTGCTTATGCACGTAAACTTGGTGTTGATACTGATAATTTACTCGTATCGCAACCTGATAATGGAGAACAGGCGCTTGAAATAGCTGAGACTTTAGTGCGCTCAAATGCTGTTGATATGGTAGTAGTTGACTCTGT
>Ga0172377_10007492_pt1 | contig 11233 bp, 9 predicted proteins | sample Pumphouse3metaG_FD_119749 | JGI IMG/M metagenome (GOLD analysis project Ga0172377, IMG submission 119749) | Leachate microbial communities from a municipal landfill in Southern Ontario, Canada - Pumphouse #3 metaG | ecosystem: Engineered > Solid waste > Landfill > Unclassified | place: Canada... | reverse complement strand
TTTCACCATCCAGATAAGTATTTCCTCCAGATTGCGTTTCATATTCCAGATAATATGCCCACCCGGATATTCCTTGCCCCGTTCCCATTGCGGGTCCCGGTAGCCGAGACCGCATGCCGCAACCGGACAGATTTCAACACCGCCGAGCGCATTGGAATCAGGAATGGTCAGGGGCCCCAAACCGGGAAGGGAAACCCTCCCGATGCGTTTCCCGTCCGGAGCAATAACAAAACACTTGAGGAGCGTTCCGAAAGTCGAAGTCATATCTCCTCCCATTGCCAATAGGCCCCGTTCAATTCCGCGACCTTTTGCGAAGTTCATGGTTTCAGCTACCGCATCCTGTTTATCCACGTTCACCACTGCTTCTGCTCCGGTCTCCATGGCTATTTTCAAGCGGGAATCAAGTTTATCCCAAAGCATGACATGAGTGCCATTGATTCGGGCAAATTGAGCTGCAAATTGTCCAATCAATCCTCCTCCGGCAATGACCGTGTAATGTCCAGGTTCAATTTGCGCTTGTCTGACCCCGTATAAACCTGTACCAGCTAAACCGGCCAGTACCGCCGCCTCGAAACTCAACGCATCGGGAATGGGACACAAACAGTTTTGAGGAATTACATCTTCGGTGGCATGACATGCCATTCCCCATTTAGTGCCGGTTACCCGCTGTCCAATCTCAAACCCAGTCACCCCTTCGCCAAGCTCCGTAACAATGCCGCCGGCAACATATCCCATTATAAATTCTTCTTTTACGCCGCCTCTGACCGTTTTCCCTTCGGTTCCGGGACTGATTAATGAAACCGCTGTTTTTATTCTCACTGTACCAGGAAGAAGTTCCGGAGATGGCATTGCTTTAATTTTAATTCCCTGACGTGTCGCCACTACTGCTCTTCGCATAATAACCTCCTTGCGTCTTTTATTTACCGCCATTCAACAGCGAATTTCCGGGCGATCTGTTCCAGCGACCGGCTGGTTCCCGGATCCAGCAGCAAACCTTCGCGATAAACTTTTTTCTCATATTCAAATTCTTTCTGTCCGGCAAAGTAAACCCGGTTTTCTCCTTCGGCGGGAGGCGTTGAGCGGAGCCGCTCCAGCATAATGTCCAAGTCCCGGCGGAAATCCGCCGGATTCCGGAAACCTGATATTTTCACCGCGCCGAAAAAATGGCTGACCCGCGCGGAAGTCTCTGTTTTATCATAAACATCACTTCCGAACTGGCTTCCAGCAAGCACCGCACATAAAATATCCACCATAACTGCTAATCCGTAGCCTTTATAACCTCCAAAAGTTTCTCCGAATCCGCCCAGCGGCAGCAGTCCTCCGCCTCGTCTTTCAAGCATATCCGTCAAAATCTTTCCGGCATCAGTGGCTGTCAATCCCGAACTATCAACTGCCCATCCTTCCGGCAACATTTTTCCTTCCCGGTTATAGACTTCTACTTTGCCACGGGAAACCGTAGTCGTCGACATATCCAGTACAAATGCTTTTTCTTTATCGGCCGGAGCGCAAAATGCCAGCGGATTGGTACCGAACATAACCTGCCGCCCAAAGGTCGGAACTCCAAGCGCCGCTGTATTGGTCATGGCAATACCAAGCATATCATGTTCCAAAGCCATCATCGCATAGTAACCCGCTATACCGAAATGATTGGAATTTTTGACGCACCCGAAAGCGGCTCCTGTTGTTTCCGCTTTTTGAATGATCGCGTTCATGGTTCTGATGCTGACCGGAGCCCCCATGCCGCCATCGGCATCAACTACCAGCGATGTGCTGCTTTCCCGGACGATAATGTCTTTAGTATCCGGGCGCATCTGCTTTCCAAGCAGTCCGTTAACGTATCGCCACAGTCTTCCGACTCCGTGTGAGGGAATTCCCCGGACATCCGCCGCTACCAGCACTTCAGCACAATATTGCGCATTTTCCGTATCCAGGCCGCATTTCTCAAAAACTTCGCGACAGAAGTGAGTCAACGCCTGAACTTCAATTTTTTTCTTACTGTTACTGTTTTCAACCATAACTCTAACACCTTTTATTAAAATGTTGCCAGCCAACCACCATCAATATAGATGATCTGTCCTGTAATAAAAGAAGCAGCATCTGATGCCAGGAAAATTGCGGTTCCAACAAAATCCGTTGGCATTCCCCACCGTCCCAATGGAGTGCGTTTTTTCACCCAGGCATCAAATTCTTCGTTTAAATAGAGTGTTTCTGTCATCTCTGTTTTTATGTATCCGGGACCAATTCCGTTAACCCGGATACCGTTCCCGGCCCAATCCACAGCCAGGGCTTTTATCAGTTGTCGAACGGCGCCTTTTGATGTTGTATAAGCCGAAGTGCCGGGCCGTGAAGCTTCACTCATCAGCGAAGCAGTCATGATAATAGAGCCGCCCCGCTTCATCGCGATGCGCTCCCTGGCAAAACACTGCGACACAACAAATGGAGCCGTTACGTTTATCTTCAGCAAATTGTCAAAATCAGCAGAAGCAATATCTTCCGCGCGTCCCCGGCATTGAGAGCCGGCATTGTTTATAAGAATATCTATCCCGGTCATCTCTCGTGAGATTTCCATATATCTTTTTGCGATGGCACTTATTTCTTTCAGATCAAATTCGAAAGCCCTGCATTCTGGATTGATTTCCTGCATTTTTTTCAATGCGTTAGCGTTTTTTCTTTTTTTCCTTCCGCATATCGCAACTTTTGCACCGGCGGCAGCTAATCCTATTGCCATCCCCAATCCGATACCACCATTGCCGCCGGTTACCAGTGCTGTTTTTCCTGTCAGGTCAAATATTTTCATTTGAAATTCTTATCCTCTATTGCCAGATCATAACGTCTGCTTGATTTACGGAGAGCAGCCAACACCCAGAAATACGCATTGCATCCGCCAGGAGGCGCGACCGTCGGATGATACCCGACCGGCGCTTCAACAAAATCGCCGGAGGAAACGACATGAGGAACCGGTCTGGCACCCGGGGATGTGTAACTCAAATGCAATCCAAACCGTGGTGACGGTATGTCAAAATAACAATATACTTCTTCGAGGTCCTGTTCATGTTGATGCGGCGGCCAGCTTGTCCATGCCCCGTTCCGGCTCCAGGTCAGACCGGCAATCAGACGGGATGCCGGGACTTCCTGATTTAGAGTCATGAATACTTCCCGCTCAAAAGGCGGCTCTCCATGAATCTGGCGGATTTTCCCCGGCGGCAACGCCGGATTAAAGTGCCGGACAAAAAAATCTCCGCTTCCTTCGTATGTCGCGCCGCCGATATATAAGACGGCGGGAGCGGATGCCTGTACTGTCGCCTTCATATCGCCAGGCAAATAGAACGAATCGAAGCGTTTAAGCTGCTTGTTTCCCGGAGTTAAAATACATTCTCCGGAAATGACCGTTGCATTAATCTCCATGCCGGCCAGGTCGAATTCGAAACGCTGTCCTTCCGGGAGATTCAGGCGAAACATTTTCAGTACCCGGCACTCCGAGTTCTCCGGCGTTATTATCTGATGAAAGCCGGGATCGTCTGAGCTGGGATGTTTCCAGTTTTCCGGATGATATTCAGTCATTCTGCTTCTCCATACTTTTTAAAATCTCTTTCACGTCGTTGATGCAAACTTCCGCCAGGTTTCGTCCTGATGGCATAAAAAAATTGTTTTCAGATACGCTTTCCACGGTAAGCGTGCCGGTATAGGAAATTTCTTTCAAACCAAAGACTACCGCTGTCCAGTCAATCCCGCCCTGATTGATGCGCCGGTGAGCATAAAAACGCTCTGCCGCAAGATCGGGCGGAACCACGGGAGTGAAACGACCGATATGTTTGGCATAATAAGAATAAGCAAATGCGGCGCGACTGTAGTTACCCTCCAGCCGGATTATATCTTTGACATGCACGTCAAAAATATATTTTCCAAGTTTCCTGATAGCCGCTGGACCGTAATCCGCGGGTACCTGATAAAGATTGACTGCATCCAGAATAATTCCTACATTCGGACAATTTATCATTTCCAATAACTTAAGGGATGAATCGGCACCGTCGCACAATGTGCCATGATGCATTTCCATTGCCAGTTTTATTCCATGGTCAGCCGCAAAGTCGGCCGATTTTTTAATCCATTTTGCCGCCCGCCGCCAAACTTCAAAAGGCGCGGACGCTGACTCCTGCCAGGCCGGCCAAACGCGGATTATGTTCGTACCCATTTTCACTGCCAGCCGGACGTACGAGACAAATATATCAAACGCTTCCCGGCACTTCTCCTCGCTGATAACCCCATAATTACCAACGAAACAGGAAAGCGCGTTTATCGGCAAACCGGATGCGAGTATTCCGTCAAGTTCTTCCCGAGGAGTGTCCGGTTTGGCGTGAGTGCTGCGCAACTGAATCCCGTCATACCCGAAATCCCTTGCCGCATCCAGATGGACTTCCACCGGAAAGGCATCAAACATCTGACCGGATAGAAAAATTTTATACATAAATTAACCCTATGTTATCGCCCGCAAGGCCGCTTCCTGTACCCTGATGACATCGATGATACGGCTGCCACCGGTTAGAGGTTCCCGGTTTTCACGAATCGCATCGGCAAATTCGATAATCTGCAGTGCGAAATTCCCCGGCTTTTGTTCCCCGTCAAGAATAACCTGTCCATTCTTGCTGAGCTTGGTTTCGTCATTCAGATGCAGAGTTCCCTTTGTCCCCTGAATATATCTTTCATAAATTATATCACTGGAATTAAGCATTTTCCCTTTTCCGTCCCATTCCGCCTCCTCCGGGGCCAGACGAGTGTTCCATGACATTTTGATAGTCGCATGACGGTCGCCGGAGAATCCCAGCAGGATAGTCGTTTCGTCCTCGCCTTCCCAGTTGGAGTTGACGGAACACGCTTCGCAATGAACCCGTTCCGGCATTTCTTTGAACATCCATAAAATATAATCAATTATATGACTGCCCCAGATGGGGATCATCAGGCCGCCGGCCTTGTCCTTTTCCCGCCACCAGTCAGTTGGGGGGCTTTCCAGGTAGGCAAAGAGAAAGGCGGTAATACTTACGAGATCGCCGATTTCTCCGTCATCAAGTATTTTTTGGGATTTGAGAACGGCGTCGAAAAAGCGTCGGCTTTGTCCCACCATCAGGGTCTTTCCGGTTTCCCGCGCCGCCCGGTTCATTGCTTCACATTCGGCAACGGTATTCGCCATGGGTTTTTCAACTAATACATGTTTTCCCGCCCGCAGAGATTTAATTACGGCGTCCATGTGCAGATGATTGGGTAAACATAAATCAACGGCTTCGATTTCGGGGTCATCCAATGCGTATTCCAAAGATGAATATATTTTTCCGGCCCCATACTTTTGTTGAAATGAAGCGGCTTTTTCAGAATTCCGCGAAACCAGAGCAGCCAACTCAATTTTATCGGTCGCCTCCATTATTCCGTCCAAATGGCTTCCGGACACTCGTCCGCATCCAACAACACAGAGCTTTAAGGGGGAAAACATTTATTTGGTTCCTATTAAAATTTGACATTTTTCCAGTTATGAATATACTATATTATAAACTCAAAAAAGATATTGACCATGACAATATTCTGGAAATATCTGCATAAAATACGGTTTTTGCAAATATGACTTTCACCGAAGAAAAACGAAAACAGTATAGTTGGAGCTTGGGTATAAATTTTCTGCTGGCAGGGGAACTTTGGACTCCTATTGGCTGGCACGGGAAACCGCATTCACATTATTTTTTCGAGCAACTCTATATTTTACAGGGAGAGGCGGAAGTCAGAACGACAAAATTTCGGGAAAAATTCAATGCCGGGCAAATAATTTTAATATGCCCCGACACTGGCCATTCCGTAATAAATTGTGGTTCGGAATCTTTAAGTCTGATTTATATCGGATTTAGTTTGAATACGAGTCATATCAAAAAGAATCTACCCGAAATCCTGCTTCCTGAACTGCCGGAAGCAGAACGCAAAACAGCCTCTATTCTGCAAAAAAATACAATTGAAAACTATAAAAAAGGGACTCCACCTTTGACAGATTTACTTCAGGCCATCACCGGTTCATTAAGAATGTTGGAAAGATTCAGTCCTGATATATCTGATTTTCACATAAACGGGCTTGTGGATGAAGCTTGCCGTTATATTAACGAACATATAGATCGGAACTTATCGGTAAGGCAACTTGCCGGGAAATTATATCTTTCTCCTGAATATTTTGGAGAGATATTCAAAACGGAAATCGGTATAACTCTCAAACAATATCATAATGCGGCAAGAATGAGAATGGCTTTTGAACTGCTTAGCAGAAAACAAATGAATATCAGTCAAATTTCTGAAAAACTTGGTTTTTCGGCTCCAGAATACTTTTCCAGGCAGTTTAAAAAATATTTCGGTATATCACCGGTGAAAGTTGCAGTGAGTACAAAATTTTGAACGCAAGGATTTCCGTTCATGTGGGATATAGATTGAGAAAATTTTAAATTGGAAGGAATTTTAAAAACAGTTTATTAAAATCGTTTCCCATAAGTTAAGCTCCTATCTATCAACAACTTGTATTCTGCCATCCAACTTAGACCTTTTCGTTCAAAAAGTCGAGTTCTCACCATTTGAATTTTCTCTATCCTGCCAATAAAGCATAATTCCAATTCATAGCAACAGCAAAAGCTTCAAATATTTTATTTTCGGCATTGTAGCACAATACCAGGTGATGCGTACCGCCGAGTCTACTATAAGCAGTCAAAAATTCAGCTACTGGGATAGCCGGTTTGAACCATCCCCGGATTGTGTCTTTTATGTGTTCTTTGTCTTCAGGATCGCAGATTTCCACCGGTGCGACAATTAAAGTATAGGTTTCATTCGGACCGGGAGCAAGATTGATTAAATGCGCCGCACCCGATTTAAGACAAGTAGTCGCAACTACCGGATTGCCGGCATCGGTATACGGGAAGGGTTTTTCCTGTAAAACCGCTTTGCCCAAACATAATTCCGGATTGAGCTCTCCCATATGACTCAGGAAAATCCGATTCCCTTTCCAGTCCGGGCAGAACATTTCCGTAAAAGTCGTTTCAAGAAGCGTTTGTACCAAAGCCCCGCACAAAACCGCAGTCAGGACATCGCCTTCCCCGGCATAGCCGATGCCTCTGGACATGGCCTTGGAGGCTTCCAGAAACGGCACCACCGGAAGTCCGGGCATTCCCTTTATATCCAGGAAATTTACGGTCAGGGCGGACAAGTTTTCGTTTTCCAGCCAGCGGCGCACTCCAAGTCCGGCGGTTTCCGAAAGCAACAATGCATTTTCAGAAAAATCACCTTTGTCAAATCTTTTGAGGTCTTTTTCCAATTCATTCCTGACTTCCGGCGAATCAGGTTTCGGCATCAGCCGGGCTATTTCCTCAGAAGTTGCGGAAATTACTTTCATCCCGATATTCGCTTTTAACGTTGCAAACGGCACGGCAAAATCGCCCATACCCGCAAAAGGGTTTCCGATAATTCCAACCCTGGAGCTTCTCATCGCCTTTGCAACCCGGCACCCCCACAAAGCCGCAATTGTCCGGTCAATAACGTCCGATTTCTGCCAGTGACCGGCCTCCAGGATGAATTTTTTCCCGCGCCGGAGCAGCAGATTACAGAAATCCTGAACGCCGTGGATTCCGTGATTGAACATGATCCGGTCTTTGCTTTGAGTAAAACCGAATTCATAATCGGGAGTAGTATCCAGAATAATTAACGGCAACCGGGTTGCGGCAACCGCTTCGATGGACTCCAGTGAGGGCGAATAAGCCAGGTGAAGGGTTATGACGGCCTCAACGCCCGCCTGTTCAAAAGCGGCGATTGCCGACCTGAATTCAGCCGCCGTCCGGCATACCGGCGGCATTATGACTTCAAGCCCGCGCTTTTCGTATTCTTTTCCGATAAGCTCCGCAAATCCCTTTACCTGGCTGTTACGTTCAGGATCGCAAACGTCATCATAAAGTTTCAGATAAAAGGGAAGCAAGCCGATTTTTCCTTTACTCATTATTCATTTCCTCCGTAATTCGTTTCCGCAATATTTTTAAATAAATTAAAAGCGTTGTTAAAAAAAATGTTCTCTATTTCACTGCGCGATAACCCGGCACGTTCCCCGGCGAGTTTGAGCGCGCGTAACTGTTCGTAATAAAAAAAGGTGAATTCGACCGCTTTTTCCAAATCATAAATGGCCGTTCCAATACGGTAATCTTCCGCCATCAGATAGGCGTACTGATTGTTTATTTCCACTGATTTGCCATGCAGAAAAGCAATCGGCGCATCGGAAGCGAACAGAATCCTGTCCCGCGGAAATTTTCTGAAAGCGTATTCCAGTACGCCTTCATGGTTGACCATGGCGGTATCAATACAGGCATTGGGACACCGGGCAATGCCGTCGAGACAGCCGACGATGTTTTTCAGATAATAGGCCCGGCCGATATGGGCGAAAATTATCTTCGCGTTGGGATAACGGCGACACAGTTCGACCATCTGCTGCTGATTTACCGGATCGGCCAGGCGTCCGGAGCGGGGAATATGCAAAGTTACCGCCAGACCCGTTTCATTCGCGTATTCCATCTGTCCTGCCGGCAGCATGTCGAAAAGTGTGATTTCGTCTTTGGCTTTCCAATCGACGAAATTCAGATAGGGTTTATAGCCAACCAGGCGGTTTGCCGTAACTCGTTTTTGTACTGCCGCCAGCTCGTCATGCGGCGAAACCAGGGCCATCCCGAAATATTTTTTGTTGTCCGATTTTTTCCCGGTGTACCTGGCACTGGCGTCAAGGTCGGATTCCATTGACGGCTGCCCGAAATGGTTGATAAAAACTTCTTTTCCCGCCAGCAAACGGTCAAAATAAGCGGAACAGTTTTCAAAACTGAATTTGCCGCCGAATTTGCGGTAACAACTTTTCGGCGGGAATTCATGATCTGGCTTCAGGCAGGATTTGTCGAAGATATGAATATGGGCATCGAAAATCTTTTCCGGCAGAAAATCTTTCAGTTCCATATCATAAATGAGTTTATCCGATTTTTTATAATCTGTTTTCACGTTGATGTCCGAATTGTGTTTTTGTTTTAACACCGAGGGAATTCGCCTTCCGGGTTGTTACATACTTCGTGGAGTACCGTCATGAACCTGCAGAGATTCGGAAACGTAACCAGAGGTTGAATGCCGTGGTCGCCGTTGGGGAAATATCCGCCTTTCTCCAGCAGACGGGGAACTTTCGACATTATTTCCGGTTCAATATCAGCCCCGTTCCCTTCATTTATCACTTCCTTTTCCAACCCGCCGAAAAGAACGAAATCCGGGTGCTTTTCACGAATGGCGAACAAGTCATTTCCCGCCTTGACTTCAAACGGGAAAATGGCGTTGACCCCGTACTTCCGGATTAAAGATACGAATTCCATGGCATTGCCGTCAGTATCAAGTGCTACCATAGTCGCGTCATTGGAAAATGCGCAATCACATACATCTTTGTAATATTTTCCAAAAAACTCGTCAAACTGAGCAGGCGAAAGCAACATACCGTTTTTATAACACAGATCTTCACCTGTTTGAATAATTTCCGGTTTTAAACGCTCGATCAACGGGAAAGTCCGGTCACGGACAGCCTGAAAATTGAAATCAACAATATCATGAACCAGTTCCGGATCATCATACATGACCAGACTGGCGGCCTCGGGCCCCATTAAGCTTCTTAAAGTTCCGTAAGTACTTCCGCCGCCTATAGCCAGCGGCTGGCTCCGGCGGTCAAACCTGCGGCAATTGTTTTCTATTTCTTCTGCCGACATGAATTGACGGGGGATAGCTCTCTTTTTATAGAATTCCCATGATTCCCGGTCTCTGACCGGATAAGTTATGAATTCAGGCATACTGTAAATCGCATCGTTGTCAATTACCTGACGGGTAACGGCTCCATTCTCCGATTCGATAATTTCAAAGCCGTTTTCAATCCGTTTCCGGGTTTTAAATCCCTCGGCATCCCAAGCTACACAGAAATCAAGATATAACGGGCCGGTTGTTCCCCAGTATTGGTACCAGCTTTCCAAGTCTTTTTGATATTGATTGTCCACTATTTTTTTCCCGACATATTCAGGCATTCCGGTGCGGACAAGTTGTTCATGGGTTATTCGCTGGCACCCTCCGCTCATGCCTGCGGCTCCGCGAAAACCGAAAACTGGGATGTAATCCGGCTTGTCGAATTTAGCGACAGTAACAAATCTTTCCAGGTTGTTCATCTTATAGTTTCCCTTTTTATTCTCCATGATAACCGGCTTCCATCCATACCTTTTTACAGAAAGCCATTGCCTCGTCGCTGATTTTGATGTTGGCCGAACGTACTCCCGGGAGCGGCTGCCCCGGTTTTTGCCGCGCCGGATCCGGTGACCAATCGTCGTCCTCATATTTTTTGCGGACAGCTTCGTCACTGAAATCAGGTATTTCCATCGTCATTGAATCGTTAAGTACCGACTTGTAAGCCTGGATGCCGCAAATGCTCATGTCCAGCGCCCGGTAGATATTGAGGTATGGCTGTTTATTTTGGCGGATAGCCTTGGCAAAATGAAAATTAGTAAAAAAGTCGCCGCCGCCATGACCGGCTTTTATCGCCTCCTGGTGGAACTCGGGAAACTCCGGCAGGTAGACCTTCTCGACCGGTTCCCCCGGATTCTTGTCAAAAGGTTCGCGGCGGACCCGCAACATGTTTTTATCGCCGTAACGGCAGTTTTCCATCAATCCCTTATTACCGTGGATACGGGTATAATTCTGGTGACCGCGCAATGATCCCTTAAGGGATTTTACGACAGCCTCATTATCCATGCGCAATATCAGCAGACCGCACATGTCGGTTTTTCTGCAAGTCATGGTCTGGGTCGGATCGTTGAAGTCATAAGGCCGGACAAAACCGTTTACTTTGACCGGTCGGGTATCGGTTATGAACATGACCGGTGCGATCGAGTGAGTGCAATAATAGGTCGCGGGTATCCAGTTGCGCCAATGGTTCACGCCGCAACTGCGCCTCATTTTGGTGTCAGCGGCATCAGGATGAATGTATTCGCATTCACCGTAAATGAAATCACCGACCAGCCCTTCATGGAAAAGCCGCCGCATTTCCTGATTATAAGCCATGTAGGGATAATTTTCCGCCAGCATGTAGATTTTGCCGGAAGCCTCGACTGTTCTGGCCAAAGCGACGCCTTCGCAAAGCGTCGAACAGGCGGAACATTCGCTCATGACATGCTTG
>Ga0172377_10007491_pt1 | contig 11233 bp, 6 predicted proteins | sample Pumphouse3metaG_FD_119749 | JGI IMG/M metagenome (GOLD analysis project Ga0172377, IMG submission 119749) | Leachate microbial communities from a municipal landfill in Southern Ontario, Canada - Pumphouse #3 metaG | ecosystem: Engineered > Solid waste > Landfill > Unclassified | place: Canada... | reverse complement strand
GGCTCTTCAAAATACCACATGATTAAATGAGGGCGTTCTTTGGGCGGCATCTGTAGCCAGGCGATCACCGAATCGGCTCTGTCAGAGAAAGAGACATGCTTATCGAAAGGTTTCCATATATAAGGCCGGAGTCCCTGTATCTCATATTCGCTTCCCACCCAGTAATAAATGGCCGAACGGACACCCTGCTTGGCCGCAGTATTCCAGATTGGTTCACCACCAAAGAAGCGCGAATCAGTCTTGCCCATACGATATATGCTATCCATGTCAGAAGCATAAAAAGCATTACCCACCAAACCGTTATGATCGGGATACAAGCCTGTAGCCATCGCATAATGATTAGGAAACGTAACGCTCGGAAACGATGGCCGAAAAGCAGCCTTCACTCCTGCTTCACCCAGTGAATCCAAAGTTGGCGTATGTGCTTTTGTCGGATAATCGGAACGGAAAGCATCCATGGATAAAACAACTACGTAATGATCGTGCGACTTCAAACTGGCACACCCCGTACTCAATGTACAAAAGACAGTGAACAAAAGTATTTCCACAAAGATCAAAAATCTATTCATTGTTTTATCCTTTATATTTTTCAGTTAAACCATTCACTTATAAAAAATAGGATATGCCTATTAATCTCTGAAAATCAGCATATCCTACTCATTTTTTTATGTTAGTACCCTTAGAAAGTATATTTCAAACCAATCTGTGCATGCCAACGAGAAGAGATATCACTTAATTTAACGATGTTATTAGCGTTGTATACAAATGTAGCCACTTTTGAAGAAGAATCAACACTTGATACCTGAAGAGGAGATACATTATAATATGAACTATAATTCTTACCCCAGTGCTTATTCAATAAATTACCGAAGTTAATAACATCAAATGTAACTTGCAGCTTACTTCCATTCAAGCTCTTCGGAACAAAGATATTCTCAGCTAAATGTAAGTCAACACGGTTTTCCCAGGGAGCCTGACAACAATTACGATCCGAATACTGCCCACGGTGATTCTTAGCATACTTATTACCTTCAATCCAATTTTCAATATTCGTACGACTTTGATCCGCACTCATAGTAACATTCCCCTTAGAATCTTTTATATCGATAAAGTTCATAGAAGCCAGTTCTGATTGCGTCGGTATATACATTAATGAATTACCTGTCCAACCATCGCCATTGTAATCGGCTTTTTCATTCATTGTAATACTATAGCGCATACCGTTTGAACCTGTATAAACCAACGCTACATTAGTATTAAATAATCCATTTACATATTTAGGAGTAGTGTAACCAACTGTTACAACAAGGCGATTCGGAATATCAAATGTAGAATAGGATAATGCTGGGTTATTCGAGTCTAGAGCATAATTATAACCCCAATTTGAATAAGCCACAGAAGAAGTTCCATCAAATACAGATTTGGAATGTCCGAATGTATATGAGGCAGTAGCATTCAATCCAAAATCGAACGTTTTCTCTAATAACGCTGATAATGAATAAGTGTAGCCCTTACTTGTATTTCCCAAATCAATTACACTCGAATAACTGCTCTTATCCAAAGTATAATAAGGTGCAGCAGAAGACTCATTACCCGAAACTGCATAAACTTTCCCGTTTGAAGTCAACGCCAAATTTTTAAAATAGACGTTATTTACAGTTTTTGAATAAAGACCTTCCAGAGTCATCTTTATATCATAAGGCAATTTCTGTTCCCATGCTAAATCAAAACGTAATACTTGCGGATATTTAAAATCTTTACTTACAGTGCAAATAGCAGGTTTTGGCGATGAACCCGTTGCCGATTTAGGATCAGAAGCATATTGAGACAATGACGGAGCCCATGTAGTTACGTTAGTCTTCTTATCAAATGAAGAATAAACTGTAGTACCTTTCTGCTCAATACCATCATTAGTAAAACAGTTAGACAACCAAACAAAAGGAACACGACCGGTAAATAATCCCATACCACCACGAAACAATGTATTATGTGCTTCATCCAAATACCAACGGAACCCTAAACGTGGAGAGAAAAGGACCTTCATGCCCGGCATACGTCCAACAACAGCATCATATGTCTTACTTATTACAGAAGCATTAAATGTTTCATTAGTTGTAGGATTATCAAAAACCTTAGGCAAATCAATTCGCAAACCATAAGTCAAAGAAAGATTATTATTAATTTCCCATTTATCCTGAGCGTAAAAACCAAATTGTCCTGCATTGAATTTAGGAACAAAACCTTCCGGATCTGCATATTTATAATCAAATTGGGCAGCCTGATCATTCAAGAACGCAGATAAATTATTATATATCCAACGACCGTTATTCCCCTGAATAAATAAATTTTCCATATGAAATATCTCATTATGTGTACCAAACGTAATGGTATGATTACCCTGATATAATGAAAAATTATCTTCTAAACTATAAATATTTTGATTCAATCTATTTGCTCCTGAAGAGTATTCTGTACCAAGATATACCCCTATATTACCAGTTTCAGAAGAACTTTTTATCTGAATAGAGGGAGCCTCATAAGGTATTTCACGATGATCACGAACAAATGTCATAGATCCACGGAATTCGTTATACAACACATTACTGATATGTGAGTTCAATTCTGCCACAAATGAATTAGTATTATTCTTCATGGTATAAGCACTGTTGTTGAAATAATAAGTACTGCTACCTGAGTTATAATTATCTGAAGAAGAATTATTGTGCTGATAACGAATAGCTAACTTATTATTGCTATCAATATTCCAATCAACACGAGCCAAAATTCCTAATGAACTCTGATCAATATCACGAGCACCATAAATATCCTTAATTCCGGTAGCTTGTTGATACCGGGCTAAAATTTGATCGGCAATAGCAGGCGTTAAAGAATTAGCATAATTAGATGATCCCGGATAATAGCGCGACGGATAGGTCTCACTGATTTTTTCAACATTGCCGAAGAAAAATAACTTATTCTTGATAATCGGACCACCAAGAGAAAAACCGTAAGTCGTTGTATGCTGGGTATCTAATTTAGATTCTTCATAATTATTAGCGGCATTATACTTACCATACATTTTTTGATTGGTATAATAGGTATAAGCCGATCCATGAAATTTGTTCGTTCCTTGCTTGGTAATAGCATTAATACCACCACCGGTGAAACCGCCTTGACGAACATCAAAAGGTGAAACAACAACCTGAATTTCTTGGATAGCATCCATGGAAATTGGATTGGCATTAGACTGACCTCCATTGGTACCTGAAGAAGTCAAACCAAAAACATCGTTACTTACTGTACCATCAATCTGAAAACTGTTGTAACGGTTGTTTGATCCTGCAAATGAGATACCACCAATCTTGTTTGTCTGGGCCATAGGCATATTCTTAACGATATCGTAGATGTGACGATCAACCGTAGGTGAATCCTCAATCTTTTCAGTAGCGAAGTTATGCCCGGCTCCCGTCAAAGCTTTCTTTGATGCAACGCCTGTAACCACAATCTCGTTGATTGCTTCAGCTGATTCCTTTAGCGATACGTTTAACTGATAGTTGTTACCCAACTCGAGGCGGATGTTTTTATAAGATGACTTCTGATATCCCACATAGGATATCTCGACACTGTAAGGGCCACCTGTACGCATACCTTGGATAGTATAGCGTCCGTCAACATTCGTTACTGCACCATAATGCGTACCTGAAGGTTCATGGATTGCAACAACCGTTGCACCAATAACAGGTTCGTTGTTATCGGTCGCACTTGTAATCTTACCACTCATAGACGAAGTGGTGACCTGCGCATTAATAGCAAAAATGCTACACAGGAATAAAATACACGTGTATAGACTTACTTTTCCCATATGAAACAGAGTTTAATATTAAACAATCAAAACATTCGTTATATTTCTATGCAAAGATAAATGTTTATATTTATCCGTATATTACATTTATATTAAATTTTTCAACAAAATTATAAGTCTCTGTCTTCCCGAAGTTGGTCAGCAATCTCCTGATGCTGCCGCGCCAACTCATCTTCGCCTATATTACGAAAAGCTTCCGCCAGATATTCATGGGCAGGAATATACTTAGGTTTCACATCAAGTGCTTTAATGAAATCTGACACTGCTTCTTCATAGTATTTAATTGAGAGATAACATTTTCCCCTGTTATATCGTGCCTTGAAGGATTTACTATTCAAACGTACTGCTTCATTTAAACATGTGATAGCCTGAAAACAATCGCCTAAATCATACAAGGTCACTCCTTTTCCTACCCAAGCATCCACATAATCCGGATCTAATTTTAATGCTTTATCAAAAGAACGCAATGCCGCATTCAGATCACGTGCTTTTGTGATGCACTCATTGCCCATCAAATAATATTCTTTTGCAAAACTTTTTCTCGTCTCCCTCTGTGTATGAATATCCTCACGAAGCTTTTTAATCTGCTTGCATAGTTCATTGATACTTTGCAGTTTCAATCGCAACAAACGTTGTACTTCCGGTTTCCCTAAATCATTACGTTTTGAGACTGCCGCAGCAAACGCTTCTACCGCCTCTTTCATATTTCCCTGATTGAAACTGTTTGCAGCACGCGCATACAACAGTTCGACTTCGCTTTCAAGCATACTGTTTGCAATCAGTTTCTGATCGTTAAACTCTTGACTAAACTGTAAAATCTCTCTTTTTACAAAAATATCAAACGGTGAGATTTTGATTTTCAATACAAGTCCTTCCAATGAGGTACACCGACTCAGAGCCACGTAAGTCTGTCCACCGGCAAAAACACCTCCCGATAAATCAACAACAACACGGTTGAAAGTAAGTCCCTGACTTTTATGAACGGTTATAGCCCAAGCCAAACGTATAGGTAATTGTTCAAACGCACCAATGATTTTCTCTTCAATGCGTTTTTCTTTTTCATTATATTTATATTTATAATTCCTCCAGATGGTTCGTTCCACCAAATATTCACGACCATCTTCAAGAAGTACATACACATTACCGTCTTCGTCTATCCCCGAAATTACACCAATAGTACCATTCACCCATCGACGATCATGATCGTTATCAATAAAGATCACCTGTGCTTTTTCTTTCAGCGAAAGGTTAAGCTGCGTAGGTAGAGATGATTCAGGAAACTCGCCCTCAATCCACCCTTTTGACACATATTCCTTATCCGGAAGCTCAGCAAGTTTACTATTATTAATGTGATCCACCTGATCGCGGCGAGTGGCCAAAGTAATAAACATATCCTCATTACGAGGGGTGAAATCAGGAAAATAGCGTTCATTCAATATGTCCAAATCTTTTTTCTCCATTTCGTTACTCCGTATATGATCCAGGATACGAATGAAAACCGGGTCAGTCTGCCGATATACTTTCTTCAGTTCTATCGGCACCAGACTTATTTCACTGAAAACACGAGCCGAAAAGAAGAACGGCGTGGTATAAAACATCGTCAGTATCTCTTTTTGGTCGGCCGGAACAACAGGTTCCAACTGGAACACATCACCGACAAAAAGCAATTGCTTCCCCCCAAAAGGCAAACGAATATTGCCTGAATAGACCCGTAAGATCCGATCGATACAATCTATAATATCAGCTCTGACCATCGATACTTCATCGATGATGATTAATTCGACTTCAGCAATTAGCTTACGTTGTTCCTTCCTATATTTGAAGAAATCAAAAATACGCCCATCTTTCAGGCTCAAATCCGGATCATTGGGAAGTATCGGACGAAAAGGCAACTTGAAAAACGAATGCAATGTAACGCCTTCAGCATTAATAGCAGCAATGCCTGTCGGCGCCAGAACAACATGTTTCTTCTTTGTATGCGCACATATATACTTCAAAAAGGTTGATTTCCCCGTACCGGCTCTTCCGGTCAAAAAAACAGACTGACGTGTATGAGTTATCAGTTGCAAGGCATCCTGAAACTCCTTATTATCTATGTCTACCGAAAAGTCCAATTAACATTTTTTTAATGACTGATATACAACCAAGCATCTTTATATTTCGTATTCGACCGCAAGGTTGACATGAATAACTGAGCTTGCGAGTCGTTATCAAACTTGTCAGCGTATACACGATATTTATTGTCGCATTGAAGCATATCTGCATTCTTGCAAACTGTTTTATCTACTTTCGACAAATAAGCACTCGCCAACGCTTTATTCGGGAAACTGGCTATGATTACATGATACTTTTTCTGCGTGTTTCTGACTTCCTCTTTAGGCACTGCCGATGATGAAGAAACCGCATTATCATCAGGCTTCCCAACTGTTGCTGCGTCTACCGCAGAAGAGTCGCAGGAGGACCGGAGACTTTCAGCAGGAAGTGGATAACTCACCACTTCAGTTGGTACAAAGCTGGCGGTATAAGCATTTTGATTGACATCTTTCACCGGTGTGGATATCAAAAAAAACAAGGCCACAGCTGCAGCCGAAGCCACTGTCATGCGCAGAAATCTACGATTGACCGGTATATATAGTGTATCTTTCTTTTTCCTGCTTTGATGTATTGATTCTGCTTTTCTCTCTGCATGTAAAGAAGAGAGCGTTGCAAACTGAAACGTAGGCAGACCGTACGATTCGATGCTTAATAAATCGGATGCGTCAGCATTAAAAATCATCTGTCCTTCGTCGCCTATAGTAAACGACCCCAAGTTCTCCAATGGCACCTTCTTATATTGCTGCAACGACTGTCTGAGGGTTTCTATGTCTTCGTCAATCATCAGTTGAGCCTGTTGATAGTTTACCTTATACATCTGCATGTACGATTCGGCAAGCAAACCATCGCTGTGCTGCAGCGTGACATTAAAACTTATTTCTTTGCGCCGGGGAGTAAATGAATTTCCGGATGCATCATATTTAGCCGCAGCGACCTGTAATACAAAGCCTCCGAATTTTGGTACGATAACGCAATCGTGTACCAAAAGCAATCGTCTGATATGTGTTACTATTCTAAGCATCGAACAAAAATACTACTTTTTCGATATTCTGCAAAGTGAAATTCCAATATTTATTACATCAGCTTAAATTATTCTTGGACTTTAATGATAAATTTATTCAAACAAAAATATAAGACATCTATACTATTTTTGCGGCTCATTATAGAAAAATTAGCAAATGACCTTATACTTTTATCGATTCATATAGGTGGAACGACCGTCTCATATAATATGGAACGATCGACTCATATAATATGAGACGGTCGTTCCATATTATATGAGACGATAAACTATAAGTATGCCGTACAAACATTATCAACTACAAAAACAAAAATTCAATCCATATAAAACATTTGTCATTCCAATGTTCTTGATTTCAACCATGCCTCTGCCTGCAATAGATTTTCAGGTTTTCCAATATCTATCAAATGCTGATTGTCATCAACATAAGCATGTATGTCTGATTTAACGCAGGCAGACACATAGAAATCGATAATAGAAAAACGTCCTGTCCATTCATCCATAAACTCGAAAATCTTCGGAGAAATCACATGAATACCACTAAAGGCATAACTTTTATAATCTCGCGGATCGAACTCCGGATAGAAAGATTTAACTTCTTCTGTTTTAATGTTCTGCCACCCGCACATCCGGTTTTCTTTGTTAAACAAAAGCTGACGAGAAGCTGCCCGGCAGCTTACCAAAAGCGTAGCTAACGAACCAGTTTCAATATGTGACTGATAGAGCTTGTTCAAATCAACATCCGATAATATATCGACATTATGCACCAGGAATGGTTCATTCCCTCGCAAAAAGACGGAAGCGTTCTTTATTCCTCCCCCTGTATCAAGCAGATAATCACGCTCGTCGGAAATATAGATCTGGACACCGAAGTTATTATTCTTATCCAAGAAATCCATGATTTGTTCTCCCAGATGATGAATATTGATAACGATCTGATCAAACCCGGCCGCTTTGAGTTTCATAATAACATTCTCAAGCATCGGCTTTCCGTTTACCGGAATCAGAGCTTTCGGAGTTGTATCGGTAAGCGGCCGTAATCGGGTTCCCAATCCGGCCGCAAATATCATTGCTTTCATAATGTTGAATTAAAGATCTGTTCTTTGTTCTGCTCCCTGTGAACCAAGTCCACTTTCACGCCGAATTTGCTGTATAAATGCTCAGCCATATGTTGTGCAGCATACACGGAACGATGCTGTCCGCCTGTGCATCCGAAACAGACCATCAGGTTGGTGAAACCACGATCCAGATAACGCTTGACAGTTATATCCACAAGAGCATAGGCATGATCCAGAAATTTAACGATACCGCCATCGTCTTCTAAATATCGAATAACCGGTTCATCCAGTCCGGTAAAATGATTGTATCGTTCATACTTGCCCGGATTATTAAGGGCTCTGCAATCAAACACATAACCACCGCCATTGCCGCTCGAATCGTTTGGAATGCCTTTTTTATAAGCAAAACTAACCACCTTCACTTCCAACATTCGTTTCTGAATCTCATCATAGAATTGCGATAAATGGGTAAGGTCTTTTAATAATGGACACAGATATGGATACTCCGGGTAATCTTCATGTAATAATTGGCGCAAATTATCAATGGCAAAGGGAACACTTTGCAAGAAATGAGGCTTCTTCTCAAAGTAACCTCTGAAACCATATGCTCCCAAGACCTGTAATGTTCTGAATAAGACAAAGTGACGAAGCTGATTATAGAAATGATCTTCATTAATTGATGTGTATTGCTTTAATGAACCCAGATAAACCTGCAACAATTCCTGACGCAAATCATCCGGAAACCTGGCCTTTGCCTGCCATAAGAATGAGGCTATATCATAATAGAAAGGCCCCTTTCGTCCACCCTGGAAATCAATCAGCCAGGGTTCATTATTTCGAATCATCACATTCCTGGATTGAAAATCACGATACATGAATGTCGAAGAGGAATCATGCAATAACAACTGACTCATCTTCTGAAAATCGTCTTCCAACCGGTTTTCCTGAAACTCCATTCCTGTAGCTTTCAGAAAGCAATACTTGAAATAATTCAAATCCCAAAGGATGGAACGCTGGTTGAACTCAGGCTGAGGATAACAAACAGAAAAATCAAAATCTTGCGCACCAACAAATTGAACAACAGGTAAAAGAGCAATTGTTTTACGTAACAGTTCCTTTTCATTCTCATCGAAGGAACTGCTTCTTCTACCCTTCTCTATTGCGTTAAACAACAATGTATCTCCTAAATCTTCCTGAAGATAAAAAGCGCAATCATCAGAATGGCACAGTACTTGAGGTACGGGTAATCCTTTCTGACGAAAATGATCCGACATATAGATGAAAGCACGGTTTTCTTCCAAAGATGTGCCACTCACACCAATCAACGTTTGCAATCCGGATATTCTGAAATATCTGCGGTTTGATCCGGAAGAGGGAAGTTCCGTTATATCACTGGCAGCACACCCGGTGTAAGAACGATAAAGTTGATTTAAATCGTCTGTAACCATATAGTTTATCAATTATGCCACGAAGGTAAGAAAGAATTAATAATTGACAAAACAAAAACGAGCGTAACCTTTCGGGCCACGCTCGCAACTAAACAAATTATACTAATTAAAGGATTCCCTGAGCCATCATCGCTTTAGCCACTTTCATAAAGCCGGCAACATTGGCACCCTTAACATAATTCACATAACCATCAGACAGTGTACCATATTTCAGACACTGTTCATGGATATTCTGCATGATGCTCTTTAGCTTGGCATCGACTTCTTCGCTGGTCCAACTCAGCTTCTGAGCATTCTGTGTCATCTCCAAACCGGAAACCGATACACCACCTGCATTAGAGGCCTTACCCGGAGCATATAGAATCTTTGAATCCTGGAATATTTTGATCGCTTCCGGTGTTGATGGCATATTCGCCCCTTCCGATACAGCAAAACAACCGTTAGCAACCAGTTTGGCAGCTTCTTCACCGCTAATTTCATTCTGAGTGGCACTAGGCATGGCTATATCGCACTTTTCGCTCCATGGACGAGCTCCGGCAACATACTTGACTCCGTACTGCTCTGCATATTCACGAATACGACCGCGATACAAATTCTTTAGTTCCATGATATAATTCCACTTCTCACGATCAATACCATCAGGATCATAAATATAGCCATCTGAGTCAGACATAGTGACAACTTTAGCACCCAAATCAATCAATTTGTCTACTGTATACTGTGCCACATTCCCCGAACCGGAAACGGCAACTACTTTATCCTTAAGGTCAATATCTTTGGTCTTCAACATCTCCAACAGGAAATATACATTTCCGTATCCCGTTGCTTCAGGCCGAATCAGCGAACCACCAAACTCAATACCTTTACCGGTAAAGGTTCCTGTATTCTCACGAGCCAGTTTCTTATACATACCATACATATAAGCAACTTCACGTCCGCCTACACCGATATCACCTGCAGGAACATCAGTATCCGGTCCGACATAGCGCCACAATTCAAGCATAAATGCCTGACAAAAACGCATGACTTCGGCATTTGACTTACCTCTCGGATTAAAATCAGAACCTCCTTTTGCACCACCCATAGGGAGTGTTGTCAGGGAATTCTTAAATGTTTGCTCAAATGCTAAAAACTTGAGAATTGACAAATTAACGGACGAATGGAAACGAACGCCTCCTTTATACGGACCAATAGCATTGTTATGCTGAATACGGTATCCCATATTCGTCTGAATACGACCCTTATCATCCATCCATGAAACACGAAACGTAAAGATTCTGTCAGGAATACACAAACGCTCAATTAAATTGCTTTTTTCAAACTCGGGATGCTCATTATATGCATCTTCAATCGTTGATAACACTTCCGATACAGCCTGATGATATTCAGGTTCATTCGGAAACCTTCTTTTCAAGTCTCCTAGAACTTCACTTGCCTTCATAATTGATTTTATATAGAATGTTATACCAATTCGTCACTAAGATACCGCTCTTAATGTGACAGCACAAAGGTAAGCTACTTTTTCAAACCGGCAAACTTTTGAAAGTAAATTAACGATTAAAATACCATTTAGACATACTTATTGTGAAAAATCAATCACTTTTCATCTACACGATGTCTCATATTTTTATATAAAGGAACAAACACAATGATAGCTGATGCCAAAATAGAAAATATGACATCAAAATCTATTTTTTTACTGTATGTCAACAACATATAACACAATAGCCCCCATAGTATAATAATACAT
>Ga0172377_10007487_pt1 | contig 11235 bp, 8 predicted proteins | sample Pumphouse3metaG_FD_119749 | JGI IMG/M metagenome (GOLD analysis project Ga0172377, IMG submission 119749) | Leachate microbial communities from a municipal landfill in Southern Ontario, Canada - Pumphouse #3 metaG | ecosystem: Engineered > Solid waste > Landfill > Unclassified | place: Canada... | reverse complement strand
GTTTTTTCGCGGCTTTATAAAATGGGTTATTCTTCCGACAAGTGCGATGAATTAATTCAAATGCATTTGGCGAACAATCCTGAAGTGGAAGCGAGTTTGAAAAAATACGAAATAGAACTTCTGAAGGTTGATATGGACGCTAGTTTTCAGAAATTAAATCACTGCGGTTACAACCTTTTAGAAATAAGAGCAAAAGTAATTGCAAAAATGTTACAAAAAAAATATTCTTTTGATGATATTATGAATATGTGGGAGGAAAATAAATATGACATATATTAAAGATATAATCGACACGGGCGGGAGATTCGAAGGCCCGCTGCTTATAAAGACTGCAGATAAGGGAATCGCGACAAATGGTGTTGAATATTACAACATAAATTTTCAAGATGTCACCGGGACGATAAACGGGAAAAAATGGACAGTTGAAGAGGGCGACGTTGAATTGCTGCAACCCGGGACAATAATTAATGTTTCAGGTAATATTTTTCAATATAGAGGACATCCACAATTAAAGGTGGAAGAAATTTATAAAGCGAACGAAGATGAGTATGATGCTGCGGATTTCTACTTATCCTGCCCGATGAAGGATGAAGAATTATTGATAGAAGTTGACGACCTTATCAATTTGATTGAAGATGAGGATATCAAAAAATTAACCAAGACTGTCATTGAAGAAAACAATGAAAAATACATGACGTATCCTGCGGCCGTCAGCGTTCATCACGCCTATAGATGCGGAATAGTTTATCATTCGATAAGCATTTGTAAAATGGCCTTGGACGTGTGTAAAAATTATCCCCAACTAAATAAGGATTATTTGGTGGCTGGAGCGTTAATTCACGACATAGGAAAAACCAGAGAGATGAATGGAATTATGGCATCTAGTTACACTTTTGAAGGAAACTTGTTGGGCCATATTTCAATCGGCGCTTCCATAATTATGGAAACAGGCGATAAAATTAATACGCCTAAGGATAAAGTGACGATTTTAGCTCATATGATTTTGTCGCATCACGGCAAACCTGAATATGGTTCAGCAGTTGTTCCACAGACCGCGGAAGCTTATGTCCTTCATATTTTAGATGATCTTGATTCGAAGATGAATATTTTGGACAATGCTTTAAATTCCGTGGAAGTTGGCGAATTCTCTCAAAGAATTCCATATTTAGATGGAAAGTCTTTTCTTAAAACTAAGTAAATAGTCCTGATTATTCATATATTGTTATTTTGTTTGTCTTTTTTCAAACAATTTTCAAATAAATATATTTTAATCTTTAGTGTTTAAAGCATGGTGGTTTAGATATTTCAGGTTATAATTGCTCTTAATATTTATATCTACTATGTTATAATTAGTTGATTGGTAATAAAAATGTTCAAGAAAAAGAATAAAGATTTATCTCTTTCGAAAAATGGAGATGAAAACAAAGAATTAATCCTCGACAGTCCCAAAAATAAAGCAAATTTGGGAAAGAGTTTTTTCACGAGAATTTACGGGTTAATTTTTGTTTGTCTAGGAATCATTGGCTTTCTTAATTCTTCATATTTATATATTGGAACGTTTATTTGTTACATATTTGTATATGCCTTTGGTGTATTTTCATATTTTGCTTTAGGCGGAATGATCGTTTTAGGACTCGTATTATTTTTCAAGGGAAAATGGCCGAGATTCGGTATTTCTTTCACTGGATTAGGATGGATTTTCCTTTTCTTATTTGGAACGCTAGCTTCCTCAATATCAATTGAGAATTTAACCATTCCAACTTTTTTAGATATTCACAACGCGAACATGTTGTCTATTAGTTCATCGGCATTTCAAATAACTGGAATAAATGTAATTCCTGCCGCATACGGCGGTTTCTTTGGCGATTTATTTGCTGCTTTGTTTATTACGGGAACCGGAATGGTTGGAACTAAAATTTTCACTTACTTATTTCTAATTTTTGGTGTCCTTCTTGTTCTTCGTGCTCCCGTCTTCGCTTTGTATTTGTGGTTTAAAAACCAAAGAGTTAAAAGGCTTTCGAATGATGCTCAAAAACAGGTGGAAAAAGAACAGGCGAAAATGAAGCAATTAAGCGAAACGAAAGAAGTTCCATCCAAGCATATTAATCCGTTTGAAGAAACTAAATTTGATGAAAAAGAATTAAATCAAGCAAAAATTGAATCACTTGTAAAAAAGGATAAGAATCAAGAGAAGGATATTTTTGTTGCGAACCCAAGCAATGTTTCACCTATGATGACAGAGTATTCAAACACGGGCTCTGATTCATTCAAAACAAATAATTTTGAAGGATCAAATATTGGCGATAAAGAATTTGAAAAGACTGTGAATAATGAATTTACAGAAAAAAAAATAGATAACGAACCTAATTTACTCAAAAGAGACAATGATTTTAACCAAAATGTGGAAATTGGGAACCTTGATGTGAAAAAAAAGAGTGAAAATTCTAACGATGAGGAAAAGCCCTCTCTAGAAAAAGAGAAAAGCGGATTTCAAAAAAGTTTTTTTAATTATTTTAAAGGACCAGAAAAAGCCGAAAAGGAATCTTCTTTGCTTGAAAAGAATGATGACGATTACTACTCGCGCATGAATATAAAGCGCAGCAATCCCACGTCGGTACAAAGAACGGTAAATATTAAGCAGAATTACCCATTGCCTTCATTAGACTTGCTCTCTACGTATTCAGAGACGCGCAAGGATGATATCAATGAAGAAATGGCAAAAAAGAAAATCCCTATAATCAATAATGTCTTTCAAAAGTTTAACATTGGCGCACAAGTCGTTTCCTACACGATAGGACCATCAGTAACTAGATTCAATATTCAAAGGGATGATGGCGTTAAAATATCTGTTTTTTCATCCAATAATATTCAAAAAGAGATTTCGGCCGATCTCAGTGGAGACATGTCAGTTAGAATTGAAGAAGTTGTTAAAGGACAATCTACTTCCGGAGTGGAAATTGCCAATGAAGCTCCCACAATGGTTTCCTTCAAGGAATGCTTGGAGCAAATAATGCCTCAAGAGGATAAACTTTTAATACCATTTGGAGAAAATATTTCTTCCGAAGTTATATGCGCTTCTCTAGACCAGCTTCCACACTTATTAGTTTCGGGAAGCACGGGATCAGGAAAGTCTGTCTTTATTCACGCGATTATTATGACCTTAATTATGAGGAATTATCCCGATGAATTAAAGTTTATTTTAATCGACCCGAAGCAAGTTGAATTTACTCGATATAGAGATATGCCTCACTTGTATTGTCCTATAGTATTAACTGTGAATAAAGCCGTAGCCACATTAAAAAAATTAATTGCTGAGATGGAAAGAAGATACGCCATTCTCTCAAGGTGTGAAGTGAGTAAAATTGAAGAATATAATAAGTTGAGAGCATTTCATCCGGAGTATGAAAACCTTCCTAAACTAGTGTGTATTATTGATGAATTTGCCGACCTTATGGGACAAGACCCGAAAAATGTCGACGCGTTGACGCAAAGGCTAACTCAAAAAGCTAGAGCGGCTGGAATATATTTGATTATTGCTACTCAAAGACCTTCAGTGAAATGCATTACTGGAACAATCAAAGCAAATATTCCTGCTCGAGTCGCCTTGAGTTTACCAAGCGTTGTAGATTCAAGAACTATTCTGGATGAAGGCGGAGCCGAAGTGTTGATTGGTAAGGGCGATTTGCTCGCTCGTATACCATCGTTAAAATCGACAGTAAGATTGCAATCAGCGTTTGTTTCAAACGAAGAAATATCAGCAGTTGTTAGTTATTTGCGCTCGCAAATTGAACCAGTATTTAATCCTAGTTTTCTCAATATCGAGGTCGAACAAGATTCCACCGCTCTTTCAAACGATCGACACTTGTCAGGATATGACGATGAACTATACGAAGAAGTAAAAAACTATGTTATGGAGAGCAATATCGCTTCGACTTCTGACCTTCAAAGAAGATTCGCGGTTGGATATGGTCGAGCCGCAGCAATCTTTGACGCTTTGGAAGATGAAGGTATTATTGTGACTTTGAAGCCTTCAAATAGAAAACAAGTTGTTAAGCATTTAGATTCGGTTGAATAGCTCAATCGAATTAATATAAGAAAGGATGTTGTTTTATGGAAAAGATAAAGTTTGATAAAGTAGGATTCAATTTACATCAAGGGGTTTGCGAATCCAATGGTTTAAAAGTAATTGTCGCTCCAGTATTTGGCGCAGCGGAAGTCAAGGCGGGATTATATATAGATCGCGGAGGCTTGGCTAGAGACTATTTTATAGGAAGCACGAAAATATACCCCGGTACTGCCGACTTGCTGGTTAAATCCCTTTTAAAGAAGCACTCGGAGGCGTGTGAGCCTTTGTTTGACAAGGATGTCGAGTTAAATGGCTATGTTGAGGAGTCTTTTACCACAATTTCGTATAAGACAAAAACCGAAAAAGCCAAAGAGTTATTGGAACCTTTGTTATCTTTGGTGGATGAATTGAATATATCTAACGACGAAGTGGAAAATTTAAAAACTGCTTTCGAAAAAGAAATAGGGGAAACTGAAAAAGAATTTCCTAATATGATTAGAAGAAATCTTTATATTAATTCTCCAATGGGAAAGAATCCTAACGGAGAGATGGAAACATTAAACAAGGTTCACTTAGTCGCGTTAAAACGTTATTTTGAAGCATTTTATCAGGTGAATAATATGACTTTAATCGTTTCGGGAAATATTTCTCCTGACGATGTTTACGAAGTAGCGAATGCGCATAAATTCGCTAAAACCTATGCGGATAAGGATGTTAGAATTCAGTCTTATATCGAGCCCGAAAATACTTTGAGCGACCAAATAAAATATGACGGTCCTGAAAACACTTTGGTTTTAGGTCTTAAATTTCCCAAGAGAGAAGTTATGTTTAACTTGTTTGGAGATCACTTATTCTCTTATTATACCTTGTTGCAATCCGCTTTGTTTTCAAAGACCAATAGGAAGGCAGCGGAGATATTAAAAGATGTAGTTGACGTAAAGATTGGTGGGATAAAGCAAGGAGGAGAAGATGCTTTCTTGTATCAAGTTTTTGAAGTTGGAGATATGGAAAAAGGCATAACAGAAGTAAAAGCTTTGCTTTCTTCTTCGAAATTAATCACTCGTTCAGATTTTAAAAATTTGAAATCAGAATATTTTAAAAACAGTATTGAAATTTATAAGAACAACGTTTCAAAATATTTTGATATGCTCTGCGAAGATTACGCTAATCGCTTTGCTTCTCAAGCAATAACGGCCTCGGTAAAAGTAATGAAGTATTCGAAGTTTACAAATTTCTTAGATTACATCCGCAAGTCTCCCGTGAGTTTTATTGCGGAAAAGAAGTAACATGAATAAAATCAGAATAGAAAATATCAAAGCCAATAGAAATACTGACGAAAATTTTTTTGTTTTCGATGAAGATAGATATAATTCCACATATTTAAGTGCTCTATTTGTCATAAACAAAGATAATAGAATCTCAAAAGAAGCCTTGGGTTTAACCTCGGTTTTACTTTCGTTTTCGTCTTTTGCCAACGGCGGTTCAAGTTCTTCTTTTCACAAAATTAATTTTGATTTTGACGAAGGGTACAACAAATACCTGCTACAGTGCTCAATTCTAGAACCGTTAGATAAGAAGGCTTTCACTGATGCTAGACTTAAAATGGGACGAAAATTAATGAGAACTTTGACTGCGGGATGGAGCAAAAGAGATCGCGATTTGAATCGAGCTATTGAAGAAATCACTTATCAGTATGCTATGCTTGACGTTGATCCTATATTTCAATTAGATCGAATGATGCAACTTAATTATTTTCCGGATTTACCTCTCGGGCGATATCCATATGGGAATTTAGAGAAAATCAAAAAAGTTAATCACATGGATATTGAACTGGCTATTCAGCATTTAATAGAGTCTTCACGAATGGCTGCTTATGTTGGAAATATAAACTATAGATTTGTCTTGGCTGCTAGAAATACGATTAAACCAAGTTCGAAAATTTTTCCGTTTGAGCCAAAGATGCAAGTCTTGCCTCGCGGGACAAATTTAGAAGTTAAAAATGACAAAATATCCGGAAACTATATCGGATTTGCTTTTAACTTGTCGAAGGTTCACTCGGAAAAAGTGAAACTGTGTCACGACATTTTACTTTCGATGCTATTTAATAAATACAATGGAGTTATGCTTGATTACTTATTGGATAACGATATGACAATCATAGACACCAAGATATTTTTACCTTCTTCTTGTTTTTCAGTGTATTTGTCCTCCGGTAAACCAATCGATTCAAAATTTATTGAAGAATTTGAAAATAGGATTTCGCAATTTTATAAAGCCGATATCGAGATAAATTTATATAATATCAAAAGGTCTATTGAAAGCAACTTATATAAAGGCTTTGATACTCCACAGGAATTGGTTAATAATATTTACGAAGGAAGATTATCGGGATTTGACTATTCGGCCGATGTACTAAATTCTAAATTAGAGAGTATTGATGTGGAAGATTTTGTCGCATATCTTAAAAAAATCAATTTGGTTGGCAGCATAAAGTTAGAAGGACAATTAGATGAAAAATAAAGAAGAATTGCTCAGCAATGTTTTTGAATATAAATTATCAAATGGTATGCAAGTTGCAGTTGTGGAAGATTCTAAGATCAATCAGGTACAATTTGCAGCAATTGTTAATGCAGGTCTTTTGGAGTCTGGCGATATTTTGCTAGATGGGGTTAAGGTTGATGGCCTGGTTGCCCTAGTGATGGCTAAAGCTTTCAATTATACTGCCCTAGGAAAAATAGGAAAAATATTGTTTGAAGCCAACGCTTTATTTGATATAGAAGTTACAAATTCTCGAACAATCTTTAAAGTTTCTACAAGTAAGAATGCGTATGAGTTGTCCACCAAGCTTCTCAATTATTTTTCAAATTTTGAAGTTACTCAAACCTCGCTAGAATCGGCTAAAAAAGAAGCCATTTTTGATATTGAAAAAAGACTGCAAGATGAAAAATTTGTTAATACTCTCAAGGTAGCTAACGCTGTATTCAGTAATTTCAATCAGATTGATATATTGAAATTATACAAGAAGAAGATTAATGCGATTAACATAACGATATTGAGAAAATTTTATACAAAATATTATTCCAGTAGCTCAATGGGCTTTTTCATTTCGGGGAACATAGATAAAGATTTAGTTAAAGAAGCGCTCGAAAAAAGTTCTTTGGCAGAATCGAAGTATAAAATAGTAGAAAAAAGTGAAAATCATGAGCAAGAAATTTCCAACAAAGAAAAGTCATTTTATCAGGAAGATGTCAGCAGAGAGTTTTCGCGAGTTATAATTGGTTTTAAATTCCCCAGCCGAAAGAACATGTATGAGAAATATGGAAATCAATTATTTTCGATGTATCAATACATAACTTATTCTATGTTTAGCGAAACTGCTCCGACGATTGAAAAAGCAATAAAAAAAGGATTAATTACAAGAATCAATACTTTTGATTTGGTCGAAATTAATGAAAAAACCATGCTATTAGGTGATTTTATTACATTTAAGCCAGACAATTTAATTGCTTTTTTGCAAAGTTCAAAGACTTTGACAAAGGCTCCTTCAATCCAAAGATTTAATAAAATCAAAAAGCAACTTGTTGTTACTATCAAAGAGAATTGTCACAATTTTGATTTTGTCTTAGGTCTTTACTTGATGGCAAATGCCAACAATTTAAAATTGCTCGATCTAGTCAATGATGTAGTTATATTATCAAATAAAAAATTTAGTGATTTTTTGCTGGATGTCAAAAAATATCCTCATTCTATTTACGTTGAAAGAGGTCAAAAATGATTGGCGTAGATATTATCAACCTTGCGAGAATTTCCGACGATTTCGAAAGGCTGGGAGAAAGGATTCTTTCTGACAAAGAAAAAACACAACTCTTAACTTATCAAACGAAAACGAGTAAAATATCATACATTGGCGGAAGATTTGCTGCGAAGGAAGCTTATGTAAAAGCGAGCGGGGACAAGCTGGTTGATTTTCAAACTGTTGAGGTGATAAATGATCAAGATGGTCGCCCACACATATACGTGAAAAATGAAGAAATTGGAGAAGTCAGCATTGCGCACGATGGTTATGCAATTGCTATAGTAAGCCTTTTCAAGGAGAATAAATAAAATGCTCATCAACAAAAATATTGAAGCGACATTAAAAATCAACAAGACTTTAGAGGTCAGTGTAAAAAAATCTAATGCATCTGCTTTTGTTAAAAATATGCGCTTATATGAAAATTATCAATATAAAGGTAGTTTAGAGTTTTTGTCTAAGTCTGAATCTAAATCGACATATATTTATATTTTTAAATTTGACAATGAAATAATACCTGGAAATATATATTCAATTGCAAATGGTGAGAATGAATTTTGTTACATAAATATTTCGTGTCTTGGAAATAGTCACGAAGTGGAACTGAATTATCGCTACGATGGAGAACTTGGAGCTATTTACTCCAAAGAGTTTACTATTTTTCGAGTATTCACACCTCTTTCGAGCGAAGTTGAAGTCAATATTATAAAACCTGACGGGACTCGTTTTATATCAGCGATGAATCGAATTGAAGGCGGTGTATATGAAATTAAAGTCGACGGAGATTTGGATGGAAGCAAATATAACTATTTAGCCAGATTAAACGGAGAATATGTTTTTGCTGTTGATCCATACGCAAAGTCGGTCGATACGAATTCTCGCTTTGGTTATGTGGTGGATATGCACAAGATTGAAGATATAAATATTAACAATGAACTTCTACCATCATTTACATCACCCTCCCAAGCAATTATATACGAATGTGATATCAGGGATATGACTTCACTAACCAGCGTTGAAGACAAGGGCACATACAACGCTTTGTCGAAGGAAGGCTTAGTCGATAAAGACAATAATCCTATCGGGCTTGATTACATCGCTAGTCTCGACATCACTCACGTGCAACTACTTCCTATATACGATTTTCAAACTATTGATGATGCTAATCCGAATAGCATGTACAATTGGGGTTATGATCCGGAATTTTATTTTGCTGTAGAAGGTTCGTATTCTTCTAATCCCGAAGATCCATACACAAGGATGAGAGAATTGAGAAATTTAATCGCTAACTTTCATAAAAAGGGCATAAGGGTAAATATGGATGTCGTCTTTAACCATGTTTTTAGAACGTATTCTAACTCGCTCGAAATCCTTTGTCCGAACTACTACTTTAGATTAAATAGCGATGGCACTCTATCCAATGGCTCGGGTTGTGGAAACGATTTTGAATCGAGGCATTACATGGCTCGCAAACTAATTTTAGATTCCTTGAAACATTTTATGAATTATTATGGAATTGATGGATACAGATTTGACCTTATAGGTATTTTGGATATCGATACCACAAAGCTTGCCTACTACGCTTGTAAATCCATTAAGCCGAACTTAATGTTTTATGGTGAAGGTTGGGATTTAGCAACGAATTTACCTTCAGCGAAAAAGACCACTTTGAACAACGCAACAAAAATACCTGAGATTGGTTTTTTCAACGATAGATTTAGAGACATAATTAAAGGTCACACCTATGGCGAAGATATGCATGGAAAAGGTTATTTGAGCGGAGATGTTAACTATATAGATGGATTTAAACACGTCTTCCTGGGGTCAGTTATTTCTTTAGCTTTTCCTTTATTATTTGAACGTCCAAGCCAATCTATTAATTACGTTGAATGCCATGACAATGGAACTTTATTTGATAAATTGAGCGTGTGTTGTCCTGAGGAAAACGAAGAGACTCTCCTAAAGAGAATAAAATTGATTAACGCCGTTACGATTCTATCCTTTGGGGTTCCTTTTATTCATGCGGGTCAAGAAATTGGTGCGACCAAGGAAGGTGATACAAATTCATATTCATCCGGAGATCAAATCAATGGTTTTGATTATGTTTTAGCCAATCAGAGAAAAGGATTGGTTAATTTCTTTCGCGACTGCATAAAACTGAAAAAATATTCTCCATATTTTAGTTTAAATGACAAAGCGGTCATTGAAAAAACAATCGATTTTCAAAATATAGACCAAGGCGCTATAGTGATTAAATATTTCAATGAAGAAATAGGCAATGAAATTGTTGCTATTATCAATCCGACCAATGTGACCGTTAAATATAATTTTGAGAAGTATTATAAAATTATTTTTAACGAAGCGGGTTTTATTAGCGATGAGCATTATTCTCAACTTGTTTTGGTTAATGGCATCAGTATAGTTGTTGCTGTTTCTAATTAAATTTTGTATATTTATAGGAAGAGGTATTTAAAATGAGCAGTTTTGTAAGTTGGAAATATTTGGGACTAATCAACCGTGCTGGATTCTATATTTTAGTTTCAAATATTTGGCTGAAAAGATACGGAAATCATCAAGATAAGTATTCATTTAAAAAAAGATATGGAAGGGTTCATAATTTTTTAGCTAAATGCGTTAGAGAATTTAAGTGCGAATACATTATAACGGGAACAGAAAATATTCCGACCGACACCAATGTTATTTTCACTCCTAATCATCAATCCAACACCGACCCAATAAGCATTGTTGCGCTGAGCGAAAAGCCACTTATATTTTTAGCAAAAAAAGAAATTGGCAATTTTCCTTTTGTGAAAAACGTTGTTAAGGCGGTATCTGGAATTTTTATTGATAGAGGTAATTTGAGACAAGAAGTTAAAATTATGAATAAGCTTTCTGAGGATTTAAAAACCAGCGAACATTCCTATGTTATTTTCCCTGAGGGAACGCGTTCGCGTCCAGCAGATCACCCTTTGCTGGAGTTTAAACCTGGCTCTCTTAAGCCTGCATATATCGCGAAAAAACCTATTGTTCCTGTCGCTATTCAAGGAGCTTACAGGGTTTTAGACAAGCATTTAAGAATGAGAAAATTTCCGATTCAAATAGCTTATTTGAAACCTCATTTTCCTGAAGAGTTCGAAAAGATCAACACGATTGAAATGGCTCAAATGATTCAAAACGAAGTTAATGATAAGTTAGAAGAACTTAAAAAGAACGATAAATTGTTGGTTGAAAAATACAGATACAAGCACTGCAAGTGGCCGACCGAAATAACTGGAATTTAAAAATTCGTATTTTATATTAAAAAGGAGGCATATATTCGCCTTCTTTTTGTATTCCCTTTATTATGTTGAATTAAATTGTAACTTTCTAGTATAAT
>Ga0172377_10007486_pt1 | contig 11235 bp, 11 predicted proteins | sample Pumphouse3metaG_FD_119749 | JGI IMG/M metagenome (GOLD analysis project Ga0172377, IMG submission 119749) | Leachate microbial communities from a municipal landfill in Southern Ontario, Canada - Pumphouse #3 metaG | ecosystem: Engineered > Solid waste > Landfill > Unclassified | place: Canada... | reverse complement strand
GTGGAAGCCGTAGCGACGAATACCATATTTCTTATATAGTTCATAAGGAATAGCATAAAGATATGCATAATCAGGCATAGTCTGATGGAATGCAGTATCGAATACACCGACTTGAGGAACGTTAGGAAGAATTGCTGTTATTGCATTTACTCCCTTAAGGTTTGCAGGATTATGAAGAGGAGCAAGGTCGTTGCATGCTGCAAACTCCTTAAGAACTTCTTCGTTAAGAAGAACAGACTTGCTGAATTTCTCACCACCATGAACCATACGGTGGCCTACAGCCTTGATTTCGTCAAGAGATTTAATAGCTCCATATTCAGAGTTTGTAAGAGTCTCAAGAATAAATTCTACACCTACAGTATGTTCTGGTATATCCTTTTCAAGAATTTTCTTCTCTCCGTTAGGTAAAGTGAATTTCAAGAAAGAACCATCAATACCAATTCTCTCTATACCTCCGGAAGTAAGAACAGCTTTTGATTCCATATCAAATAACTTGTATTTGATTGATGAACTTCCGCAGTTGAGTACTAATATTTTCATTATATATATTAATTATTAATTGTTTTCTTTAGCTGCAATTGCCTGATTTGATGTGATAGCAATCATTTTATAAACATCGTCAACGCTACATCCGCGTGATAAATCATTAACAGGACGAGCGATACCCTGGAGGATAGGGCCAATTGCTGTTGCATTTCCAAGACGTTCTACAAGTTTGTAAGATATATTGCCTACTTCCAAACATGGAACGATAAGTACGTTTGCGTGACCTGCAATTTCAGAATTTGGAGCTTTGCTCTCACCGATATGTGGGACAAGCGCTGCATCAGCCTGCAACTCTCCATCTATTTTTAACTCTGGCTCCATCTCTTTAGCTATCTTCAAAGCTTCAGTAACTTTGTCTACCACTTCATGCTTTGCAGAACCTTTAGTGGAGAAACTAAGCATAGCAACACGTGGCTCTATTCCTGCTACAGCTCTGGCTGTTTCAGCTGTACATACAGCAATCTGAGCTAATTGGTTAGCATCAGGTACCGGAGTAACAGCTACGTCACCCATAACAACTGTACCATGTTCTCCATAATCTGGAGCTTTTGTAAGAAGAAGCATTGCACCAGAAACACAAGTAATACCAGGTGTGGTTTTAATAATCTGAAGTGCTGGACGAAGTACATTTCCTGTAGTATTTCTCGCACCGGCAAGTTGACCATCAGCATCGCCAGCCTTTATGATAAGGCAACCAAGATAGAGAGGGTCAAGAACAAGTTTACGAGCATCTTCAATTGTCATTCCCTTTTTTTTACGGAGCTCAAATAGAAGTTCAGCATACTCTTCCATCTTTGGATGATTTTCAGGGTCAATGATTGTAGCTTTGTTGATGTTACCAAGGCCCCATTTTTTTGCTAGGTCCATAATCTCTTCAGGGTTACCCAATAATATTAGCTCTGCAACTTCATCTGTAAGAATTTGATTTGCTGCTTTTAATGTACGTTCTTCTGTTCCTTCCGGAAGGACAATGCGCTGCTTGTTCGCTTTTGCGCGTTCGATAATTCTAGAAATAATATCCATTATTGTATATTGATTTAATTTCTTTATAAACGATGTAAAATGAAATCGAATGCAAAAATAGGTAATATTTTGCAATATCAACATTGCAAAATAGATATTATTTAGTTTCTTGATATATAAAAAAAATTAATTTTATATTCTTATCATTTGAATACGTATCTTTGTGCTGTTTTTACAATAAACTATTATTTTATGGTACGTCAATGTGCAATTCTTTTCGGTTGTTTGGCACTAGGGGAATTGATTGTTTTTCTTACAGGTATAAAGTTGCCATCAAGCATTATAGGCATGATTCTTCTCACAAGTTTTCTTAAGTTTGGTTTAATCAAATTAGAATGGATAAAAGGTCTATCCGATTTCTTAGTAGCAAATCTTGGATTCTTTTTTGTTCCGGCAGGAGTAGGTCTGATGTTGTTTTTTGATATAATAGCAGCTCAGTTTTGGCCAATAGCGATAGCTACTTTTGTAAGTACGGTACTTGTTCTAGTAGTAACAGGATGGACTCATCAAATAATGCGTAAAGGAAATGGAATATTTAGAAAATAAGTTTTTCCTTCTTGCCATTACGTTTGGCATATATTTTGTTACTAGAGAACTTCAGAGGAGAAGTGGATGGGTCTTGTTAAATCCTATACTTATTACGATTGCGCTTTTGATAATATTCTTGAAGAGCTTCGATATAAGTTATGAAACCTATAATGAAGGAGGATATCTTATAGAGTTCTGGTTAAGACCAGCTGTTGTTGCACTTGGAGTGCCACTATATCTGCAACTTGAATTGATAAAGAAACAGATAGTGCCAATTGTTGTTTCTCAGCTTATAGGTTGTATGGTAGGCATCGTTTCTGTGGTTATAGTTGCCAAGTTGTTTGACGCATCACCTGAGGTGATATGCTCGTTGGCACCAAAATCGGTTACTACTCCTATTGCAATGGAGGTATCAAAAGCAACCGGTGGCATCCCTTCACTGACAGCTGCTGTAGTTGTGGTTGTTGGACTCTTCGGAGCTATATGCGGATTTAAGGTGCTCCAGATAGGTAGGGTAGGTAGCCCTATAGCGCAAGGCCTTTCGATGGGGACAGCAACCCATGCCGTTGGAACGTCTGCTGCTATGGAGATAAGCTCAAAATATGGTGCTTATGCAAGTTTAGGTCTGACGCTTAATGGAGTTCTAACTGCCATTTTTACACCAATTGTCTTAAGATTAATGGGAGTAATATAACAAAAAGAGTAGCTATTTTGTTATATATAATAATATTAACACTGAAAGAATAAAATTTATGTTGTCATTTAAAGAATTTTCTGTTGAAGATAAAGATTTAATACAATCATATATATTGGATAAAGACCGTTTTAACTGCGATCTATCCTTTACAAACCTCTGTAGTTGGAAGTTTTTATATCAGACAAAATATGCTATTGTAGATGGCATGCTGATTATCAGATTTTATATTGGAGAGCAGTTGGCTTATATGATGCCTATTGGCGATGGTAATCTTAAGAGTACTATTCAGTTGATGATGAATGATGCCGAGAACATTGGCTCAAATCTTATCATTATCGGTTTGAATGAGGAATTAAAGGAGGAGATGGAACGATTATTCCCTAATCGTTTTGAATATAGTACAGATAGAGATTTCTCTGACTATATATACTTGCGTTCTGATCTTGCCACTCTTAAAGGAAAGAAATATCAGCCAAAGAGAAATCATATCAATAAGTTCAAGACACTTTATCCTAATTATAAATATGTGGAACTTACCCCTGAACTTGTTCCGGAATGTCTTAAACTCGAGGAGATATGGTGCAGGGCAAACAACTGTGAGGAGCAGGCTGAGCTTGGTGCGGAGAGCACATCTATGAAATTTGCACTGAATAATATGGAGGCGCTAGGCTTGAAGGGTGGTATACTATATGTAAATGATGAAATCGTTGCATTTACTTATGGTGGTATTATAAATAATAACACATGGGATGTATGTGTTGAAAAGGCCGATACAAATATCGTTGGTGCTTATCCTATGATTAATTGCGAATATGCAAACAGTATTGACGAGAAGTTTATATACTTGAACCGAGAAGAGGACCTAGGTCTGGAAGGTCTTAGAAAAGCAAAACTATCATATCATCCAACAATATTACTGAACAAAATCATAGCAAAGCTAAAATAAGCAAGTTAGTTGACCGAATGATGAATCAGAATGAAAAAGAAGAGGTAAAGTCACTTTGGAAAAAATGTTTCAACGACAGTGATGAGTTTATAGAGCTATATTTCAGCAAGCGTTATACTGACGAAATAAATATGGCTATATACGAGGATGGTAAGGTTATATCTGCCCTTCAGATGATACCTTACAAAATATCATTACGCGGAGAAACAATAAATGCATCATATATCTCAGGAGCATCAACAGACCCTGATTACAGAAATCGAGGAGCAATGGCTAAGCTGTTGTCAGATACTCACAAAAAGATGTATGAGGAAGATTTGCTTCTCTCTTTTTTAATTCCTGCCGAAGAGTGGCTAATAGCTTATTATTCTAAATTTGGTTACAATTCTATATTCTTTTCAAAATATATTGAGCAGCAAAATAAAAACTTAGTTGTAGATACTTCTTTAAATATAGAGATCTCTGATACTATTAATGAGAATGTTTATAACTATTTATCAGAGAAGATGCTCTCTATTACTTGTGCAGTGCAGCATAGCTTTGAGGACTTTTCTGTCGTCATGGAAGATATTAAGTTGGCAGGAGGTAATATTGCTGTAGCATCAAGGAGCGAGACTATATGTGGTGTTACTTTTGCTGTTCCTGTTGATGATAAAGTGGCTATAAAGGCCATAATAGCCGACTCTATAGAGGTGAGAGATTCTCTGTTTGCTAAATCAATGGAACTATTTAATGCGAAAACGGTTATCTATAGAACATTCAAAGGTGAAAACCTGTCGCCTTATGGTATGGCAAGAGTGATAAATCTTGATAGTCTACTTTCTGTATGGGCAAAGATAAATCCTGATAGGTTTATGACATTTTATGTCTCCGATGATAAAGACATACCACAAAACAATGGATTATTTGTCGTAGACAACGGTCATAGTTATCACTACGCAGATATAGTTGAGGCTTATGAAAGCGGTGAGGAGAGTGTGGTGAATGAACTTACCAAATTGTATGGTAAACTTGATGATGGTTCATCAACTGATTTAAGTCCTATTAATAAAGTGGAGGAATACAGTATAAATAAGGTCGTCAAACTGCTGTTTAACGACCTATATCCATATATGAGTTTGATGATGGACTAATCATTCTTCAGTATTAAGTAGTCTCTCCAACTCCTCAGCACTAAGATTTATATGTAATTGTCCTTGATAAGCCACCGATATTTTACCTGTCTCCTCCGAAACAATTATTGCCATAGCATCTGTCCCTTGAGCGATGCCCATGGCTGAGCGATGACGTAGTCCAAGCTCTTTTGGTATGGTAAGATCGTGCGATACTGGTAGGATACATCCTGCAGCCTGAATTCTCTGATGGCTAATTACCATTGCCCCGTCATGTAAAGGGCTGTTTTTGAAGAATATATTCTCTATTAGCAACTGGCTAATATCCGCATTTATAGTCTCTCCTGTAGCAGTTATATCGTTCAAAGGCATTAACTTTTCTATAACAATCAAAGCTCCCACTTTGCTTTTACTCATGCTCATGCATGCAAGAACAATAGGCATTATATCTTTTCTTTCTTCGTTTTCTTTCTGCTCTCGCATAAAGAATCTTGATAATCTTCTCATCCCTTTATGAGAACCAAGAGTTACAAGGAATCTTTTAATGTCATCCTGGAATAGGATGATAAGAGCAAGTGCACCTACGCTGACCAATTTGTCGAATATTGAGCCAAGAAGTCTCATCTCCAAAATCTGGGACACCAATATCCATATTCCTATAAAGATAAGTATACCTATAAAAATATTAATGGAGCCCGATGCTTTCATGAGCCTGTATGACTGGTATAGAAGATAAGCAACCAGTAAAATGTCTATTATATCTTTTATGCTAAGGCCTATAAACATTATTAAATTGTTTTATTTCTACATTCTTGCATTTTCTCAAATATTCCCACATTCTCAACTGCTTGTCGTACATCGTGCACGCGGAGTATGTTTGCCCCTTTCATTAGTGCTATAGTATCAATAACCGTTGTCCCATTCAGAGCTTCTTGTGGTTTAGTGCCAAGGAGGTTGTAAATCATTGACTTTCTTGAAACTCCAACAAGTATAGGAAGGTCAAAAATCTGGAATTCTTCCATATGGTTAAGCAGTTCATAGTTATGTTCTATAGTCTTGGCAAATCTAAAACCTGGATCTATAATAATGTCCTTAACTCCTAAATCGCGAAGTTTCTGCACCTTTTCAGAGAAGTAGTATAGCACCTCTTTCAGTTCATTGTCGTATTTTGGGGTATCTTGCATATTCTGCGGTGTCCCTTTCATATGCATAATTATATATGGCACACCCAGAGAGGCAATTGTAGGAAACATCTCTTTATCCATCTCTCCTGCAGCAATATCATTAATGATATCCGCATTATATTCTTCCACACACATTCTTGCTACATCGGCTCTAAATGTATCTATAGATACCACAATATCTGAGAATTCATTCCTTATGATTTCGAGAGCTATCCTCAATCTGTTCATCTCCTCTTTTGGTGATACATCATCTGCATTAGGACGCGATGAGTAGGCACCTAAGTCTACTATAGAAGCTCCTTCATTAATTATCTGTTTCACTCTCTCAATAATCTCTTTGGATGTCTGTTTCCTGCTCTGTGCAAAGAATGAATCGGGAGTTACGTTAAGTATTCCCATCACTTTTGGAGAGGAAAAATCCATGAGCTTACCATTCACATTGATATATTGTGGATTAAATTCTTTTATCATATGGGCTTATTGTATATACAAAAGTAAATAGAAATATCCACCTATTTGTTATTTAATAATTTTTTTTTTCAGTTATCTTTGTTGTAATTTTAAAAGAAGGATATAAAGATGGATATATCTACTTTATACAAATGTTTTACGGAATGTGGCTCTGTAACGACCGATAGCCGTAATTGTCCTGAAGGTTCAATGTTTATTGCCTTAAAGGGAGAATCATTCAATGGTAATGATTTTGCTGTTGTATCCTTGGATAAAGGATGTCAGTATGCAGTTGTCGATGATAAAAGATTTCAAGAAGAATCTAATCCTCGCATACTTTATGTAGATGACTGCTTAAAGGCACTTCAGCAACTGGCCAACTATCATCGCAAGAAGTTGGGAACAAAAGTGATAGGTATCACAGGTACTAATGGAAAGACCACAACAAAAGAGTTAATAGCAAGTGTGTTGAGCCAGCGCTATGATGTTTTGTACACAGAGGGTAATTTAAATAATCATATAGGTGTTCCTCTTACTCTTCTTCGTCTCACTCCAGATCATGAGGTCGCAGTGATTGAGATGGGTGCTAATCATCCTGGAGAGATAAAGATGCTTGCCAATATTGCAGAACCGGACTATGGTCTGATTACAAATGTTGGAAAGGCACATTTGGAAGGTTTCGGCTCTTTTGAAGGAGTAGTGAAAACTAAAGGTGAACTTTATGATTTCTTGCGCTATTCAGGCAAACATATTATATTCATTGATAGAGATAATGAGAACCTTGATAAGATATCACATGGACTTGTAAGAATAGGCTATGGAACAAAAAATGAAGCAGGGCTATATATAAGTGGCAAGTTATTGTCTTGCTCGCCATATCTATCATTCGAATGGGGACATGAGGGACAGACCTACACTGTAGATACTCATCTTATTGGAAGCTATAACCTAATGAATGCTCTTGCCGCTATAACTGTAGGAAGATATTTCAGTGTATCTGCAACTTCTATTAAAGAGGCTTTGGAGAACTATATTCCAAGAAATAATCGCTCTCAGCTTACTACAACTGAAAGCAATATGCTTATTGTTGATGCTTACAATGCAAATCCAACAAGCATGATGGCAGCTTTGGAAAACTTCCGACTAATGGATGTGACTAAGAAGATGGTGATACTTGGTGACATGAAGGAACTGGGTGAGGGTAGTCATGAGGAGCATAAAAAGATAGTGGATTACATTGATAATAGCCATTTTGAGAGGGTTATATTAGTTGGAAAAGAATTTCAGGCAGCTACATCTTCTTATGAACATTATAACGATGTAAATGAACTGATTAATAATCTCAAGAATGATAAACCTATAGGTTATTACATATTAATTAAAGGTTCCAACAGCATGAAACTTAGTTCTATAAAGGATTTTCTCTGATTCAATTAAATTAAATATATTAAAAGAGGATTGCTTGGATAACAGACAACCCTCTTTTTTTTAACTATATGATATATATATTCAAACATGATTAAAGCGCTTTTTTTTGATATTGATGGTACATTGGTTAGTTTCAATACCCACGAGATACCCAATTCCACAGTGGAAGCATTGAAGAAGGCTTCTGCTAGTGGAATAAAAATTTATATATCTACCGGGCGACCTTTTCTACTGATAAACAATCTAGATTCAATATCGCAACTTATAGATGGATATATTACTACTAATGGAGCTTACTGCTTTATAGGTGATAGAGTGGTTAGTAAAAAACCAATTGATAAAGTTGAAGTGGATAAGTTTATTACATATGCAGATAAATATGATTTTGCATCTATAATGGTGGGGAAAGATAAGATCTCTGTATACAATTCTAAACCTATAGTCGATGATATTTTCCGGAAGATTTTAAATGTTGATTTCTGCTTCGGTGAGGGCAGGCTTGAAGAAGGTGAAGATGTGTTCCAAATAACCCCATTCATAACTCCGGAGATTGAAGTGAAATTATAGGAGACCTTTCCGGTGTCTTTTCAGCTAGATGGCATCCGGCTTTTACCGACGTAACTGCTAAGGGAATAGACAAAGGTTCTGCCTTAGAGAAGATTGCCTCTTTCGGCAACTACTCTATATCAGAGACTATGGCTTTTGATGATGGTGGAAATGATCTTACCATTATTAAGAAGGCCGGGATAGGTGTAGCTATGGGAAACGCAGGAGATGAACTTAAAAGATCGGCTGATTATGTTACATCCTCTGTTGATGATGATGGCATTTTAAATGCCTTGAAACATTTTGATGTGATATAGTTATTATCAAAAAAGAAGAGATATAAATATATTTGTTAAAATTATTTATTGTTTATAGCTGCATTATCTTAAAAATCCCAAAAATGTATTGTAATTATTTTTTAATTCAACTATGTTTTTATTTATTTATCTATTAGGATAATAATAAGAGATTTAGGATACAAAAATTAACGTTAGTTAAGGTTATGAGGCTATTTTAGCATTATTGTCTTTTTTTCTCAAAATTATCTAAAGGATGAAGAATTTGTACACTTCATTGACTGAATTTTGGTCTGTCTTTTTAGGCTTTTTATTGTACTTTTACGATGTAAACAAAATATGAATTATGAAAACACTATTATTATCTATCTCAATGATAATGTCCTGCGTCTTTACAACTTCTGCAGACGTATCTAATGATTCTATCTATCCTGGTAAAATATGGCCGGATGATAGGGGTGAACATATAAACGCACATGGTGGTGGAATGCTCTATAAGGATGGGACATATTATTGGTATGGAGAACATAAGGCCGAATCGAGTAATAATGCGTTAGTGGGAGTAACCTGCTACTCTTCAAAAGATCTTATAAACTGGAAATACCAAGGAGTGGCATTAAGTGTTAGTGATGATGAGAAGAGCGATATTGTGAAGGGCTCTATAATAGAACGTCCAAAGGTTGTCTTCAATAAAAAAAGTGGTAAGTATGTAATGTGGTTTCATCTGGAACTAAAAGATAAAGGATATAGTGCTGCAAGGGCAGGAATGGCCATCAGTGATACTCCTCAGGGACCTTTCAAGTTCATCTCCTCGTCAAGGATAAATGCCGGTAAACTGCCTTATGATATGGATGGTAAAAAGAGAGCAATTCTTGATACACTAAACCTTGATAATTATAAGAAATGGTGGACTCCAGAGTGGCAAGATGCTATCAAAAAGGGACTTTTCTTAAAGAGAGATATTCAGAGTGGACAGATGTCTCGTGACATGACTATTTTTATTGATGATGATGAAAAGGCTTATCACATCTACTCTTCAGAGGACAACCTAACTCTGCAGATAGCTGAACTTTCAGATGACTATCAGAGGCATACTGGAAAATATATACGTATGATACCGGCAGGAAATAACGAAGCTCCTGCAATATTTAAGAAAGATGGAAAATATTGGATGATTACTTCAGGATGTACAGGTTGGGCGCCTAATGAAGCAAGGATGTTCTCTGCCGATAATATATTTGGCCCATGGACTCAACATCCTAATCCATGCGTTGGAAATGATGCTGAGAAGACCTTTGGAGCTCAAAGTACTTTTATTTTCAAAGTTGAAGGGAAAAGAGATCTCTATATTTTTATGGCAGATGTATGGCGTCCAAAAAATCCTATAGATGGCAGATATATGTGGCTTCCTATAGAGTTCAGCAATGGTAAACCTATTCTGCAATGGCATGATAGCTGGAGCTTGTCTTCCTATAAATAAAATTGATAATAACATAAAATATTTATGAAAAACAGAATTCTAATTATCTCAATTCTTTTTCTTGCTATAGTCCAAGATAGTTTCTCTTCAGTATTAAAGGTATATAATGAACCCGACTCTGTGTTGCTATTTTCATATGCCAGCAAAAAAGATGAGGGACGTAGCGGACTGAAGTTTGCATGGAGCAATGAGGGAGTAAATTGGTTTGAAGTAGCAGGTGGTTACTCTTTCGTAAAGTGTGACTATGGACGTTGGGGATCAGAAAAGAGAATGGTGCGTCCAATGCTTATGTTCGATAATAATGCAGACAAGTGGCTTTGTGTATGGAATCTTAATCAAGAGAGCGAGGACTTTGGTGCTGCCTCTTCTGATGATCTCCTGAAATGGGGCAGACAATCATATTTTGTGAACACAGAATACGATAAGAATGTTTCGAAATCGTATGTTGCAGGTAAAAAGTGTGAGGCAACAATAGCCGGAAATAAAGAGAGCGGTTCAGCAATAAAGGTGCCATATTCACTTATTGAGAGGCTGACTATGTTTGCTGGTAATAAAATGTATAGAAATGAACTGCATAATCAGACCGCTTCACAAGATGCCCAGCGATTTGCCGATGTGAATAATCTTAAGGCAGATATAACAATCTTTCCTGATAGTGTGAAAAAGATAAGTGATAAACTTATAGGCATATTTTTCGAGGATATAAATTACTCGGCAGATGGAGGATTGTATGGTGAGCTTGTCCAAAACAGAGATTTTGAATATTCATCATCCGATGGATCAAGGCTTAAAGAGTGGAATAGCACATATGCCTGGTCTGTCGAAGATGGTAATAGCAAGGGTGGTATGGAGTTCTCTATTGGAACCACAAATCCAATACACAGCAATAATTCTAATTATGCTGTTATAGATGTTACCTCAGTAGGAGCATCACTATGCAATAGCGGATACGATGGCATTTCACTTAAGAAAGGTGAAGAATATATATTCTCTATATTT
>Ga0172377_10007480_pt1 | contig 11242 bp, 6 predicted proteins | sample Pumphouse3metaG_FD_119749 | JGI IMG/M metagenome (GOLD analysis project Ga0172377, IMG submission 119749) | Leachate microbial communities from a municipal landfill in Southern Ontario, Canada - Pumphouse #3 metaG | ecosystem: Engineered > Solid waste > Landfill > Unclassified | place: Canada... | reverse complement strand
TCGCAGGTACGAACTTCGCGGCTCCAGTCGTAGCTGAATCCTATTTTATCCATCTGTTCCCGGTAACGGGCAATGTTGTTTTTAGTCGTAACCTCGGGATGCTGACCAGTCTGAATGGCATATTGCTCGGCTGGCAATCCGTATGCATCGTAACCCATCGGGTGCAATACATTGAACCCCTGTAAACGTTTGAAACGAGAGTAAATGTCGGAAGCTATATAGCCAAGCGGGTGACCAACATGAAGTCCTGCTCCAGATGGATAAGGAAACATATCCAATACATAGTATTTGGGTTTGCTTTCATCTTCTTTCACCTTGTAAATTTCGTTGGCAATCCAGTACTCACGCCACTTTTTTTCAATCTCTCTGAAATTGTACTCCATGTCTATATCTGATTTTTTATATTATTGTCGACCGTAACTATGTATTTAGAAATCAAATCTTTGAATTTCTGTGCAAAAATAAGAAAAAATAAGACTCGTTATCTCTAATCATAGCTAATGCTTCAAATAAAGATACTTTATTTTAGCTTATCACCTCCATGAAACCGTTTTTTCACAAAAACATCTGTCACTTATCACTTTTAGCGTTTAATATTCTGATATTCAAACATAAAACGAGTGAAGGATGCTTTTTTTATCCCTCACTCCATCTGTCATCTCCCACCGAGTGATAAACGCCTCCGCAGTACCGATTGTATTCGGTATTAATCCATTCGGATATTTAGTATAAGTAACTAAGCCCCGATACATAAGTAAACTAATTGTTTGTCAGCATGATAAATTATTTATACTTAAGTATATTATTCAATTGACAGCTGTCAACATCGTTAATGACAACTGTCGTTATACTTGTTGAGATATGTCAACATCGTTGCCGACAGCTGTCAATCGAATACTTCACTTATATGATAAAACTTAAACACTTGCTGAAAGTATTTATGCATACCTTATTATCAGCTATTAGTCCTGGTGATCGGGATTTGTAATCGTATTATATTTTTGCATAGCCTAATATCCGGATTTAGTTCGTCAGTTTGTATTCTCAGCTTTAAGCGTATATGTACACTATTTTTGAAAGAAAATCATATTTTGGCTGCGATAATATCCAAAAATCGGATATTATCGCAGCCAAAATATTTTAAATACTCAAGATGAATATGGCTGCAAGCATAAAAGAATGAATAAATAAGCTCCACCAATGCGGCAAGCTTTACTTTTCCGTGGAGCAGGTTACTGAGACCTTCCTTAACTTGCATACTACGGGTATTCCTGGTGCACTTACTTGAGTTTAAACAAGAAATTGCATTTTGTGACTTTCTGACTTGTGTTGTGAAAGAATAATTATTAATAATATTTTTTCACAACAAATACAAGTAGTTGTCGTGAATTTCAAAATAAAATGTTATTTTTGTTGCAAAATATATTTTGTTGAAAAAAAAGTATTCTATATTATTCATTTCATTAGCTGCTCTAATGATGTTGGTGTTGACTATTCTTCCGCATCATCATCACGAGGGGGTGGCATGTATGATAATAGAGTGCAGCAAAAAAGACAATTCGGTTAATGACAAACATGCTGGCCATTCTGAAAACGACATGAATCATGGTAAGTCATGTATTATTGAATCCGATTTTGTATTTCCACGAGCAGATAACGGGACAAAATACAATGTTTCATCCTGCGATAGTTCCAACCACATTCATTTCTTCCCCTTTCTATACCTTATTGCGGACTTCTTGCTTTATCCTGATGAAACTATAAGTCCCAAACATGAATACGGAGAATACCTTTCATTTTACACATCTGCTGAATCGAGCCAACTCCATGGTTTGCGAGCCCCTCCTCTATCGTTTTATTAACTATTAGCCTATATATTTAGGGGGTTAAAGTTTTTTATATGCTGGATACAGATGCATTGATTAGAAATACTGATGTCTTTAAAAAAAAGCATTGAGTAGCATTATTGACAGCATACAAGGGGCAAAAACACCCAAATTTTCTTACAAGTAGTTAATTATTCCCGCTTATCCTGATAAATTTTGAATTATATATAGCGGGTAACTGTGCGGTTTTTCAATATATGTTCAATTATAATATAATAAAAAAGATGAAAAAGTATATCATAAGTTTATTCATTGTAACTACAATACTCTTTATCGGATGTAATTCCGGCAATAAAGAACATAACTCCTCAGCTTTAGAAACGCAAGATCACGTAGAAGGCGATGGGCATAACCACGAAGGCGAAACCTTGAAGGAAGAAAGCGGTCACGGCGATGAAATACTTTTCACAAAACAACAGGCCGAAACTGTTGGATTGAAAGTGGAAGAAGTTGTACTCGGAATTTTTTCATCAGTGATTAAAACAAGTGGGCAAATATTGTCGGCACAAGGTGATGAAGTAACTATTGTCGCTACTTTCAACGGAATCGTATCTTTCGCGAATCCATCTATTTCCGAAGGTGCTGCCGTACGCGTAGGCGAAACCATTGTAACTCTATCAGCAAAGACTCTGTTAGAGGGCGATCCAGCTGCGAAAGCCAAAATAGTCTACGAAACGGCGCAGAAAGAATATCAACGTGCTAAAGGACTTAGTAATGATCAGATTATTTCTGCTAAAGAATTTGAACAAGTTCGCTTGCGTTACGAAACTGCAAAAACAGCCTATGAAGCGCAAGCATCCAACGTCACGGCAAGCGGAGTAAGCGTTACTTCTCCTATTAACGGGTATATAAAAAACCGCTTGGTAAGCCAAGGCGACTACGTTTCAGTAGGGCAACCTATTGCCACCGTGTCGCAAAACAAACGCTTGCAATTGCGGGCGGAAGTTTCCGAGAATTATTTCAAAGCGCTGAAAAGTATTGTTAGCGCCAATTTTCAAACCTCATACGACAACGAGGTGTACAAAATTTCCGAATTGAACGGACGATTGCTATCGTTCGGCAAAGTATCAGGTGGGCAATCATTTTACATTCCCGTTACGTTTGAATTTGACAACATCGGCGAGATCATCCCAGGCACCTTCGTATCGGTATATCTGCTTTCAAACCAGCAAAATAAAGTGATTTCTGTTCCTGTATCGGCCTTAACCGAAGAACAAGGGCTCAATTTTGTCTATCTGCAATTGGATGAAGATGGCTATAAAAAACAAGAGGTAAATCTCGGCCAAAGCAATGGCGAAAGGGTACAGGTGCTTTCAGGATTGAAAGCTGGTGACAAGGTAGTAACCAAAGGTGTTTATCAAGTCAAACTGGCTTCCGTTTCGTCCGTTATGCCTGAAGGACACAATCATTAATTTCTAAAAGCGAAACGTTATGCTGAATAAGATAATAAAATTTTCTCTGAACAACCGCATGGTTGTTTTAGTAGCATCCCTGCTACTTATGATAGTGGGAACTTATACAGCTTCCAATATGGAAGTTGATGTATTTCCCGACTTGAACGCTCCGACAGTAGTAATTATGACTGAAGCCAAAGGCATGGCGCCTGAGGAAGTAGAACGCTTGGTTAGTTTTCCCGTAGAAACAGCGGTAAATGGTGCAACCGATGTACGTCGCGTGCGCTCGTCATCCACCACAGGATTTTCTATCGTGTGGGTTGAATTTAATTGGGGAACCGATATATACCGCGCTCGCCAAATTGTTTCTGAAAAATTGGCTGTAGTAAAAGATGCTTTGCCATCCAATGTGGGCAATCCTACCTTAGGCCCGCAATCGTCCATTTTGGGTGAATTGATGATTATCGGATTGACAGCGGATACCACATCGTTACAGGATTTACGCACGTTGGCCGACTGGACAATCCGTCCGCGCCTGCTTTCTACGGGTGGTGTAGCGCAGGTAACAGTATTGGGTGGCGACATAAAGGAATACCAAATCTTGCTCAATCCCGAAAAAATGAAGTATTACGGCATTGGGTTGGATGAGGTAATAAAAGTAGTAACGGAAATGAATCAAAACGCTTCGGGTGGCGTGCTGTATGAATACGGTAACGAATATATAATCCGTGGCGTGCTTTCTACAAACAACATAGCCGCTTTGGGTACAACCGTAATCAAAAGCATGGACGATGTTCCCGTGATGCTGGAAAACATTGCACAGGTAAAAATTGGCAACAAAGCACCCAAGTTAGGTATTGCATCCGAAAAAGGAAAAGCCGCCGTGTTGATAACCGTTACCAAACAACCTGCTACCAGTACGATAGAACTGACCAACAAATTGGACCATTCGTTGACAGAACTTCAAACAACATTTCCTGCAGATGTGAAACTATCCACCGATATTTTCCGTCAGGCGCGTTTCATAGACAACTCTATCGGCAATGTTCAAAAATCGCTCTACGAAGGCGGAATATTTGTCGTCATCGTTTTGTTCATTTTCCTGATGAACGTTCGCACAACCGTTATTTCATTGGTAACCATTCCGCTTTCTTTGGTCACTTCTATTTTGGCGCTTAAATTAATGGGACTAACCATCAATACCATGAGTTTGGGTGGTATGGCCATTGCCATTGGTTCGTTGGTTGACGATGCCATTGTTGATGTGGAAAATGTTTTTAAACGATTGCGCGAAAACAGGCAGAAATCGAAAGACGAACAAAAAACCGTGATGACAGTGGTTTTTGAGGCCTCGAAAGAGGTACGTATGCCGATTCTGAATTCAACGCTTATCATTATTGCCAGTTTTGTTCCGCTTTTCTTTCTGACAGGTATGGAGGGCCGCATGCTGGCTCCACTCGGTATAGCGTTTATTGTGGCGTTGATTGCGTCAACAGTAGTGGCCTTGACATTAACCCCCGTTCTATGTAGTTATTTATTGGGTAAACCGAAGAAAAACAACGACAAACCCGAAAGGGAACCATACGTTGTGCGTAAACTGAAATACGTATACGGAAATGCGTTGACATGGACCCTGAACCACCGTAAATGGGTACTTGGCGGAACAGGTACAGTGTTGGTGGCAACCATTGTTATTTTCTTCACGCTTGGACGCAGTTTCCTTCCGCCGTTCAACGAAGGTTCCTTCACAATAAATATCAGTACGATTCCTGGCATTTCGTTGGAAGAATCCGACAAGATAGGACGCGTTGCCGAAAACATATTGTTGTCTATTCCTGAAATACAAACGGTAGGACGGAAAACGGGACGCGCTGAACTGGATGAACATGCGTTGGGTGTGAATGTATCGGAAATTGAAGCGCCTTTTGTGCTGATAAAACGTTCTAAAGAAGAAGTTTTAGCCGAAATCCGCGAAAAACTCAAAGTACTGTCGGGCGTAAACATCGAAATCGGACAACCCATTTCGCACCGTATCGATGCTATGTTGTCGGGTACGCGGGCGAATATCGCCATTAAACTTTTCGGAACCGATTTGAATAAAATGTTCGCCTTCGGAAATCAAATCAAAGCGTCTATTCAGGATGTGGAAGGCATTGCCGACCTCAATGTGGAACAACAGGTGGAACGCCCGCAATTAAAGATAAAACCCAAACGTGAAATGTTGGCCAAATATGGCATGACACCGCCCGAATTTGCGGAAATTGTTAATGTGATGCTGGCAGGCGAAGTCGTTTCACAGGTTTATGAAGGCAACAAGTCGTTCGACATTACGCTTAAAGTAAATGAAGATAGCCGCGAAACCACCGAACGCATCCGCAACCTAATTGTAGATGCAGGTGGACGGAAAATCCCGTTCAATTACATTGCTGATATTACGTCGTCCACAGGCCCAAATACCATCAACCGAGAAAATGTGGCGCGAAAAATTGTTATTTCCGCCAATGTGGCGGGACGCGACCTGCGAGGCGTGGTGAACGATATTCAGAAGAAAATCAATGGCGAAATAAAACTGCCCGAAGGTTATCATATTGAATACGGCGGACAGTTTGAAAGTGAACAGGCGGCTTCGCGCATCCTACTTATCACTTCCATTTTCTCTATTATGGTTATATTTCTTCTGTTGTTTGCTCAATTCCGAAGCGTTACTCAATCGGCGGTCATCCTTCTGAACCTTCCGTTAGCACTTATCGGTGGCGTCTTTACTATCTTTTTTACAGGCGGCGTTATCAGTATTCCTGCTATCATCGGATTTATATCCCTGTTCGGAATTGCCACGCGCAACGGTATGTTGTTGATTTCGCACTACAACGACCTGCAAAATGAAGGAATGTCTGCATTTGAAAGCGTAATTCATGGTTCGCTTGACCGTTTGAATCCGATTCTGATGACTGCGCTAAGTTCGGGACTTGCCCTGATACCATTAGCGTTGGGTGGCGACTTATCTGGCAACGAAATTCAAAGCCCAATGGCTAAAGTAATCCTTGGCGGTTTGCTCACATCAACCATCCTCAACGGTTTTATTATTCCGATTATGTACCTATTGACCAACAAGAAAATTGTGGCGGAAGTAATTACGGACGACGAAGTAACAGAATAAATACGAAATAAAATGAAAACAAAAACAAAAACAATAGTAATAACCATATTGGCAATATTGACTGTCATTCCACTGTTTGCCCAGAATGATATAAGTTCTGTGTTGGATTCGATTGAAGGTAACAACACAACGTTGAAAGCATTGCGTGAAACCGCTGACGCACAGAAGTTAGGAAATAAAACGGGCATTTATCTTAGCAACCCTGAAGTTGGATTCAACTACCTTTGGGGAAAGCCTGGCGACATCGGTAACCGTACCGATATCAACATAAAGCAGAACTTCGACATCCCGACCATTACGGGAATGAAAAGCCGTGTGAGCAACGGTCAAAACAATTTGGTAGAATGGCAATACAAAGCCGACCGCATGAATATTCTTTTGGAAGCCAAGCTATATTGCATAGAATTGGTTTACTACAATGCCCAAAAACGTGAGTTGGATGTGCGTCTGCAACATGCCGAAACTATAGCAAAAGGCTATAAAGATAGATTGGAAAGGGGTGATGCCAACCTTTTGGAATATAACAAGATTCAATTGAATCTTGCCTCCGTTCAGGGCGAACTTTCACGTGTGGAAGTGGAACGTAACGCTTTGTTGTCGCAACTGAAAAGGCTGAACGGCGGCGTGGAGATTGTGTTGAACGAAAACCGACACACGCCCGCACAATTACCACTAAATTTTGACAGCTGGTACGTGGAAGCCGAACAGAAAAATCCTGTATTGGCTTATGTGAAGCAGGAAATTGAAGTTGGCAAAAGCCAGGTAAGCCTTAGCAAGTCTTCAAACTTGCCGACTTTTTCGGCAGGTTATATGAGCGAAAAGGTAGTCGGTCAGCAATATCAAGGGCTTACCTTCAGTATTTCCATTCCCTTGTGGGAAAACAAAAACCGAGTGAAACAGGCTAAGGCAGCCGTAACAGCCGCCGAATTGCGTGAGGCCGACAGCAAGCAGCAGTTTTACAGCCAACTTCGAACCCTCTACAACCGTGCCAACAGTTTAAATATTATTGCCGATAAGTATCGCCACTCGTTGGCAACGGTTAACAATACCGAATTGTTAAAAAAAGCACTTGATGCTGGCGAAATATCTTTGTTGGATTATATTGTGGAAATAGGCTTGTACTATACCACCGTTAGTCAGGCTTTGGAAGCCGAACGCGATTATCAGAAGGCTTTTGCAGAACTGTCGTCGGTAGAACTCTAAAAGCGTAGGATCATGAAGCCGAAAAACAATAAAAAGTGCCAGAAAGCATTAAGTACGAAAACAAAACACTTGATAACTGCGTTGAGTATCGTTGTTGGTCTTTTATCGGGCTTTTGCTATTGGTGGTTCATATCGAGGTGTGCAGACATACATTGTTTCTACCATTTTGTCCCATTGCGAGAATTGTTTGTAGGATTATTTGCAGGATGGACGACACCCTTATCATTTTTGAATTTAAATGATAATATATTATTAAGACGGAAATAAAATTCAATTTATATGTTACAAAATCACAAACATACATACGATTCACAAGGCCGAATGACTTGTTGCACCCTGGAAGATATAATTTACACAGAAGCAGATTCAAAAGATTATATCGGACAGCAATTAGTAAATGCCGAACATCAGAATAAACACGATGATGAAGGGTGCGAGCACTGTGACAACAGTAGCAGTTTCAAGAAAATGTTTTTGCCAAGCATTATTTCATTAGTATTGCTGCTCATTGCTATTTATATTGATAATGCTCTAGAACCCGGATGGTTTGCAGGTTGGATAAGGATTATTTGGTATGTGGTGGCCTACATTTTTGTCGGTTTTCCCGTGCTCAAAGAAGCGGTAGAAAGCATTTCCAAAGGTGAAATTTTTTCAGAGTTCCTCTTAATGGGAATCGCCACTATCGGGGCGTTTATAATTGGCAAATATCCTGAAGGTGTTGCCGTTATGTTGTTTTATACTATCGGAGAGCTGTTTCAAACTCTGGCGGTAAAAAGAGCCAAAGCCAATATCAAATCATTGCTTGATCAACGACCCGATGAAGTAACGGTTTTGCGAAACAATCAACCTCAAACTGTAAAGGCGGAAACGGTAAACATTGACGAAATCATACAACTTAAACCTGGCGAAAAAATTGGTTTGGACGGAGTGTTGCTGTCGGAAAAGGCAGCATTCAACACCGCTGCATTAACAGGGGAAAGCAAGCCCGACATGAAATCCAAAGGTCAAACCGTTTTGGCGGGTATGATAAATCTGAATACCGTAGCGCAAGTGAAGGTTACAACGGCCTATACCGATAGTAAGTTGAGTAAAATTTTGGAATTGGTTCAAAATGCCACTTCTCAAAAAGCGCCGACGGAATTATTTATCCGAAAGTTTGCAAAAATCTATACCCCTGTTGTTGTGTTCTTAGCCGCCGCAATATGCCTGTTACCTTATTTCTTCGTAGCAGATTATCAGTTTGCGGATTGGCTTTACAGGGCGTTGGTGTTCCTGGTTATTTCCTGTCCCTGCGCATTGGTTATTTCCATTCCGTTAGGTTATTTCGGCGGCATTGGTGCAGCAAGCCGTAACGGTATTCTGTTTAAAGGAAGTAATTTCTTGGATGCCTTGGCTTCCATTCAAAACGTGGTGATGGACAAAACAGGCACAATGACCGAAGGCGTTTTCAAAGTACAGGAAGTTGTTTTTTACAGCGCATTTAATCGGGATGAAATTCTGCAAATGGTCAATGCGTTGGAAAGCCACAGCAGCCACCCCGTCGCAAGCGCCATTCAGCAGTTTGTGGGTGCAGTAAATCACGAAATACCGCTACAAAATGTAGAAGAAATTGCAGGACATGGAATGAAAGGAACTGTAAATGGAAAAGAATTACTGGTCGGAAATTTTAAGTTGATGAATAAATTTTCTGTCACTTATGGCGTTGATCTCAATTCCCCCGTTTACACCGTAATTGCAGTGGCTTACGATAAACAAATTGTTGGTTACATAACAATTGCAGACCGTATAAAAGAAAATGCCAGAATCGTTATAGACAAATTAAAAGCACTCAACGTAAAGACAACTATGCTAAGCGGTGATAAAACGACTGTAGTCAAGTTCGTTGCCGAAAAATTGGGTATCCAGAATGCTTTTGGCGATTTACTGCCCGAGGATAAGGTAAACAAGATTAAGGAACTCAAAGCCAATAAAGAAACGGTAGCCTTTGTAGGAGATGGTTTAAATGATGCGCCTGTAGTAGCATTAAGCGATGTAGGCATTGCAATGGGCGGTTTAGGAAGCGATGCTACCATTGAAACCGCCGATGTCGTGATACAAGACGATAGTCCAAGCAAAATACCGATGGCAATTGAAATTGGAAAACAGACAAAGAAAATCGTTTGGCAAAATATCACTTTAGCATTTGCAATTAAAGGCATTGTACTGATATTGGGTGCAGGAGGTTTGGCTTCCATGTGGGAAGCAGTTTTTGCTGATGTGGGAGTGGCATTATTGGCCATACTCAATGCAGTAAGAATATTAAGGATGAAGTTTTGATGTAAATAGCTGGGCTTAATTCCTTTAATTAAATATTATAAGTGTCTGGTAAAATATACTATACAATCGAGTAGGAGGAAAATGAAATATTTTTCTTCCTATTTTATTTTCCGACACCTCGCACATTTCCTACCATCGTTTTCTTTTACTGAACTTACGATAATGAATCATGGATAAGATTTGAGAAATTGCCGGATAGGACTGTATCTGGAACCTGGTACAAGTTAATATTATAAGAATGGAAGCGAGATTGAAACGATATATAGTAAAAAACCGGTCATCCTTAGTTTTAGATTGACTTCGATTTCTTTAAATGATTAGATAACTCTTTTAAATTTAAAATGTAAGTCTTAATGCCCATAAAAGCAACCTCACTTTGCGTATTTGCTTTCTTTTATAGGAAGTTTATGTACATTTGCGAAGAGAATAAACCGGAATAGTTCAGATACATGTTTAAAAGCCGTCTATTTTATGCGCTATGCTTGCTTATGTTGTTGGCTGCAGATGTGTCTGCGGAGTGGAACAATTATGTAATAAACTATAAGAAAGAACTTTTTGGCAAAGGTTCGCAGACTTGGCAGATAGAGGCATTTAATGAGAACTGGGTGTATTTTGCCAATAAGAACGGCTTGCTGCAATACGAAGGAAGCGATTGGAAGCTATTACCGCTCCACAATGAATCGGATGTACGCTCGCTTCACCTGTCCGATAAACTGAAACGTATTTATGTAGGAGGAGAGGGGGAGTTTGGTTATTTCCACGCCGATGCCTCCGGTAAACTGCTCTATGTTAACTTATCCGATTCGCTCCCTGACAACAACAAATTCAACGTGGGCTATTGGGGTGTTTACGAAGTGGACAATATCTTTTACTATGTATCCGATAATTTCATAATCAAACAACTCGGAAACGAGTTTACGCTGATTCCTTCCGCCCATAAGATTGATCGCTCGGGAGTTGTAAACGGCTCCTTGTACATAGGAACGGTAAACGGCGTTTTTGTATTGGTTGGCAACAGCTTTTTCCCCCTTTCGGGAGGAGAGTCGCTTGTTGGCAAGCATATTCGGAGCCTCATCCCTTATCAGTCCGGCATGCTTGTTGCCACTGCCTTCGACGGTCTATATTATGTGGAAGGTGGGAAAGTGACTCCTTTACTAACCGGTGCAGAAGCCTTTATGCGCGAAAACGAAGTCTTCACCCTGGCTGCCTCGGACGATTACCTGGCAATCGGGACTGTACGCCGGGGACTTATACTTGTGAACCGGCGCACCAAGGCAGTAAAGTAC
>Ga0172377_10007477_pt1 | contig 11245 bp, 8 predicted proteins | sample Pumphouse3metaG_FD_119749 | JGI IMG/M metagenome (GOLD analysis project Ga0172377, IMG submission 119749) | Leachate microbial communities from a municipal landfill in Southern Ontario, Canada - Pumphouse #3 metaG | ecosystem: Engineered > Solid waste > Landfill > Unclassified | place: Canada... | reverse complement strand
TTAACTCTTAAAGTTGGCGATCGCGTTAATTTAGCACAATTTAAAACCAAATTAATTCAATCTGGATACTTGAATGTCTCTAAAATTGATCAAAGTTTGCAATTTGCGTCCCGAGGCGATATATTAGATATCTTTTCTGTTAATTATTCGAAACCAATACGAATTGAATTCTTTGATGATGAGATCGAATGTATTCATTTCTTTGATTTATCATCACAGACAAGTGAGGAAGAAATAGAAAATGTTGAAATTATTCCCGCAACCGATTTATTACTTAGTGAGTTTGAATTAGAAAATCTAAAAAGCAAAATCGATAATCAGTTAAGCAAAGATATTGAGTTGCTTGAACCTGAATTGGGGGACAATTTGAGGTATATTACTGAGTTGGATTATGAAAAAATCTCTCAGAGATTGTATTCTCCTAGAGCATATAAGTATTATCGATATATCAAAAATAGCACCGCCTCAATTCTGGATTATTTTGATGCCGATTTAGTGTTAATTTCAAATGAAAAACAATTTTATAGTACGATTGAATTTGCTGTTAACGAAGCTAAAGTATATTTTGATAAATTATTTCAAGAAGGCAGGCTTATGTCTCATCTTGAACTTTATCGAAATATTGATATAGTTTTGCAACATGAACGATGTCTTCACGCAAATGAATTTAAACAAGATATTGATGATATTATTTTTGAGACACATCCGATTATTTTTAGCAAAGCTAACAATTCAAGTTTAAAAGTTATTATTGATTCATATCTTCCTAATAATGACAAAGTTATTCTTGCGGTTTCTAACAAACAGCAAGCGGACACTATTAGTAATCTTTTAAAGGAAGAAAAAACTGAATATGAAATTACGAACGGCCTATCTCTTCCTAATAAAAAAATTGGATTAACCATATTTGGACTAGAGGAAGGTTTTGAATTGCCTGAAGACAAAATAGTTTTCTTGTCGGCTAAGGAGTTGTTTGGATTTCAAAATAAATCATCTCAGTTTTTGAATCGTTTTAAAGAAGCGGTTATTGTCAAAAACTATGATGATTTTAAACCGGGAGATTTTGTAGTTCACGAATATTACGGCATTGGGAAATTCCTTGATATAAAGACAATTGAAATTGAAGGTATTCACAGAGATTTTCTTCATTTGCAATATGCTGGAGATAACATTCTTTATGTTCCTCTATCTCAGTTTAGACTAGTTAGAAAATACGCCGGTCGAGAAGGAGCTGCCCCAAAGTTATCTAATCTCAATAGTGGAGGCTGGGAAAAAACTAAAGCTCGTATAAAAGAGAGAGTAAATTTGTTAGCAGATCGACTCTACCAACTGTATAGCGAAAGAGCGTCCATTAAGGGCTTTGCCTTTAATGGAGATGATGAGTTTCAAAAAGCATTTGAGCAAGAGTTTCCTTACGAATTAACTAAAGATCAAAAGCAATCTGTTGAGGAAATTAAGAAAGACATGGAGTCCGATTTTGCTATGGATCGTCTCTTATGCGGCGATGTCGGGTTTGGCAAAACGGAAGTTGCCTTTAGAGCAATTTTTAAAGCTATCTTGAGTGGCAAACAAGCCGCGATATTATGTCCTACCACTCTTTTGGCTAGGCAACACTATGAACTAGCCCTTGAAAGATTTAGAAATTTTGGTGTTAATATCGCTGTTATTTCTCGTCTTGTTCCAGAAAGAATCCAAAAAGGGTATATGCAAGAAATCAAAGATGGCAAAATTCATCTTGTTATTGGCACTCATCGTTTATTAAACAAAGACTTTCAATTCAAAGATTTGGGTCTTTTAGTTATTGATGAAGAGCAGCGTTTTGGCGTCGAGCAGAAAGAGCTTATTAAAGAAATGAAAAACAATATTGATGTTCTTTCTTTAAGTGCCACCCCAATTCCTAGGACACTACAACTTTCATTAATTGGAGTGCGCCCTGTGTCACAAATTAACACCCCACCTAGTAGCCGTTCTACAATTCAAACTTATGTTGCTCCTTTCAAAGATGAAATTGCCCGTGAGCTTATTGAAAGAGAATTAGCTAGAAATGGTCAAGTTTTCTATATTCACAATACGATTTCTTCCATTCAAGCAACCGCAAATCATATTCAAAGACATATTCCCTCTGCTTCAGTCGGAATCGTTCATGGAAAGATGGACAAAGAAGAAATTGAAGATGTAATGATGAGGTTTTATTCTGGTGAAGTAAATGTTTTGGTCGCTACATCGATCATCGAAAATGGGATCGATGTCCCTAATGCAAATCTAATAATTATTGAAGATGCAGATCACTTTGGATTAGCTCAGTTATACCAAATTAAAGGACGAGTGGGACGTGGAAATCGGATTGCCTATGCGTACTTGTTCTTTAAAGAACAAAAAACACTAACTAATATTGCTACCAAAAGGCTTAAAGCTATCCAAGACTTCGCCGAACTTGGAAGTGGATATAAAATTTCTCAACGCGATTTAATGATTCGCGGAGCAGGTGATATTCTAGGTCCGGAGCAAGCTGGTTTTATCGATTCCATCGGTCTTGATTTATATTTGAAGATGCTAAACGAGGTAATGGAAGAAAGAAAAACTGGTGTATTACATGAACCACCTAAACCTGTGAAAATTCTTGAACTAGATGCATATATTCCTGGCGAATATGCTTCTAAGGAAGACAAGATTCAATTATATCAAGAAATCGAAAACTCCAAATCACTTGAAGAACTTAAACAGATTAACCTGAGAGTTCGAGATATCTATGGAAGACTTCCGAGCGAAGTTTCTTTACTTTTTGAGAAAAGAAGACTAGACATTTTGTTATCTGAAGAACAATTTAAAGATGTTATGGAATATGGCGATACCATTGAAATTACCCTTTCGAAAAAATTCAGCGAATTAAATGGTATTGGCAATTATTTATTTGAAGCTTTAAGCCCACTTTTAAACAAGATTCAAGTAACCTATCTTCAAAAAGTACTTAAAATTAGGCTTACTAGACAAAACAATTGGCTAAAGGACTTAGAAACAATTGTTGATGCAGTCACTGATTTATATAATAAGTTTTCTAAAAGAAAGTGATAGTATATCTTTATGAGATTAGATAAGTTTTTAAAAGTAAGTCGATTAATAAAAAGAAGAACTATCGCTAAAGAAACGGTGGACAAAGGCAATGTTACTTTGAACGGAAAGCCTGCAAAAGCCTCTTCAAATGTTAATATTGGTGATGTTTTGACAGTTCATTTAAAGAGTATTAACTCAACTTATAGAATCGATAATATTTTCGAATTTGCAACTGAAGAAAAAGCAAAGTCGATGTATACGGAGATCGAGAGTAAAAATGATTAAACTTAATTATCCGTTAAACCAAAAATCAATATACATTTTAGCTTGCTCATTCGGCCCGGATTCAATGGCGCTTTTTGACCTGCTATTTAAGGCTAATATTCACTTCGTTGTCTGTCATGTTAACTACCATCGTCGTGATGTTTCAAATTTTGAAGAAAAGGCTTTATGTGAATATTGTGTAAAACACCATATTCAATATGAAGTGCTCGATACCACTAATCTCGTTGTAAGAGGCAACTTCCAAGCCTGGGCTAGAGAAGTTAGATATGCATTTTTCAAAAACGTGTACGAAAAGTATAATGCATCAGGACTTTTAATAGCTCATCAGCAAGACGATTCGATTGAGACATTCATAATGCAAAAACGTCGTCATTCTTTAGTGGCCAATTATGGAATTTCGGTTGAATCTAATATGAATGGGATGAAAGTTATCAGACCATTGTTAGACTATTCGAAACAACAGCTAAAAGAATATGATGAATTTAATGATATTCCTTATTCAATTGATGTTTCTAACCTAACAAATCATTATGAGAGAAACAGAGTGCGTCATTCTATCATTGAAAAAATGGATTCGAATGAAAGATATAAGTATTTGAACGACATAGCACACGAAAATGAGCGAATCCAAAAACTTAAAGAGACCGCTTCTTTTGCTATTGAACAAGATAATTCAATCTTATGTAAAAAAGCTCAAACTTTAACAAGCGAAGAATTTGCGTATGCTTTATTTAAATTGCTGGAACCATTAAATGTTTCTATTACATTATCCAGATTAAAAATTCAAAATTTTATTCTCCTCCTTGATTCTAAAAAGGCAAATATCCGTTACTCCTTGGGAAAGGGAATTTATTATTACCAAGAATATGGCGTTATATGTGTCGGGAAAGAAATTGAACCATATTCCTATACGTTAGATACGAGGGGTATTTTATCAACCAAACAATTTGAAATAGACTTCTCCATGGGCGCAGAAGATAGAGGCATTTTAGAAGACATGTTTCCTCTTACAATTAGAAATGCATCACTCGATGATAAATATCATATTAATGGTTATAACGTTGTGCTTAGACGTTTATTCATCGATTGGAAGATGCCGCGTCACCTTAGAAAAGCGTGGCCTGTTATTTTGGATAAGAATGGGAAAATTGTCTATATTGCTCGCTATCGAAGAGTGTTTTCTGACTCTCACAAGTCAGTTTTTAAAATTAATCTCAAATAAATGCAAAAAGCATTTACAAAAGAATCTGGTTTGTTATTATTTCAATTAAGGTTATTTTATAGGCATAACAATTATAAAATTGTATAAACAAAAGAAAAGAAAGAGGTAGAAAGATGGACAATCAAGAAACACCAAAAAGAAGCCTGTTTGGAATTATCCTTCCATATATTTTAATTGCCCTGGCAATTGCTGGATTTGTTGCTTTAATAATTACATCAACTTCAAATCGTTCTGATTCGTGGACTGTTAGTAATGTGGACTCCAAACTAGAAACAAACGAGGTCATGAGTGCTGATGTATATAACAAAGAAACGACAGTTACCATTCAAGGAACATATTTAACTCCTGAAAATGTAAAAAAATCGTATACATTTACTTGTGATGAGACTTGGTTTAATAACGGATTTGACAGCAACGGTGATAGTGTTGTCGACCACGCATCTTATCGTACTTTATTTAGTAAAGAAGTTGCAGATTTTAAAACTGCTCATGGTGAACAATATGGTATTCCGTACATGAGTGACCATTATGCTTTTGAAGTAAGCTGGTTTGATCAATGGGGACCAACATTAATTATTACTGCTGTTACCGTTTTAATTGCAATTTTCTTATTCTCAAAATTATCTTCATCGGTTGGTGGAGCAAATAATAAAGCTTTGGATTTCAATCGTAGCCGAGCTCGCAGAGTGGATTCAAGCAAAGTTCGCTTTAGCGATGTTGCTGGTTGTGATGAAGAAAAAGCCGAAATGCAAGAAATCGTTCAATATTTAAAAGAACCTCAAAAGTTTGCTAAATATGGAGCCAAATTACCAAAAGGCATATTGCTTGTTGGCTCACCAGGCACTGGTAAAACTTTATTAGCTAAGGCTGTTGCTGGCGAAGCTGGTGTCCCATTCTATAGTATCTCCGGTTCCGACTTTGTCGAAATGTTTGTTGGTGTCGGTGCCGGTCGTGTTCGTGATATGTTTAAAAAAGCGAAACAAACTGCTCCATGTTTAATTTTTATCGATGAAATCGATGCTGTCGGTCGTCAACGTGGTGCTGGCTTAGGCGGTGGCAACGATGAACGCGAGCAAACCCTTAACCAATTATTAGTTGAAATGGATGGTTTCGAAGATAATTCCGGAATCATTGTTATTGCGGCTACAAACCGTGAAGACGTTCTAGATCCAGCCCTACTTCGTGCAGGACGTTTTGATAGAACTATTACCGTTAATTTACCTGATAAAGCTGGTCGTGAAGCAATCTTTAAAGTTCACGCTCGTGGTAAATTAATTGATCCAAAAGTCGACTTTGCCGCCTTAGCTAAAAGAACTGTTGGTTTCAGCGGTGCTGATATTGAAAACATTTTGAACGAAGCAACAATCCTTGCTGTTAGACAAAATGAACCGATGGTTACTGTCAAAGATATTGATGAAGCTATTGATAGACGTATTGCTGGCCCAGCTAAATCTTCACACGGAATGAACCCGGAAGAACGCAAGACAGTTGCTTATCACGAAGCGGGCCACGCCATCATTGGTTTGAATCTTGAACATAGTGATAAAGTCCAAAAGATTACCATTATTCCACGTGGAAGAACTGGTGGTCACGTTTTGATGACTCCTGAAGATGACAGATTTCTTCTTAGCAAAGCTGAATTAGAAGCTAGAATTGTCGGTTATCTTGGCGGACGTTGTTCCGAAGAATTATTCTTCAAAGATGTCACCACTGGTGCTCAAAACGATATTGAAGTTGCGACAAGAATAGCTAGATCAATGGTTACTGAATATGGAATGAGTTCTCTTGGACCAATTCAATACGAAAAAGACTCTGGCTCAGTATTTTTAGGTCGTGATTATGCTTCTACTCAAAAGAATTTCTCAACTCAAATCGCTTTTGAAATTGATACTGAAGTTCGCAAAATTATTAGTGATGCACATGCTAAAGCATTAAAAGTTCTAAAAGAACATAAAGATGATTTGGAGCTAATTGCTAATACCCTTCTTGAGAATGAAACTATCACTGCTGAGGAAATTACATATCTTCTTAAACATCGCAGTTTAGAAGGAATGAATCCAACACTAGAGATTGTCTCAGAAACAAAAGTGGAAGAAAAACCTACAGTTGTTGAACCTGAAAACAAAGAAGTTAAATAAAAATGGGAGGTTAACCTCCCTTTTTACTAATATGTGGAAAATCGGTAACATTGAAATTAAATCACATGTTGTTCTTGGCCCAATGGCTGGAATAACTTCGCTTTCATATCGTGATTTTATGAAAAGTTTTGGGGTTGGCTTATCAGTTACAGAAATGGTATCTGATTGTGGATTAATATATAACAATAAATTAACCTTAGATTACATCAAAACCAGCAAAATAGATCGACCAGTTGCAATTCAACTTTTTGGTTCGAATAGTGAAACACTTTGTAAAGCAATGGATGTCGTTTTAGCTAATAATTCTGATTTTGACATGTTCGATATTAACTTAGGCTGTCCAGTTCCAAAAGTCACAAAAACTGGCGCAGGTTCTGCTCTTTTAAAAGACCCTAAAAAACTGGAAAAATTAATGAGTGAAGTTGTAAAACATTCGCCTAAACCAGTTACTGCAAAAATTAGACTGGGTTGGTGCGAAGAAAAACTGAATTTTGAAGAGAACATTAAAGCATTGCAAAATGCAGGCGTAGCTGCAGTTGCAATTCATGCAAGAACTACGACACAAGGCTATTCCGGTTTTGCTAGATATGATGCCTTAAAAGATCTTGGCTTAAGAATGAACATTCCGTTAATTATTAGTGGAGATATATTTTCGTTAGACGATGCGATTAAAGCCCTAGAAATCACCAAAGCTACTGCGATTATGGTGGCCCGTGGTGGAGTTGGCAATCCGTTCCTTGTTACGCAAATTAATCACTTCTTTGAAACTGGAGAAAAAATACAAAATATTTCTTTAAAAGATAATATCAAAAATCTACTAACGTTAACGGACATGATGATTGAAGAAAAAGGTGAATATAAAGCGATGATGGTTCTACGCGGTATCGCCCCCAAATTTTTAAATAATTATCCAAACTCGAAACCTTTAAAAGCTGAATTATCTCAAAACCTTATAACAAAGAAGTCTTTATTGGCCATTTTAGCGAAACATGAGTTGTAATTCCGTTGTTTACAACGCTTGGCTATGTTAATATTTTAAAGCGAGGTTTTCATATGGAAGAAAAATTATCAGATCAAGAACAAGTAAGACGCGAGAAGCTTGCTAAATACAATGAACTCGGAGTTGATCCATTCGGTCAAAAATTCATTAGAAGTGATTCGGTGAAATCAGTTCATGAAAAGTGCGATGGAAAAACAAACGAAGAATTAGACGCAAACAAAGTTTATGTCACTATTGCTGGACGCATTATGTCTTTAAGACGTATGGGGAAAGCATCATTTATGAACATCAAAGATGTGAGTGGCAACATTCAGGTATATGTTGGTATTGATGTCGTTGGTGAAGAGGCATATTCACTATTTAGACTTGCCGATATCGGTGATATCGTTGGAGTCTATGGTAGAGTTATGCTCACTAGAACTGGCGAAATGACGGTTCGTGCTGAAAAATATACTCATTTAACCAAATCACTTCGTCCTTTACCAGAGAAGTTTCATGGATTAACAGACGTCGAAGAGAGATATAGACATCGTTATGTTGATTTAATTATGAATGACGACTCTATGAAAATTGCTTTAGCAAGACCAAAAATCATACGCGCTATTCAAAACTATTTTGATGGACAAGGTTTTACTGAAGTTGAAACAAGCGTGCTATCACCAATTTTAGGTGGCGCATCAGCTAGACCATTCGTCACCCATCACAATGCTTTAGACAAAGATTTTTATCTTCGCATTGCGACCGAATTGCCTTTAAAAAAATTGCTTGTTGGTGGAATGGAAAGAGTTTATGAAATTGGTCGTTTATTCCGCAACGAAGGAATGGACACAAAACATAACCCAGAATTTACTACTATTGAGCTATATCAAGCATATGGTGACCTTCAAGATATGAGGTTCCTCTGTGAAAATTTATTTAAAGAAGTCGCTAAAAAAGTTGTGGGCTCAACTACAATTCCTTATGGCGATAAGACCCTAGATTTAGGCAAACCATTTAGATGGGTAACAATGATTGATGTTGTTAAAGAAGCAACTGGTATTGATTTTAACCAACCAATGACTTTTGAAGAAGCTGTTGCTTTAGCAAGAAAGAACGGAATTAAGGTTGAAAAACACTGGACAAGTATTGGCTTTATTATCAATGCATTCTTTGATGAGAAGTGTGATCCATATCTACAAGAACCAACATTTGTTCATTCATATCCAATTGAAGTGTCTCCTTTAACAAAGAAGGAAATTGGCAATCCAATGTTCACTGATCGATTTGAATTATTTATTGGTGGCATGGAATACGGCAATGCTTACACCGAACTTAATGATCCAATTGATCAAAAAGAAAGATTTGAAGCTCAACTTGAAGCCAAAAAACTTGGTGATGAAGAAGCTAGTGAAATGGATACTGACTTCCTTGAAGCCCTTGATTATGGCATGCCACCAGCTGGCGGCATCGGCATCGGCATCGATAGATTCGTTATGCTGATGACAAATCAACAAAGCATCCGTGAAGTTATTCTCTTTCCATGCATGAGAGACTCAAATAAATAATCCCAAAAATTAAGACGGTTCCCTTTATGGGAATCGTTTTTGTTTGTCTTGCAAATAAGGACATATTCTTTCGTTTTGCTATATATGTAAGCGGAGGTACTTGAATCCATAGGCGTACAACAAACGAATTAACTTGAATAAAAGCACGCATATATAATATAATGCCTACGCGAGAAATCGCAATTTCTCTCTGCTGTTACACAGATAACAGCCAGAAGACCAAAGGGAGGTGCCTATATGAAAAAGTACGAAATTATGTACATCGTGAAAGCAGATCTTGACGAAGCAGCTCGTAAAGCTGAAGTCGAGAAACTTCACGCCATTTTAACCGGCAAAGGTGCAAACATTACCAATGTCAATGAATGGGGCTTACGTGAATTCGCATATCCAATCAACGATATGAAAAAAGGCTACTATGTTGTTATTAAAGTAACAGCTGATGATGCAGCTTTGAAAGAGTTCGTCCGTTTAGCTAAAATCGACCAAAACGTTGTACGTCACTTAATCATGGTTGATAAAGACTAATTAAGGAGGTTTTACAATGATTAATCGAATCATTCTCGTGGGTAGACTAACCCGCGACCCAGAACTAAGAAGAACAACTTCTGATGTTCCAGTTGCTTCATTCACAATTGCAGTGGATGATCGCATGAAAGATGCTAATGGTCAAAAGACCACTACATTTATTGGAGTTACTGTTTGGAATCAACAAGCAGATAACGTTGCAAAATATTGCCGCAAAGGCTCACTCGTCGGTGTTGATGGTAGAATCCATCAAAGAACATTCGAGAGAAGAGATGGAACAAAAGGCTCTGTCATTGAAGTAATTGCTGATTCAGTTCAATTCCTTGAACCAAAATCAAAAGAAATTCCTAATGAGGAAGTTCCACTAGATGAACCAGCAGTAGACGATAGCAAGAATCTCGATTCTATTGATGTCGCCGATGATGACCTTCCGTTCTAGAAAGGAAAATTAAAATGGGATTCAAGAAAATTAGACCTCACAAAAAGGTTTGTTACTTTACCAAGAATAAAATTGATCATATCGATTATAAGGATGTTGAATTATTAAGCAAATTCATTACTCCAAACGGTAAGATTGCCGCTCGTCACGCTACTGGCACATGTGCTAAGTATCAAAGAGAGCTGGCTAAAGCAATCAAAAACGCCCGCTTCATGGGTTTACTACCATACATTCAAGACTAATTTGAATGCTAATTAGCTCTGTAGGAAACTGCAGGGCTTTTTATTTTATTTTTTACACAATACATGTTGTATGCTTTTAAAAGATTTAATTACCCCCTTTTTTAATAGGGAATATAGGTATGACAATAAGAGTGAGAACGCTATTGCCCAAATTATGTACAAAATTACAAATCCTCTATTTCCATAGGGCATATATAAATACCAACAGTCACCCTTAAACGCTTCTACTGAAAAATTATTTAGATGGTCTGATATCGAATAAAAGAACAACTTTAAAAGAAAAACAGCAAATAAATGGTTCATCATAATTGAAAAAGTATGGCTTGCTATATAATCAACAGTTTTATTATTTTCGAAGGACTTTGATAATTTTGTGCAAATAATAAGCCAGAAATGAATAGAAGCGAAAGATAACAAATAATAAATCATTGGATTTGTTGTTAGACCATTCCCGGTAGACGGAACGTAGTCGACTGGTAATCCGTTGTTGCAAATGGAAACGACTGCAAAAATAGCAATATAAGTAATTAGTTTTATCAAAGCGCTTATCTTGATATCAATTTTTTCTAAGTATACTCGGTAGATGTTACCAAGTGAGTAGAATGGTAAAGAAACCATTAATCTAACTATAAACAATTTCCATTCAAAATTTATAGGATCCAATGAAAGGTACAAGCCTCCAATACCAATTGCTAAAAATACTCCAAAAATTACCAATTCTTTATGCTTAAATTTTAATATTTTGCTAAGCAGCATATATATGACTTCATTTAGAAATAAAGAAACTAAAATCCAAGCT
>Ga0172377_10007476_pt1 | contig 11246 bp, 14 predicted proteins | sample Pumphouse3metaG_FD_119749 | JGI IMG/M metagenome (GOLD analysis project Ga0172377, IMG submission 119749) | Leachate microbial communities from a municipal landfill in Southern Ontario, Canada - Pumphouse #3 metaG | ecosystem: Engineered > Solid waste > Landfill > Unclassified | place: Canada... | reverse complement strand
TGTCGCAAACCATACGTCCCAGTTTACCCGTGGCGCCGCCGACGACAACCTTCGTGATCAAAACGCTCGCCCCCTCAGATAAGTCCCAGATCCTCTATGTCCGAGTCGAGCACGGCGGCTCCGTGCTCGGATATGTAGGTCAGGGGCAGCCTGAGCTCTCCGTTGCCGAAGCCCAGGCGCTTCATGACATACTTTATCGGTATCGGATTCGATTCCAGGAAAAGGTCGGTGAAGAGGGGGAGCATGCGATAGTGTATCGCAGAAGCGTCAATGAATTTCTCCCTCAGGCACAGATCCATCATCTGGCACACCGTATTGGGACAGCAGTTCGCGGCCACGGATATCACTCCGCAGCCCCCCATGGCTATTATGGGGAAGGTCTGGGCATCATCTCCGGAGAGGACCTCGAAGTCCTTCGGCTTCTTCGCAAGTATCTTGCCGATCTGGATCAGGTTGCCGCTGGCCTCCTTTATCCCGACGACTCCGGGGAGTTCCCTCGCGATCCTCACGCTGGTCTCTGCGGTTATGTTGCTGGCTGTCCTTCCCGGGACATTGTATATCACGATGGGCACATCAACGGACTCGCTGACGACCTTATAGTGCTGGAATATGCCCTCCTGAGTGGGCTTGTTGCAGTAGGGGGATATGGAGAGTATGCCGTCGGCTCCCAGATCCGCCGCCGTCCTGCTCAGATAAACAGCTTCCGAGGTTGAGTTGCTGCCGGCACCGGCCAGGACCCGGGCGTGCTTGACCTCGTCGATAACTATCTTTATGACCTTTATGTGCTCCTCATGGCTGAGCGTAGCTGATTCCCCGGTGGAACCGCATGGTACCAGAGTGCTCACGCCGTTCTCTTCCTGGAACCGGACTATGCGCCTGAGGCATTCTTCGTCGACCTCTCCGCTCTTTGTGAACGGCGTGATCAGTGCCGTCGCCACACCTTCGAACATATTTATTCTCCGTAATGCTCCTTAAGTATCAGCCGCGTTCGCGTGCTGATTATATTATCGTTGCGTCTTACGCTCTCGATTATGTCGTTGAGACGCTGAGAGGACTCCACATCCACTATGGCTATGAGGTCTTGGTCCCCGGTGACCTCGAAGACCTCATTTATCCCGTCATATTGGATAAGCTTATCAGCTATCTCCTGGGAATCGGTGTTGACGTCGATGCATATCTCGACCAGGGCCTTCACATTCTTGGAGCTGGTCTTTATAGTGAAGCCTTTGATCGTGCCCTCGGACATCATCCTGTGGACCCTGCTTCTGACGGTGCCTTCCGATACACCGATCTGCTGTGCTATGTCCACGAAAGGACATCTTGAATCCTTTCTGAGGATGTCTATTATGCGTTTGTCGAGATTATCTATCAATTTATCACCGGTTTCTGATTTCGTAGTCCCGACACCGCTGACCGCAATTAATGTATATAAATACTTATAAAATCGAAGTCTGTTTGAAGAAGTTCGCAGCGAACAGCGACATCATGAGATGTGAACCTCCATCTCGGGCACGGACAGCTTTATGTCGTTCTCCAGGAACTTGTCGTATATCGCAAGGCGTATCTGTGCCGAGATGCTCCCGAAGTTCTCCACATTGTCAACGTATGCGGTCAGGCGCAGCCTAACATCGAATTCGGCGAACTCGATCACACGGGTGTCCGGTGTATCGAAGGTACCGTCCTTTATGATGTTCGGATGCTCATAAGCGACCTCCCTCATAAGCCTCATGGCAAGTTCCAGATCCGTTCCGTGGGCTACGCCCACCAATATCAGTATGCGGTAGGCGCGGTTCTTGCTGGTCATGTTCGTTATGACGGTTGATGCAACGACGCTGTTGGGCATCACTATGATCTCCTCATTCTCCCAGCTGTGGAATGTTGTGTTCATCAGCCCGATCCTCTTGATCCTCAGTATTGCGGTGTGCTCCTTCATCTTCACAAGATCCCCCTCCCTGAAGGGGCGGGTTATGAGAAGGGTCATGCCGCTGAAGAACTGGTTAAGGCTGTTCTGAGCCCCCAATGAGAGAGCCAGACCGAGTATTCCTGCCCCGGTGAGTATGGCAACCAGGTTGAACCCCAAGGCAGCAAGTATGGCTGCAAATGACACACTGGCTATGGTGATCTTCCCCAGCATGTTGAAGAGGGGCACCAGCGCAGTATCCACCGTTCCTATCTCCTCGTTCATCCTGGAGAAGAGCAGGGGGATGGCTATCTTGTAGACGCGCCAGGTTATTATCGCCCCCAGTATGATGTAGACTATGGAGGCGATGCTCAGTGACAGGGCGATGTAATAGGCATCCACTCCCCCGATGCTCAGAGCACCGGATATCCCATAGGTGACGATGGCCAGGAACACAAGCCAGGAAACGTTCATCCTGATCTGGTCGAATCTCTTCTTGTTATCCTTAGAGAAGAATTCCCTCACGATGATGAATATCGCGCCCATTATCAGGAGGGAGATGCCCATCCAAAGAAGGAAAGATATGATCGCGGTGAATACGGGCGTATTCAGAGGGTACGGGAGAGGGTTATCGAACTCCCCCAGTATCTTGTTGAACTGGTCATCTGATGCCAGTTGAGAGGAGATATCAACAGGGAAGGTCAAAGAAGCGGTGCTTTTGATACTGCTCACGGTGTTGGTGCAGACCATGGATATCTGCAGGTCCCTGCTGCCGGAGGCTGCGTACTCGCTCGCTTCCAGGGTCAGGGGCACGACCCTGCTCCCGTTACCTTCCAGAAAGACGCTTATCGCAGACCTTCCGTCATCGAAATGGGCAAAGAGGCCATCGGACCCGGACACCTCGAGGGCGACCTCATAAGGGTCGGCGGTCTTGTTGACAAGGATCAGGTCGAAGACGTAGGTGTCCCCCGCACCCAAGGAGATGTCGTGACTCGGGGTGGTCAGAGTCACCACATCGTCCGCATCCGCCCATTCTCCCGGACTGTTATCGGCTGCAAGCGGTATCATCAGCAGAGCGGCCACCGCAAAGAATGCGAACAGTGTTGCCGTTTTTCTGCTGGACATCATGATTTTCGTCAAGGCATACAAAGCATAAAAATATAGTTGAGCATAATCTCAGCGTATGGACATCCACGCGGACATGATCAAGGTCCTCATTGTCACGGCGATCATGACCTCCGCCTGTGTCAGCGACTGGAGGCGGCGGGAGGTCTCGGAGATGCACTGGGCCCTGATAGGAGGTGCCGGCATGGTGTTCGTGGCACTCTACGGCGGGTGCGATCTGTGGGCCAGATCGATGGTGGTCCTCGGCATGGCCCTGATACTCTTCGATATTCTGGTCGATAGGGAGGTGAGTGCACGGCAGCAGCATCTCATCCATCTCGGGATAGCCCTGCTGTTCCTGGTCCCGATACTGATGTCCGGATGGTGCATCAGGGCGGTAGCAGTACCGATCCTGTTGAATTATGTGCTGATGAATGTTCTGTACTCCTCCGATCTGATGAAGGGAGGGGCGGATACCGCCTGTCTGATAGCCATGGGGATGGTGTTCCAGCGCTATCCGGATCTCGGCGCGGTCCCTCTGATAAAGCCGGACCTGGGGATCTACGATGCGATGTACATATTCCCTCTGTTCGTCCTCATGGCCGCTCTGATCATGACCGCCGTCATAATGCTGGTATACTTCACCGCATTGAACATCCGGCGCAGGGATATCGGGCCCACGATGTTCTTCGGCTACAGGATGGACCTGGAAGAGGTACCGGAGCGCATGGTATGGCCCATGCAGGATTACATCGACGGGAATCTGGTCACATCATACGGTGCCGTTAACGATCCCGCCGCTCTTCAGCGTCTCCGGGATGCCGGGGAGGTCAGGATATGGGTCACACCCAAGATACCGTTCCTGATACCTATCCTGGCGGGTTTCCTCTTCATGGTTATAATCGGTAATCCTTTGTTCATCTTATGATATTGAGGCGGGTTTTACAGGAGGAGCAGCGGTTCCCGTCCAGTCCCACCACGTCGATGAGGTATCCGGTCCTCTTGATCACGACGTTGCCGCATTGGGGGCAGAAGGTGTCCGATCCGTCATCAGATATTATGTTCCCGATGTACACGTGCTGAAGTCCCACCCCCTCGGTTATATCCATGGCCTTCTCCAGGGATTCCCCCGAGGTCCAGGGCACCATGTTCATCTCGTTGTCCGGATGGAATCTGGAGAAGTGCACTGGCACATATACGGACAGCTCTTTCGCTATCCATTCTGCGAAGGCTTTTATCTCTTCCGGTGAATCGTTGTGGCCCGGGATAAGCAGATAAGTGATCTCAATGGGCACCCCCTCTTCGTGCGCTATCTTGATGGCATCGAGGACATCCTTCAGGTGGGCGCCGCATATCTTCATGTAGAATTCATCGGTGAATCCCTTTACATCGATGTTCATGGCATCAGCTATCTTGCAGAGGTCCCGCATGGGCTCCTCGCAGATCAGGCCGTTGGTAACGATCACACAGTCCAGCTCCGGGTCGCAGCGCATGGTGTCCTGTATGTACTCGATCCAGATGGTCGGCTCATTGTACGTGAAGGCTATCCCGCTGCTCTTCTCCCGATTGCACATGGCAGCCAGGTCCTGCGGGGATTTGTACGTGGTCCTTTTGCGGCCTGCGGGAGACTGGGATATGGAATAGTTCTGGCAGTGCTTGCAGGTCATATTGCATCCGACGCTGCCCACTGAGAATATCCTGCTCCCCGGCTTGTAGTGGTACAGAGGCTTCTTCTCCACAGGGTCGACGCACAGCGAAGAGACTCTTCCGTATGTGTCAGCAACAAGGTAGTCCGGGTCTCCGCGTCTTGCCCCGCATCTGCCGTACTTCCCTATGCCGATCCTGCATCTGTGAGGGCAGAGGCCGCAGACGTACACGTCCCCCGCTCTTTCGTAGTATCTTGCTTCTATTCTGACCGGGCTAATAGCGGCCATACTCCAACCTCCTCGCGCCCTCGTCCGAGACGAGCCTGGCTTCCCTTCCTGAGGTCACAACCCCTATTATCGAGAAGCTCACGCCCGATTCGTACAGGGCGTTCAGCTTCTCCTTGCTGAAGGTGAAGAGCAGCTCGTACTCCCCGCCGAAATTCATCATCATATCCATCTCCGGAACCCCTGTCTCTTCGGAGACGTCCTCCACGTCCGCCCCTTTGGGCAGGAACTCCGACATTATGTCCATCCCTACACGGCTGCACTCGCATATGGTGAGGGCAGCGGTGGCCAGGCCGTCAGAGAGGTCTATGCAGGAAGTGACGGCACCGGTGGATGCAAGGGCGATGCCCTCCCTGGTCCTGGGCACGGGGATGAAGAGCGAATCGGCAGCATCCGGGAAGCTAAGCCCGTTCATGATGGCGTGATATCCCGCCGCAGGGGACCCCAGGGGGCCGGTGACTGCGATCAGGTCCCCGGGCAGGGCATCTCTTCTGGTCATGGGCCTTCTGCCGTCCAGGGCCCCTATCGCCGTACCGCACACGAAACCGTTGCCCGGCTTCGTATCCCCGCCCACTATGTAGGCTCCGCAGAACTCTGCGCACTGGTCGGCGCCGCTCATTATGTCGCATATCTCCTGCTCCCCCAGTGAGTCCGGGATCCCGAGGGACAGGGTCAGGGCCACGGGCCTGCCGCCCATGCTCGCTATGTCGCTGAAATTGACGGCCGCGCTCATCCAGCCGAACTGCTCGAAGGTCATGCCCCCGGGCTTGTGCCTCTCTATGGTGACCGAGTCCGTGGCTATGACCACCGGCACGCCCTCTATCTCCACGACGGCCGAGTCGTCCCCCGGGCCCACAGAGAAGGGGCAGGGCCTGACGACGCTGAGAGCCTTCCTTATCATGGCTCGCTCGTCCATATCCTTGGGGCACATGTCCATTCGATGCTCCTGTTTGTAAATAAAGATGTTCTGTCGTAAGTGCAATATGCCTAAATACGAAACTACGGATAATGAGAGGACCGAAATGATCATGAACGTCAAGTACGGCAAAGACGGGTGCCAGACCGTAACGGTCCCGGATGAGAATTTCATAGGGACCTTCTACCCCGCCGATGTGAAATGCCGCCCTGCGGACGAGGTTATAAACGAATCCATTGACAACCCCATAGGCTACAGGTCTCTGGCCGATTTCCTGGAAGGGGGCAAGGATGTAGTTTTCATAGTCAACGATGCGACGAGGCCGACTCCGACGGCGAAGGTCCTGGACGCCCTCCACAAGAGAATGGACCTCAGCAAAGCCAGATTCCTGGTGGCCACAGGCGCGCACAGGGATATGACGCCCGACGAGTACGATTTCGTCTTCGGGAAGCACTACAAGCACCTGAAGGACAGGATAATAGCCCACGATGCCAAGGCATCGGAGTGCACATACCTGGGGAAGTCCAAGAACGGGACCCCCATGGAGGTCAACAGGATAGCGGTGGAGGCGGACCGCCTGGTGATAATAACGAGTGTGGAACCGCACTATTTCGCAGGATATACGGGGGGAAGGAAATCCTTCCTGCCGGGTGTGGCATCCTTCAAGACGATAGAGGCCAACCACAAACTGGCGATGAACAAGGAGGCCCAGTCCCTGGTGCTGGAGGGGAACCCCGTCCATGAGGACATGATGGATGCCCTGGAGAGCGTGAAGGGGAAGGAGATATTCTCGATACAGATGATACTGGACAGGCACCAGAACATATACAGGGTGGTCGCCGGCGATCTGAACGGGGCGTTCGCCAAAGCCGTGGAGTGGGCGAATGAGGTCTTCTCGGTACCGATCCCGGAGAAGGCGGACGCCGTCATATCCGTGGCCCCGTATCCGATGGATGTGGATCTGTATCAGTCGCAAAAGGCCATAGACAACGGGAAATGGGCACTGAAGGAAGGGGGCAAGCTGATAATGGTCTCCAAGTGCAGGGAAGGCGTCGGCGGCGACACGTTCCTCAAGCAGCTGTCACTGTCGAAGGACCCGGCGAGGGTCCTGGAGAACCTGAGGACGGAGTACAAGCTCGGGTACCACAAGGCCGCGAAGATGGCGGAGGTCGCCGTATGGGCTGACCTGTGGGTCGTCTCCGATCTTGATCCGGAGATAATATCCAAAGCGAACATGACCCCATTCAGCTCCCTCAAGGATGCGATGGATGAGGTCTTCAGATGGAAGCCTGATGCCAGAGTGATGGTGCTGGCGGAAGGAAGCGTGACTATACCGAGGTTAGAGTGACATGAGTGATTTCGAGACAGATAAGATGGAGAAGATAAGGGACGCCGTGAACGTATGCACGATGTGCGGGTTCTGCAAAAGCGTGTGCCCCTCTTTCAAAGCAATAGGATGGGATTCAGAGCTTTCCAGAGGGAGGATAATCCTGTCCTACGGTCTTCTGACCGGTGAGATACCTGCCGACGAATCCGTGGTGAAGAGCATGTACACATGCACCACCTGCGCAGACTGTGTCAGGCGATGCACTTCCAAAGTAGACATAGTGGAGATAATCGAGGCCACCCGCGCCGATCTGGTCAAGAGCGGGCACATCCTGCCGAAGCACAAGGCGGTGTGCGAGAACATAATCGCCACCAACAACCCCTACGGGGAGAAGAGATCCGTCAAGGAGACCCTGGGCCGGGAGCCCAAGAAGGCCGAGGTGGGTTATTTCGCCGGGTGCACCGCGACCTACAGGAACAAGGAGATCTCCGCCGCAACGATATCCATATTGGACAAGCTGAAGGTGGACTACACCACGCTTGACGAGGTCTGCTGCGGCTCCGTGATGGTCAGGATAGGCTGGTCCCACGAGGATGTGGCGAAGCTCTACCAGAGGAACCTGGATCATATCAAATCCCTCGGCATCAAGACTCTGGTGCTCTCCTGCTCCGGATGCTACAGGATGTTCAAGACCGAGTACCCGCGGTTCGTGGAAGTGCCCTTCGAAGTGCTGCATATATCGGAGTTCCTGGCAAGGCAGGACCTGAAGCTCAAGCCGATGAACGGTGTGGTCGCCACATACCATGACCCCTGTCACCTGGGCAGGCATGTCGGCGTGTACGACGCTCCCAGAGAGGTCATAAAGAAGATCCCGGGACTGGAGTTCAGGGAGATGGAGTTCAGCGGTCCCACATCCCATTGCTGCGGAGGCGGCGGAGGAGTGAGGTCCGCCTTCCCGGAGGAATCCGGCAAGATCGCCAGGACCAGGATGGAAGAGGCGGATTTCGCCGACCTGATGATCACATCATGCCCCTTCTGCGTCAACAATCTGATACTCGGCAAAGGGGAGAAGGAGATCAGGGTAGTCGATCTCGTTGAATTGGTTGACGAGCTGCTTTGAATATGGAGACCCACTGGCGCAAAGGAAGGATATCTTACGAGCGTCCGAGGATAATGGGGATACTGAACGTCACCCCTGACTCCTTCTCGGACGGAGGCCTTCACACCAAGGATGCCGTAGCTCATGCGTTCAGGATGATCGATGAGGGCGCGGACATCATCGACATAGGCGGTGAGTCCACCAGGCCCGGCTTCACACCCGTATCCGCAACGACGGAGATAGGGCGCATACTCCCTGTGCTGCGGGAACTGGTCAGCTCCGCCGATGTCCCGATAAGCGTGGATACCATGAAGCCTGATGTGGCGCAAGCGGCAATAGGCGCCGGTGCGGACATCATAAACGATGTGTACGGGCTAAGGGCCCCAGGTATGACGGAGCTCATAGCGTCCTCCGGTGTCTCGGCTGTGATAATGCACATGCACGGCGACCCCGGGACCCTGCACTCGGAGACCATGGAGGGTGATGCGGTATCCGAGATAATCGATTTCCTGAAGGAGAGGAGGACCGCGGCGCTGGACGCAGGGATACGAGCGGACAGGATAATAATGGACCCTGGGGCGGGATTCGGGAAGAGCCATGCACAGAACGCCGAGATCGTCGAGCATGCGGGAAGGTTCTCCTTGGGCCATCCGGTGCTCGTGGGCGTATCGAGGAAGCGCTTCCTCAAGACCCAGCTTCCGGATATGGGCGCGGACGAGGCCACAGCGGAGATCTCCCTGCGGGCGGTCCGTGCCGGGGCGAACATAGTAAGGGTGCACAATGTGGCCGTTATGAGGAAGGCGTTAGAGAAGCATCTTAGCCAGACCGCCTGCGGCCAGGACAGCGACGAGTGACACCGCTACAAGGATGTAGAATCTCCTGTCCTTCTTCCTCTCCGTCCTCTCGTCATAATCCCTGAGAACCCGGCATTCGTCGTCGCAGTACTCCCTGCCGTATGGAATGGGATCTCCGCAGTAGAGACAATGGGAATGGTCGTCTAGACGGGCCATGACGGTGTCAGGGATTCGCCGTACTTAAACGATTATGCATTTCTTCGGGGTATGTCCTTATTCATGGCTCGAATGCGTTCGGAGGGAAGCTCCCCTTTAAATAGGGGCCGAGGAAATAGTGGTGTTCGTGATTAGATATGTCTGATTATAGCAGGAAGACGGATTCCGGCTCCGGCAGGAGACGCGGCAGGGCTAACGATTCGGAATATTCCAGATGGGGACTAACGGATGATGAGGCGAAGGTATGGGCATTCATGAAATCCGAGTCCCCGAACCCCAAGGAGGAGTGGTCCACCTGGTACGGCAGGCCCGAGGCGGAGTATGAGACCATGGCCGCATCCGTGGAGAAGAAGCTGCAAGAGAGCGGCTACTACGAGGACTAAATATCTTCAGGGACGGCACCCGGTGAAACGGGTGCCTGACCTTATTTTTGATACGTTCAAAGTCGATCAGGAAGCCGAACCGCTCTGCAGTGAGCAGATTCGTTGCAAACCTCTTCGCGGGATCGAAGGGGGAAGAAGGTCTGACGATCTCGAAATACTCAAGGATCGCATCCTCCGAACAGGCCGCCGGCATCAACCGGGATGCCCATAAGCATTCTCTCGAAAGAACAGAGAATCAGGAAGAAGATGGTGGGCCCGTCCAGATTTGGTATTTGAAAAAACACTGGCTACAGTCATTTTCGGAGGGATAACTCCCTTACAGGATTTTGTGGAGGATTTCGAGCGGCTCAATGAGGATCTGGCCCTCGATGAAGAGGTGGATGTACTCATCCTAGCTGAGGGTTGATCAGATGGTACTTCACTTACTCGAATCCAAAACACGCACTTCTTTCCCTATCATCGGTAGCATGAGCTATGCCGGGTTAAACTCCCGGGCCGGTGTCAATTCAAAGAGGCGCACGCACACGCGCACACGCGCACACGCAATACTCTTGAGAGTCGCAGTCACGTAAGGATGCTGGGTAGTGATTTGGGGGGCCTGCGCTACTATGCGCCTACCCCCCTTTCGCTTACTCCTTGCTCCTGACCTGACCGACGAAATCGACGGAGCGATTAGCCGACGGGCTGTCGAGGCAGGACGGTCGTAACGACGACCGTCTGGCCTTGACAGAATCTTGGCAATCGGATGTGTGCGCGTGTGCGCGTGTGCGTGCGCCTCTTTGAAAGAGGTGGAAAATATGGGAAGACCAAAGATAGACTACAAAGTCGTGTTGAAGGCGTTGGATAGTGCACAGGAGTTACCGTGGAGATACAGGACGATCGTGGAAGGCAATCGTGACAAGATCTCCCTGAAAGAATTCCGCAAGATCCTCATGGTTGAAAGCGAGATCACCGGTGCTGAGCGGAAGGTCTTGGAATTGTGGAGGATGATGATAGATCTTGACTTCTTCATCAAGGTCAACGCATCAGATACAGTTCTGATAGACCTCGGACCGGTATGCAAAGCGCTAGGATACAGAGTCTACACTAAAGACGAATATAGACTTCTTAACGGAGAGAAAGAGGAGGTAGAAGAATGTCAAGCTGCCCTCTGAAAGAAGACTTCGAGTGTAAGGAGCCGGAGATCCTTTGTAAAGAGGCTCCGTGCTTTTGCCCACTGATCTGCACTGAGAATGAGATAGACCTCCTCAGACTTGAATTCCGTCATAAGAAGGGGGCGACGGCATGAAACAAAGTTTCACGACCGACGGGTATCACTTCACCCCGTGCTGCTCGGACATGGATGAGATCATAACATCCACAGAGATAATGGGCTCATCCGCATCTATTCAGTATCTCTATGATGGGATGTACATCATCCATTATTTCGATACCGGAAAGATGGACTATGTGGAGATCCTGAGAGGAAGATTCTGTCCCGCGTGCGGAGCCAAACTTAAGCCGGAGACGAGTCTTCACAATCTGCCTAAGTTCGAGACAGCGGACAAGATTCTGGAGGCAAGATCATGAAGCCTCT
>Ga0172377_10007474_pt1 | contig 11246 bp, 12 predicted proteins | sample Pumphouse3metaG_FD_119749 | JGI IMG/M metagenome (GOLD analysis project Ga0172377, IMG submission 119749) | Leachate microbial communities from a municipal landfill in Southern Ontario, Canada - Pumphouse #3 metaG | ecosystem: Engineered > Solid waste > Landfill > Unclassified | place: Canada... | reverse complement strand
GCATCTTTTATCCTCGGGATACCCCCACACCGTCGTCACGAGGGCAACATCAGTTATCCGCGGTAAATCCATGCGCCGTCGTCACGAGGGTAGCATCTTTTATCCTCGGGATACCCCCAACACCGTCGTCACGAGGGTAGCATCTTTTATCCTCGGGATACCCCCAACACCGTCGTCACGAGGAGCCCTGTACCGCACGGTACAGGGCGACGAAGTGATCTCATAATATGAAAATATTTCGAAGAGAGATTGATTCGGCTATTTACTAAGTCTGCCGAAATCCTGAGCCATAGCATTTATCACGATACGAAGGGCTTCGGGCGCTATCGCGCCCTCGCAATGACAGTTTTTAAAAGGATATGCCCGGAATATACCCATAATGGTGCCGGAGGTGGGAGTCGAACCCACATGGAGTTGCCTCCACTGGATTTTGAGTCCAGCGCGTCTGCCAGTTTCACCACTCCGGCCTTGAATTGCCTGCCACGCGATGTAATTCTATACTAAAACAGCTTTCCTGACAAGAAAATCCGACTAAAGAACTCCAACTAAAGGGGACACTTTATTCTCCCCTTTAGTTACACTTTATCAAAACATCAGAAAGGGTGTGTTTGAGCGAAGCAACAAAGCGCGCAGAACACGCCCTTTCTGATGTGATCTTTATCACACAAACTCTATCAGCGACGGGTCGTAGTCTTTTACGTTCTCGTATCCCAAAAGATTAAGCAGTGTTCCCGCGACATTGGAAAGACCTTTTTTTTCAAGCTGCGCCATTCGGTATTCCCCCTTGTACTTCGGGTCATATATCACAAAAGGGACCGGGGCGAGGGTATGCGCTGTCTTGGGAACGCGCTTGCCGTTCTTTTCCGTAAATATCTCATCGGCATTTCCATGGTCTGAGGTAACAACGGCGATACCGCCAAGCTTCTCTACAACTTCAAGCATCCTGCCGACACATGAATCTACCACTTCGACCGCTTTTACTACCGCCTCGGGAATGGCCGTATGCCCCACCATATCGCCGTTAGCGAAATTAAGCCTGCCGAACCTGAACTTACCGCTCAAAAGAAACTCTTCGGCCTTATCGGCTATCTCTCCTGCTTTCATCTCGGGGGCTTTATCGAACTGGATCTTATCGGATGGTATCTCCGCGTATTCCTCAAGTTCGCGTGAAATATAACCCGACTTGTTGCCGTTCCAGAAATATGTAACATGGCCGAATTTCTGGGTCTCGCTTACGGCGAACATGGTAACGCCCGATGCCGCGAGATATTCGGAAACTGTCCTGTCTATTTCCGGAGGGAACACCAGAAAATTTTCAGGGATATGCAAGTCTCCGTCATACTCCATCATACCGGCATAAAGCACTCTTGGATATCTTTCCCTGTCAAATTCATTAAAATTTTCTTCGTCAAAAGCCCGGGATATCTCTATGGCTCTGTCCCCTCGAAAATTAAAGAATACAACGGCGTCGCCGTCCTCTATTCTGCCTACCGGCCCGTCTTCACCGCATATGACAAAAGAGTCCATGTACTGGTCGGTCATTACCGGGTCTTCCGAATAGTAAGTCTTTACGGCTTCTTCCGCCGAGCTGAAAGGCCTGCCCTTGCCGAGAACATGGGCGTCCCAGCCTCTTTTTACCACAGTCCAGTCAGCGTTGTAGCGGTCCATGGTAGTTATCATCCTGCCCCCGCCGGAAGCTATTTTATAGTCCATGCCTTCTGCCGAGTTGATTTCCGCGAGAACTTTTTCCGTCATACCGATATAGTCCAGAGCCGACCTCTCGGGAACATCGCGTCCGTCAAGCAGGGCATGCACCCGGACTTTCTTTACACCCTCTTCTTTCAGGCGTCTTAACATAGCATAAAGCTGTTCCACGTTTGAGTGGACATTACCGTCCGATAAAAGCCCTATAAAGTGGAACGAGCTTCCCTTATCTTTAACTTGCCGCGTCATTTTTTTCCATGTATCCGAGTCGAAAATAGTTTTATCGGCGATGGCGGAGTTTACCCTTTTGGCCCCCTGAGCGAATACCCTTCCCGCGCCTAAAGCGTTATGTCCGACTTCGCTGTTTCCCATATCTTCATCGGAAGGAAGACCTACGGCTGTGCCGTGCGCCATGAGGGAAGTATAAAGTTCGCTCTTGAACAGCCTGTCCAGTGTCGGAGTATTTGCCGTATAGACCGCGTTCCCGTGTGAAGGCGCGCTTATCCCTATGCCATCCATTATAACGAGGAGTAGAGGGCCCTTGCGCGGCGCCCAGTTCTTAAGTTTCTCAAGTTTGAATTCCATTGTTTTCCCTTTCTGTTTTGAAGGGCTTCCGCGCCCCTCTACACTTTCACCGCCATTACGGTTATATCATCGTGCTGGTCGGCCTTACCCGCGAACAATGCCACATCTCTGTGAATGGCCTCTACCACATATTCGGAAGATCTTCCCGAAAGCGTGCGGCAAAGACCGGCAAGTCTCTCAAGAGAGTACATCTCGCTTTTGACGTTCATCGCTTCTGTTACACCGTCGGTATAAAGCACAAAAATGCTCCCCGCGGAATATTCTCGTGAAACCTCGCTAAAATCACATTCCATCATCCCGAGAGGAAGGCCGCTTTCAACATCCAGGAGTTCCACGTTCCCGCCGGGTTCAATAAGTATTGTCGGCAGATGCCCGCCGATTGAAAGATCCACCTTCGACCGGACCGTATCGAAGACCATATAAGAAAGCGTAACGAAAAGCCCGGAGGAGCTTTCCCGAGCAAGCCGATCGTTGGTCTTCTTAACAGCTTCCGCCGGAGAACAATCTCCGATATATGATTTGAAAACACTGGTCGCTTTTGCCATGTAGAGAGCGGCGGGGAATCCTTTTCCTGAAACGTCCCCCATCATAATACCCACTTTACCGCCGCCCAGATCTATAATATCGTAAAGGTCCCCGCCCACTTGTTTCGCCGTTATCATCTTAACGGTTATGTCCAGACCGCTCAGATAAGGAAGTGTTTTGGGAAGAAAACTCTCTTGTATTTCTTTTGCCATATTCAGTTCTTTTTCTATCATTTCGCGTTTTTGCGTCTCTTCTATGTACTTTTTCAACGTTGCCGCGAAATACACAACGAGGATGGATACAAGAGGATAGAACATATCCAGCCATATGCCGAACGGCCAGAAAGCAATTATAGAAAATAAAAAATACACTCCGGCTATCGCCAGCATGGCCAAACCGGCAAACCGTTTTTTCAGTTTCAGAGTAAAATACGCGGTAATAAAACCTAAAATTAAAAGTATAACCAGGTTGGCGCCTCTCGAGAGCCTCATTATGTGGCGGCCGTTCACTATGCTGTCATAAATGCTGGCATGAACGCCGACACCCGGATACATATTCTCTATCGGCGAGGGATGCGCGTCAGGGGAAGCGCTCGCGGTTACCCCTATAAAACATACCGCTCCCTCAAGTTCTGAAAGGTCAAGCGTGGCCGGCTGGCCCATAACATCGGCAAGGTAAGACTGCAGGATATCCACATAGGAAAAATGCCTGAAACCTTCGCCCCACTTTCCGGCATAATTCACTAGAAGGAATGAATTATCATCTACCGGAATGGTTTCTTTTTCTCCGATCTCAATGTGTTTTCCGGGCCGTATGGCTATATCCTCAAAAGACCGTCCCATGGAGTCCAACGCCACCTTGAAAGAAAGAAGCGGATATTTATCTCCTTCATATTCCGCGAATAAAGGCATTCTGCGAACCTTGCCGTCATCATCGGGGACAACATTGGCAAACCCCTTCCCTTTGGCCGCTTTTTTGAGAGGCGGGATCAGGTCGGCGGCGTAGCCGCGGGCAAGTATGCCGGAACTTTTCCTGGTATCCGCGTCGAGACTGAATATATACGGAAAATAAACATTCCCCGCGTCAAAAGCGGACAGGCAGAACTCCTCATCCTCGGTGGTCATTTCACTGAAGAAAATATCGAAAACTATGGCTTTCGCGCCGGAAGAATCAAGCGCTCGTATCATGAGTGAGTGATAATTCCTGGGGAATGGCCATTCGCCTATTTTTTCAATCGAGTCGTCGCTTATTTCGATAATAACGATCTCTTGCGCCACTTCGCGCGCGGGTCTCAGCTTATACCTGAAATCGAAAGTGCTGTACTCGAAACCGTCAAAAACGCGGGAATACGAAAGGAAAAGGAATATCGCCAGGAAGAAACTAAAAACAAAGGCTCCGGAAAGGATGTCTTTTTTGGTTTTCCTCATAAAAGGGACGGGGGGTGTCAGTCTTTTTCTTCACCTTTAAAAAGAAGCTTCCAGGGATTACGTTTAACGTCCTCGCTGAACTCTTTAAAATTCTGTGTTATCGCCTCAAGATTGCCTATCGACTTGTCCAAAGCGGGCCTGTTCTCCGTAACAATAGATTTGGCCTCTGTAAGTATCTCGTCGAGATTATTAGCTATGTCCTCGGCTTTCTTCATCAAGACGCGCATCTCAACGGGATCTTCACCCGGTATCACCGATCCTGAAGAAGCGAAATCGGGAGAAACCCCGGGGGTTATCCCCACAAAAGCGTCCCCCACAAAACCCGCCGTTCCTATGTAAGCAACGGAATCTTGCCGCACTTTGGCCGAAGAAAGTATCTCCAGGACGCATTCCACTCTCGTAGCTTCTTTCTCATACACGAAATCTATTTCTTTCAGCCTTCCCACTTCTATGCCGGAAAGTTTAACTACCGCGTTCGCCTTAAGGTCCCCGGCGTAAGTAAAGCTTGTCTTAATGTCATAAGTTTCCTGTTTTACGCTCGCGGTCTTCGCGAAAAAGAAAAAACCTATTCCCGCGGCCATGAACACGACAAGCCCGGCTTTTATCTCATTGGGTATCCTCATTATTCTCTCCTGTTTTTCCGGGGCAGATCTCCGCGCCCGTTAGTTAAAATTCAAATTGAAAATTCCGGTTCCCTGATCGCTTCGTCGCCGCGTGCTTCTCCTCGCGATGACGTGTCTTTCCTTTTCAACAATGTCAATTTGCAATACTACTGCGTCAGATTTTCAAGATAATCATCTTTCTGCTGGAAAAACCGTATCGGTCCGTCGTAGCTGCCCTTTATGAACTGCTGTACCATTTCGTTGGCGGACGACCTTATTTCGTCGGGAGTCCCGGTTTCCAGCACCCTTCCCTCATAAAGCATCACTATCCTGTCGGCTATGGACATTACGCTTTTCATGTCATGCGTTACGACCACGCTCGTTACCTGAAGTTTCTTGGAAAGATCTATAATAAGCTTATCTATGACCGAAGCTACTATGGGGTCAAGCCCGGCCGTGGGTTCATCATAAAAGATTATCTGCGGATCCATGGCTATGGCCCTTGCCAGGCCGACCCTCTTTTTCATTCCGCCTGAAAGCTCGCTCGGCATAAGGTCCTCGAAGCCCCTGAGCCCGACAAGTTCAAGTTTCATTTTGAGCATTATTTCCATTACGCTTTTTTCAAGCCGAGTGTGTTCCTTGAGAGGAAGGCTTACATTCTCGCCAACGTTCATAGAATCGAAAAGCGCGGAAGACTGGAAGGACATTCCTATCTTTTTCCTTACCTCATCCAGTTCTTGCCCGTACAAATTGGTTATATCCCTGCCTAAAAGCGACACACTCCCCGAAGTGGGTTTGATGTTGCCTATCATGTGCCTGAGAAGGGTGCTTTTGCCGCAGCCCGATCCTCCCATTATTACGCATGTCTCTCCGCGGTATATCTTAAGGTTAACCCCGTTAAGTACCGTTCGCGACCCGAACTTCTTAACAAGGTCCTTCACTTCCGCGATAACTTCTTTTTCCACCATACTATATTTCTCCGTAAAACCGAACCCCTACATGTTGCTGAAAAAGAATATTCCCGTAAGAACGCAGTCTATCAGCACTATCATTATGAAACTTACTACAACACTAAGCGTTGTGGATTTACCTACGCCTTCGGCTCCGCCCGATGTTCCCAGTCCCACGTAGCACGCTATCATGGAAATAGCGACCGCGAAGGAGCCGCTTTTGATAAGCCCCGTCCAGACGTCTTTCCAGGTAAGCATATCAAAAGAGAACGTCAAATACCTGTACGGGTTAAGCTGTAGATTGAAGACGCCTACTATTAGGCCGCCGAGAATACCCACAATATTGCTCATTATGGTCAGACACGGCAGCATAACAAGAAGCGCCAGGAATCTCGGGACCACAAGGAACCTTACGGGGTCTATGGCAAGTGTTTCCAAGGCCTCTATCTGCTCGGAAACTTTCATAGTCCCGAGTTCCGCCGCTATAGCCGAACCTACCCTGCCGGCTACGACAAGGGCCGTAAAAACAGGGCCGAGTTCCCTGGCCATGCTTATGCTTACCATAGGCGCCACATATATCACTGCGCCCAGCTGTTTAAGCTGATACGCGCTTTGCATGGCTATTACTATACCCGTAAAGAGAGAAATGAAAAAAACTATTATAAGGGACTGCACTCCGGCAAATACCATTTGCTGGAAGATACTGGTCCTTTGAGAGGGTTTTCCGCAAAAAGGCCCTATAACTATCCACCGGAGAGTATCAAAAAGCAGGGAAAGTATGCCCGTTATGTCGCCTATCAGGTTCAGCGTCACCCTGCCCGCAACGGCTACCGGATTATTCATCTGTTTTCTTTCAGCGCTCATATAAATTTTCCCGTTTGAGATTTTAAAAAGAGTTCACGGCATCGTCAGAGCTTCCGGAGATGTCGAAAAGCCTGTCTAATTTGGTTATCTCAAAAAGCCCCATTACCTTATCCGAAAGGCCGGCGAGTTTAAGCTTGCCGCCGTATATCCTCATGTTCTTGAATATCTCAACTATTGTCGCGAGCCCCGAACTATCAACATAACCGACATCTCCAAGGTCTATCACAACCTTGTCCTTCTTGTCTTTGAAAACCTTTTCAAACCCTTTTTTCATATCGGGGGAGCTGTTTATGTCTATGTCTCCCGTTACCTTAAAAACCGCTATCCCGGATTTTTCTTCAAAATTTATTTGCATTTTCTCCCCCTGTTTCCCGTCAATTTTTAATGTTTTCTCTGCAGGTATTTTATCATAATAATTCTTTTCCCGCCATTCTCATATTTAACTTCGTCCATGAGATGCCTTATCATATAAACGCCGCGGCCGCTTGTTTTAAGTATATTTTCCTCATCGGTAGGGTCGGGAAGGCTTCCGGGATCGAACCCCTCTCCTTCATCCTCCACGCATACTCTGATATTCTTTTCCGTGATATCCGCTTCTACCGTAACTTTTTTTTCGGGATCCATTTTATTTCCGTGTATCATGGCGTTACGAAGACTTTCTTCTACGGCTACGCGAATATCGAAAATAACGGTCTCTTTAACGCCTGAAATTCTCAGCCGGTCAGTTATTTCACGGCTTGTTTGTTTCAGAAGATGGCTGTCGTTGGTTATAACGGTTTTGATAACTACCTCATCCTTCCTTATAAACGCCTATATTTCTGTATTTGTTGTACCTTTCGTTAACGAGTTCTTCCACTGTAAGGCTCGCAAGCTCATCAAGCGCGTCTAAAAGCATTTTTTTGATCTCATTAGCCGCGCCTTCCGGGTCTCTATGCGCCCCGCCCAGCGGTTCTTTTACTTTTCCGTCTATTATCCCGAGTTCTATGAGTTCCGGAGCCGTAAGCTTAAGACAGCTTGCCGCAAGAGGGGCTTTTGTTTTTTCCCGCCAGAGTATGGCCGCGCAGCCTTCGGGGGATATTACCGAATAATAAGCGTTCTCCATAACGTATATCCTGTCTCCCACTCCTATACCAAGCGCTCCGCCCGAACCGCCTTCACCTATCACGAAGACTACTATGGGGACTTTAAGGCCCGCCATTTCACGAAGATTGTACGCTATGGCCTCGGCCTGGCCGCGTTCTTCCGCTCCCACCCCGGGATAAGCTCCGGGGGTGTCTATTAAGGTCACTACGGGCGTATTGAATTTTTCGGCTAATTTCATGAGCCTCATGGCCTTACGATACCCTTCAGGATGGGCGCATCCAAAGTTGCGTTTTAAACTTTCTTTCATCTCCCGGCCTTTCTGATGGCCCATCACCATCACCTTGCGGCCTTCCATCCTGGCAAAACCTCCGATAAGGGCCTTGTCATCCCAAAAATGCCTGTCTCCGTGTATTTCCATAAAATCCTGAAAAACAAGGTTCAGGTAGTCTTGTGTGTACGGCCTTTCGGGATGCCTCGAGAGCTGGACTTTCTGCCAATTGGTAAGGTTCTGAAAAGTCTCCTGCGTCAGCTTGTCCAGCCTGTCCTGGAGACTCTTTATCTCTCCGGAAAGGTCAAGATCCTCTTCTTTAGTGAACTTCTTGAGCTCTTTGATCTTATTCTCAAGTTCCAGGATAGGTTTTTCGAAATCAAGTACTATTGCCATCTTCTTCTCCGGAATTTTTGACTTCTTCCCCGGCCGGGACATCTTTTTCCATGGCGCTGTCGATTATCTCGACCTCGGTCCCGACGGGAATTATGTCGTAAAGCTCTATCACGTCACTATTGTACATCCTCACACATCCGGCGGTTACCTGAGCGCCTATTGAGGCTTCATCGTTTGTTCCGTGTATACCATACCCTTGCAGAGATATCGGTATCCACCGGGCCCCCAATTCATAACTTTCGTCCCCGGGCATAACCATTCCCACTCCGGGTTTGGTCCATACCGGCTCTATCATCTTATCGGTTACCTTAAAAACACCCGTAGGGGTCGAGTTATCTTTTCCCGTAGCTACCGTATAAGTTTTGAATATCTCCCCGTCCTTCATTAATTCCAAAATGTTATTTGCCTTGTCCACCCTGATGGAAAACCTGGCGGTGCTTATTTTAAGTTTCTGCCCTATCTGCAGTACATCCGTTTTAAGATCGTTAGTTTTTTTGATAAGATCTATAGTGGTGTTGAACTTTTTGGCTATACCGTAAAGAGTGTCTCCCTTAACGATTGTATATTCGATGCTATCCGCCGTTTTCAGTTTGGACTTCATCATCTCCATCTTGATCTTATCTATTTTGCCCTTGACCTCCGAAATGTCGGAAATATCGGGAAAATCTTTGATAAGCCGGGAATAGTAATACTCCGCGCGATTAAGATCCCCTTTTTCTCTGTTGTATTCCGCAAGGCCTCTTAATGCTTTTTCGGAACCTCCGGAATGGGGAAAGTTCGTTATGACCATAACATATGCCGACTCGGCCATATCGGCCCGCCCCTCTTTGAGAAAAGTTTCCGCCTTTCCCAGAAGAAGCGAGATCTTCTTCTCCACGGGATCATAGCTTTCAACTCTCCCTGAAGACCTTACCCTGTGAAAAGACACCAGACTTACAGCGGCAACGGCAAGAAAAACCAGCAGGAGAAAAAAGGTTGTTTTTTTCATAAAACCCTCTCTTTGCTATAACGCATAACGGAAAAGAAGAAGCGCCACCGCAAGCCCCATAACTATCCCGGCAAGTGTCTGTACAGGAGTATGCCCTATGAGCTCCTTAAGCCGATTTTCCTGTATATGCCCTTTCCAGTACAGATCTTCCATCATCTTGTTGAGTATTGTGGCCTGCTGTCCGGTGGACCGCCTTACCCCCTGGGCATCCAGTATAACGACTATGGAGAACATAAGGGTGACGACAAAAAGCGCCGTTCCCACCCCTTCGTAAAGGCCTACGCTTGTAGCCAAAGCGGTCACCCCGGCCGAATGGGAACTCGGAAACCCGCCGCTTCCGACAAACCATTTAAAATTAAACTTTTTTTCTCTAATAGCGCCCAAAACGACTTTCGTGAACTGAGCCGCAAACCATGCCAAAAAAGTGCATATTGCTATGGGATTATTAACAAATTCCCTCGTCATTACCGCCGACTGCATATTTGCCTTTTGTTTTGTTTTTCCTTATATTACCTGCCCGTACGGGCATTGATTTACCGTTGATTATATTACGCCTTCGGCCAAAAATCAAACTTATAATCAGACATTTTCTTTATTTTTAAGAATCTTTTCGGCAAGCATTCCTCTAACCGTTCCCAATCTTTGCTATTTATATTGTTTCTGTGAACCCTTCTAACAATTTCAATGAGCTCATCAGTATAATACTTTTTGTAGTTATCATAATTCAGCTTTGATAGGGGGCTTGACCCCTTTTATGACCCTTTTATGTCATTATATTTATATGTGCAGCGTTATCTGTAAGATTCTTTGCGATGTTGAATTCTAAGAACGGTAATGACTATTTTACTTTTTCCAATTTCATATACTATACGAAAACTGAAGGTCTTAATTGAACGGCATCCTTGGAATTCACCATGAAGCGGCTTACCAGAGAAAGGATTTGTCTCAAGATCCTCTAAGATGACATTTATTCTCTTGAGAAGCTTTTTATCCTTAATAGAGGCATAATCCTTCTGTGCAAGGCGGGAAAAAAGAACAACATAATGTTTTTTTCTTGTCATATCCTTTTAATATCCTTAAATGCCGCAACTTTTCCAGCCATAGCGTCTTTTCGTGCTTTTCGAATAGAAGCGGCCAACTTTGAATCATTCAAGATCTCTATAGTCTCTAAAAGACCTTCCAGTTCGTCACAACTCATCAAAACGGCTTTAGGCGAGCCGTTCTTGGTTATTAAAAACGATTCATATGTTCTATCAGCCTTTCTTATAAGTTCCGGCAAATGCGTTTTTGCCTGGCTAATGCTATAAGATATCATGTCAACCTCCATATTGTGATATTATGTGCTATTATGGTCTAAATTAAGACCATAATTAGTATAGCATTTTTCTTGAAATTTTGCAACTTTTTCTGTAAAAATTACATATATTTCACGTAACATTTCAGTTATCTGCAGTAAAGTCCTCCGCCGTCGTCACGAGGAGCCCCCGAAGGGGGCGACGAAGTGATCTCATAACATGAAAATAATTCGAATGGTGACTATTTACGGCGGGCTTGTTCTGGCTTTCAGGATTGCCTTACTTTTTCCGTTCACGAATTGGCTTTTTAGTGTATCGATCACATCTACACCGTTCATCTTTGCTGTCTGAATAACGCTCGTCAGTATGTTGTGATTAAGGGCTCCGGACATTGAGCGGTTACCATATGTTATCTTTCTCAAAATTACATTCGGCCTTATTTGCTGCTCCGCATGGTTGTTATGGTAGTCCACCCCTTTTTCATATAGGAACGTGAATATTTCATCCTTATGCCGTTCCAGTCTCTTGGCGAATCGAACAAGAAGTTTCTTATTAGGAT
>Ga0172377_10007473_pt1 | contig 11247 bp, 5 predicted proteins | sample Pumphouse3metaG_FD_119749 | JGI IMG/M metagenome (GOLD analysis project Ga0172377, IMG submission 119749) | Leachate microbial communities from a municipal landfill in Southern Ontario, Canada - Pumphouse #3 metaG | ecosystem: Engineered > Solid waste > Landfill > Unclassified | place: Canada... | reverse complement strand
TAATAGGAAGACAGGACAATAACTCCAACTGTTCTTGAATACGATATAGAAAAACATTAATTTCCTTTCCTAAGCGAGTTGGAGAAGCTGGTTGTCCATGTGTTTTTGCTAACATCGGAATATTTTTCCATTTATCAACATACATTTTTAATTTCTCAATTAATTCAGTCAACAAAGGATAATAAACACATTCTAACGCCTCCTTTATAGATAAAGGAACCGATGTATTATTTATATCTTGAGAGGTTAAACCAAAATGAATAAACTCCTTATATGGAATTAAGCCTTTATGCTCATCAAACTTCTCTTTCAAAAAATACTCTACAGCTTTTACGTCATGATTGGTTATTCGTTCTATATCTTTAATGCGCTGAGCATCAGATTCTGTAAAATCCAAATAAATAGATCGCAACACATCAAAACAATCATCGTCAACCTCAATTAATTGAGGCAAAGGAGCCTCGCATAAAGCAATGAAATACTCTATTTCAATACGCACTCTATACTTTATCAACGCAAACTCCGAAAAATAATCTGATAAAGCTTCTGTTCTTCCTCGATATCTACCATCAATTGGGGAAATAGCTGTAAGGGTATCTAGTTTCATGAATCCTAAATTATTAAGTAAAACACAAAATTAACTCTTTTTTATTGACTATCAATACTTTTCTGCCATAAGAAAATAAAGTTTAGAATAAATAAACTCATATACTCCTTATTTATATACTAAGAAATTGAAAGTAAAACCACTCATACTATGATATTTGAAAGGAGATTTTCCATAGGAAAACACAAAACGAATAAATTAAATGCATTAAGAATTAAAGCTTTCTATAGACATCTAAAAGCTTATTTTCTAACAATTCACCCCATTTTATCTATCCAATTTTATGCCAAACCTGTCTATTCACCTGCCAAAATAAAGATTTCTGAAATACTACCACAAAAAGCCACTGTATTTGACTTACTTTGCGATATCAACCAACTTAATTAAGTTAAAACAACAAATAACACTAAAATTTGATTTATGTTATTTTTATTTTATATTTACATATAGTGAAAAACAAAAACACAATATTCAATTAATTATTAATGAAAAAGAATACTATGAAAAAAAGACTAAGAGATTCTTACAAAAAAAACAATAGGAAAATAGTTCTTCTATTGTCACTTTGTTTCTTGTTTCAATTTTCTTTTGCTTCAACATCCTCAAGTATTAACATTACAGAAAATGATGAAGTAACACAAGATGCTTTTACTGTAAAAGGAGTTGTAAAAGACAACAAAGGTGAAGCTTTACCTGGAGTTAGCATCATAATTAAAGGTACTACAACAGGTACTATCACAGGAATAGATGGTGACTACACTCTTAACGTTCCAAACAAAAATTCAACTCTTGTTTTTTCATACATGGGTTTTCAAACTCAAGAAGTGCCAGTTAATGGACAAACATCTATTAATATCAACTTAACTGAAGACATTAGAGTCTTTGATGAGTTAGTTGTAGTTGGGTATGGAACAATGAAAAAGAGAGAGGTTACATCTTCAGTAGAGACTATTACCTCGAAAGATTTTAAAGAAGGAGGTAGTCGCAATCCTCTTGACCTAATTCAAGGTAAAGTTGCAGGTCTAAACATGACTCGTACTCAAGGTAGTAATCCTAATGCAGGAGTTGATATTCAACTACGAGGTGTGTCTTCACTAACTGGAAACAGATCTCCTCTTATCGTTATTGATGGTGTACCTGGAGGTAGTTTAGATTTACTACAACAGGATGACGTAGAGTCAATAAGTGTTCTAAAAGACGGTTCTGCAGCTGCTATTTATGGTACTAGAGCTAATGCTGGAGTAATCCTAATCACAACAAAAAAAGGAAAATCAGGAAAAGCAGAATTTAATTATTCCTCCTATCTAAGACACGAAGTTGTTAATGATAGACCTGATATAATGTCTGCTAGTGATTATAGAAAATTAATTGCTGAAGGAGTTATCAATAAAGATCAAGATTTTGGTGCAAACACCGATTTATTTAATGAATTATTAAACAAAGGAAACTTAAGTCATTATCACAATTTTTCTATGACTGGAGGTACTGAAGCCACTACATATCGTGCTTCATTATTCTATAGTGATTTAAAAGGAGTCGTAAAACAAAATGGTAGAGAACAATATGGAGGTCGTGTGCACATTCAACAAAAAGGTTTAGACGACCACTTAACAATGTCTGTTAATCTATCTACCAACTTCAACAAAGCTAATATGCTAGGTGGTAGCACTGGAGACTTCTCACAAGCAATACAAAGAAACCCAACCGCCCCATTGAAAAATGAGGATGGTACATTCTTTGAAACACATGCTTTTGATAATTACAATCCTATGTCTAGACTTGCTAATAGAATTAGCAAAAGAGATCAACAAACCACATTAGGAGATTTAAGAGCTGACCTTAAAATAATAGATGGACTATCTCTATCGGCTATTGCAGCATTCCAAAGAGACACATATAATGATAGGTATTTCCGCTCAATTAACGACTGGGATCAAAGACCTGGAAGTCAATACCAAGGAATGGCTTATGCTAGTAAAAACAACTATCTTAAAAAAGATAAATCCTTTGAAGCTACTGCTAACTACCGAAAAATGTTCGCAGAAGAGCATGTTATTACTGCTCTATTAGGTTATAGTTATCAATACCAAACGAGAGAAGAATTCTCTGTTAATAACAATGGTTTCACAACAGACGGTTTTCTAGACTGGAATCTTGGTGCTGGAAGTGCTATTCAAAACGACAAACTCCCAAGACCTGGAATGGGCAGTAACAAATGGGAAAGCACTTTGGTTGGCTTCTTTGGTAGAATAAACTACTCTTTTGCTGACAGATATTTCTTACAGTTTATACTTAGAAGAGAAGGTTCTAGCAAATTTGGTAAAAACCATAAATGGGGGAACTTCCCAGCTGCTTCTGCAGGATGGACTATTAGTGAAGAACGATTTATGCAAAATGTAGACTTCGTTAAAGACCTTAAATTAAGAGTTGGATATGGTGTAACTGGTAATGAAGGTATTAGTCCTTACCAATCAATGCATACACTTAGCACGGGTGGTGTTTACCCTCAAGATGGTGTTTACTACCAAACTTATGGAGCTTCACGTAATGCAAACCCAGACTTAAAATGGGAGCAAAAAAGAGAATTTAACGCAGGATTAGACTTTAGTATATTAAATCATAGAATTACAGGTTCATTTGACTTTTTCGTTCGTAATACGAAAGATTTATTATATGAATATAATGCACAACAACCTTCATATATTCATAGTAGAATCTGGGCAAATGTAGGAACTTTACGTAGTACAGGATTTGAGTTTCAACTATCTGGAGTTGCTATAGAGAAAGAGAATTTCAAGTGGACTATTGATTTGGTTGGTAGTACATTAAATAACAAACTAACTAAATTATCTAGTGATCTATTTAAGTCGAACTGGCTTTCATTTTATGGTCTACCTTCACCGGGTAACCTAGGTGATGCTATTCGCTTAGAAGAAGGTGGAAAAATAGGTAACTTCTATGGTAAGCGTTTTGCTGGATTTACAGATGATGGCGAATGGTTATTCTATAAAAAAGATGGATCTAAAGTTAGAGCTGGAGAAACAAGTGAAGAGGATTTAGCAGTTATTGGTAATGGTGTACCTAAATTCCAAGGATCAATTAATCAACGATTCGAATATAAAGGATTTGACTTATCACTAATGTTTAGAACTAAACTTGGATTTGACATATTAAACTTAAAAGATTTATACTACGCAAATAAAAAATGGTTACCTAATAATATGCTTAAACAAGCAGTTAAAAAATACAACCATATTAATGATGACCCACAATATTCTGATTACTACATAGAAAAAGGAAACTTCATTAAATTAGATAATATGACATTAGGATATACTTTTGATTTTGATATTCCTATGATAAGCCATTTAAGACTTTATGCTACAGTAAGTAACCTGTTTACTATCTCTTCATACAGTGGCAAGAATCCTGAGGTTCAAGATACAGGATTTGAAGCAGGTATAGACAAAAGAGATTATTATCCTGGAACAACATCATGGACAGTTGGCTTAAATGTTACATTCTAAAAAGTATTAAAATGAAAAAACACATGTATAAAAACATAAAAGTATTTTTTGCTACCCTATTACTTATTGTAGCAATCCCTAGCTGTACTAATCTAGATGAAAAAATATATAGTGATCTTAGTGGAGACAACTTCTATAAGAACAAAGTAGAGATACTACAAGGTGCATTAAGACCCTTTACTCATATGCAAGCTTGGATGGCACCAACTGGTCAAAATGGGTACTACTACCACGCTGAACTTTCAGCAGACCAATTAGCTTGGCCACAAAAAGGAAAGCATGGATACGACGGTGGTGATCACTTTAGACAACACTACCACACATGGACTAGCGATGAAGGTCGTATGAGAGATGCCTGGTCTTTAATATGGACTGGGGTAGGATATATTAATGCTGCTATTGCAGATATGGAGAAAGTAGATTATAAAGAGTTCATGACTGAAGAAGAAATGACTGCTATAATCTCCGAATTATATGTCCTTAGAGCTTTTCATTATATGAAAATAATGGAGCTTTGGGGTAATACACCTATAGTTACAGAAGTAGGAGAAGGACCCAACCCCCCAACTAGACCTAAAAAAGACTTGTTTGAATTTGCAAAAACTGAGCTAGAAACACATGTACCTAAACTACTCCCTTATTCAAAAGAGCTTGTTGGACGTGTATCTCAAACTGCAGGCTATGCCATGTTAGCTGAGCTATATTTAAATGCTGAGTATTTTGTCGGAGTACCTATGTGGGATGAATGTATTAAGGCTTGTGATAAAATCATGAGTGGTGAAGCTGGTGGACTAGGAGCAGGAAATAAACCTGAATTAGCAGACAACCTTTCGGACTCTTTTTCCAACACAAATCAGTCAGCAAAAGAATCTTTATTCCAATTTGCATTTAGCAAAAAAGGTGGATTCACCTTTGGTTGGGATGGATTCTTCTGTGGATATTCAAACACTAGTGAAATTCATAATGTAGACTATAGTGGATGGAATGCTTTTGTTGTGATACCTACGGCTTTCGATAATTATCCTGATAATGACTTAAGAAAAAAAGAATGGTTTATGTTTGGTCCTCAATATAAATATGGAACAGACGAGCCTATATTAGGAACAGAAGAATATAATGGGAAGCCTTTAGAATATGTCAATTATATTAGACGTGAAAGTGAAAGAAAAAGTCCAGACGAAGTACTAAGAAGCACTATGGCTGACGGAGAAGAAAACAGTGGTGCACGTTTTGATAAGTATAAAAGTGGACCATTAACAGACGATAATTACAGAGAAAACCATTATTTACTCTATAGATTGACTGAAATTTACTACAATAAAGCTGAAGCTTTAATGCGTAAAAACGGTGGAAAAGCTACTCAGGAAGCTGTTGACCTAATTAATATTTGTAGACAAAGAGCTTTCTCAGATGAAGATTGGGAAGAAGCAAAGTATACTACAGAAACTTTAACTATGGATGAACTTCTAAATGAAAGAGGAAGAGAGTTTATTTTTGAAGGTAAACGAAGAACAGATTTAATTCGCTTCGGTAAATTTACTACAGCCAGCTGGTGGGATCATGAACCTAGTAACGATCCTAACAGAGAGATATATCCAATACCTCACACACAAATAGGTGCTAATCCTAATTTGAAGCAAAACCCTGGATATTAATGAATAATAATTAAAGGGGTTCTCTAAAAGAAATCTCTAAAGATAGCCATTTGAATTAAAACTATCTTCTAACATTAATAATGGGCCTGGTTTATATCAGGTCCATTATTTTTTTATATTACTTACCCTATTATGTTTTCAACAATCCTAAACCTTTTCCCAGAACAATGTTATGTGCACACTAAATTATACCCTCTAAAGAGGGTAACATACAATTAAGTAGATCTTATCAATACCTTAGTAAGACTCTTTCCTCGAGAATATTATATTTTTCCATAGAAAACTAAAAAATACACCCCTTCAAAACGACCTTGTATCATGGAGTTAATAAGAGTATTTACTTTAACAGAATATACACATAATAAAACTGAAAACCTTTGTGCTTTTTTTACACTCTAACCATTATAAATAATAAAGATCAAACACTACAACATATAAAAAACCAGCAGAACATTTTGTTTATTTGTTGTTTTTTTAACTATATTAGCAAAGAGAGAGAATAAAATCAACAGCATATAAAAAAACAAAATACAATACCTTATTAGTTAATTTTTGACAAAGATCATTACATATGAAATAAACACTTATCGCATTACTACTTAAATTAAAATACTGTTAACATTAAATTTTGAATTTATGAACGATTTATTAACAAAAAGGAAAGTAACATTTTCCTCAAAGAGAGTGCTTATAGCCATTCTTCTTTTATTTATTGGATTAGGGGGACAAGAAACCTTTGCCCAGAATAAAAGTCTTATTACAGGTGTTGTTAGCGACACAAAACAAGAGCCATTGGTTGGTGTAACCATTCAAATAAAAGGAGCAACAACAGGAACCATAACCGACTTTGATGGAAAGTACCATATTGAAGCTGCACCCAGCGATGTTTTAGTGTTTTCCTACATTGGTTATACATCACAAAGTATAAATGTGGAAAATAAAAGAACCATTAACGTTCAACTACAAGAAGATACACAAACACTAGATGAACTTGTAGTTGTAGGATATGGTGTGCAAAGAAAATCCGATGTTACAGGCTCTATAGCAGTAACTAAAGGTGAAGATATTCTTAGACAGCAATCATTTAGTGCATTAGATGGATTAAAAGGTAAAGCATCTGGTGTAAATATATTCACAAACTCTGGCCAGCCTGGTGGAGCATCGCGAGTTCTAATTCGTGGGCAAGGAACCATAAACTCTAGCTCAGACCCATTATATGTTGTAGATGGAGTTATGATGTCTGATTTTAAATTCATGAACCCTAATGATATCGAACGCATTGAAGTTTTAAAAGATGCTTCATCTGCTGCAATCTACGGTGCTCGTGGAGCTAATGGGGTTATTTTAGTTACAACAAAAAGAGGGCTAAAAGGATCTGGTGTAAATGTTAGCTATAATGGATCTGTTTCATTAGGAACAATGGCTAGCTACATGGATGTGATGAACTCTAAAGAGTGGATAAAAGCCTTTATGATTGGACAAGAGAACGCAAACAAATACCAGGGTAAAGACTTCTCATTAAATCAAAAAGATTATTTTACAGACCCTAACCTTTTTGATGCTAATGGAAATCCTCTTTACGATACAGATTGGCAAAAAGAAGCGACTCGTAACACATGGTCTCATAATCATCAGCTAAGCATACAGCAAGGAGGAGATAATTCATCTGTGGGTGCATTTTTAAATTTCACAGATCAACAAGGATTGATGTTGAATTCCTACCTAAAAAGATTGAATGCAAAAGTAACATACGATGCTGATCCAACATCATGGTTATCTACAGGTGTCAACTTAATGGTAAACCATACATGGGGTAATGAAGCTGAAGAAACAGGAGGACATCAAATGCCTCGCCGTTCTATGATAGAAATGGTACCTTGGATGCCTGTTAAATTCTCTGATGGAAAATGGTCTAACTCAACAACTGTTAGTGATGAGTTAGGACTAGAAGGTATGGCAAATCCAGTACACGTGTTAAAAACACAAGAGCGTATGAGATATCGTACACAAGTATTTGGTAATGCTGAACTTACTTTTCACCTTCTACCTGGATTAGACTTACAAACACGTCTAGGAATTGATGCACATTTCAGACAATGGAGAGACTATTCTCCTACAGATCTTTCAAATATATCATTTCCAAATGGTAGAGCAACGATTGAAGATCAAAGAGAACTGCTATGGCAAGAGGAAACCTTCCTTACTTACATGAATACTTTTGGTAGACATCGAATCAATGCAATGATGGGAATGTCATGGCAAGAAAGTACCTATAGATGGAATTGGAGTGAAACAGAAGGCTTCTCTGATGACTTTTATGGTACTAACAATATGGAAGTTGGAACAATTCCAAAACCACCACGCTCTGGATTCTCTAAGTGGGCTATGAATTCATACTTCTTAAGAGGTTCTTACAACTATGATGGTAAATATTCTGCTACTGTAACAGCTCGTATAGATGGTTCATCAAAGTTTGGAGAAAATAATAAATATGCTTTTTTCCCATCTTTAGGATTAGCATGGCAGATATCTAATGAAGACTTTATGCAGAATGTGAGTTTTATAAATAACTTAAAGCTTCATACAAGTTATGGTATAACTGGTAACTCTGAGTTTGCAACTTATCAATCATTAGCTATGATGGGCGTTGGTACTACATTAGTAGATGATAACCGTGTACCCTCTGCTTGGCCTGGACGTTTATCTAACCCAGACTTAAAATGGGAAAAAACTCATATGTTTGATGTTGGTTTAGATATTGGTATGTTTAAGAATAGATTAAACTTTGAAATTTCTTATTATAACAAGAAAACAAAAGATTTAATTATGCCTAGACCTATTCCTAATTCCACAGGATTTAGTAGTGTTACATCAAACATGGGACAAATTACTAACCAAGGAATTGACTTGTTGATCAACACAACAAATATTACTAATTCAGACTTCAGTTGGAATACCACATTGAATATGAATTATAACAAGAACAAAATTGATAAGTTAGGAGAAAATAATGAGGATGTATTTACAGGTCCTAACTGGGTGTCAGGATATCAAACCATACTAAGAGTTGGTGAATCTCTAGCATCATTCTGGGGATATGAAAGAGAGGGTTTCTGGACAGAAGAAGATGCAGCTAGTGGAAAACTTCCAGCAGGACAAGTAGTTGGTTCTGCAAAACGTTCTGCTAAAAAGAAAATCTTAGGTAAAGGATTACCCGATATTACTGGAAGTTTTATTAACGACTTTACATATAAGAACTTTGATTTAACAATCGATTTTCAATACGTACTAGGCGTGGATATCCTTCAACAGTTCACTCACTCAACAGAAGACCGATTTGGTTTAACTAATGGTGATAAATCTGTTCTTTATGATGCATGGACACCTACTAAGAAAAACCCAAAAACACAAGCCATACGTAATGCAGCTCAAGATGCAGGTCAAAGCTCAGAACTTGACTCTCGCTGGGTATGTAATGGTTCATATCTTCGCCTAAACATGGTTCAACTAGGTTATACTTTTGAACCTGAATTAATAAAGCCTTTAAAGGCTCTGCGAATATACTTTAGTGCTAATAACTTATTCGTTACAAAGTCTAGTAATTTTAGAGGTTTTGATCCAGAAGGAACATCTCAAGGAAGCGATAAGTTTGGACAAAATATGTTCTTCTTCCAATATCCAAAACCAAGAACATTTACATTGGGAGTAACAGCAACCTTTTAATAACCTTATAAATTGAACACATAATGAATATTAAAAATATATTTCTCGGATTTATAAGTTTACTCCTTACAGGATCGATTATATCTTGTAATAGTTTTCTAGATGAGAATCCTAAGGAAAACATGAGTTTAGGACAATTCTATAAAACAGCGGCTCACGCACGTTCAGGAGTAAACAATTTGTATAGCGCAGGATTCATGAACTTCTATAATGCAAATGTTTATGCTGGTGCTACTATAGGATGGGGATCTTACCTATCTGGATTATTTGATAATGAATATAAAGGACAAGAGGTTATTGTACAATATAGCCACGAACTAACTATTTCAGAAGCAAATATTTCGGGACAAATGAACAGTTTGTGGAGAGATTGTTATAGTGCAATTGGTAGAGCTAATACAGCATTAAAGTATATCCCTACGATTGACGATCCAGTAGGTTTTTCAGCAGGGGAACAAGAGTCTTTATTAGCTCAGGCTAAGTTTTTTAGAGCTCTAAACTATTTTCATTTAGTAAAAGTATATGGAGATGTACCTTTAATTCTAGATCCGTACGAATCACTTGATGGTATTTATATGAAGCGTACTCCTACTGCTGAAGTTTATACTCAAATAATAAAAGATCTCAAGGAGGCTTCAGAAGTTTTGAAATCAGAGGCTTTCACAAAAAATGGTATGAGAGTTTCTAAAACTACAGCTGAAACTTTACTAGCAGATGTATATATGCAAATGAGTGGATATCCTCTTCAAGAGAATCACTATAAAGATGCTGCTACAGCTGCACGTAATGTTATTAATAGTGGAAAACACTCATTGACAAAAAATATAGATGAAGACCAACAAAGTGCATATAATATACTACGCATGGAAGATAATTTAACAGAGTATATATTCTCAAAAGAACGTACTACTTCTACTTCTGGGTTTACTTCTAACTGGACTCAGCTTTCATTTCCTGTTTATGCTGCAGCATGGGGTATATTTAAATACACTTTAACAAATAATGCATTTAGCCCTATGCCAACAATTGTAAATGCATATAATCCAGATAAAGATCTTCGTATTAAAGAAAGACAATTTTTCTTTAATAGTTACGAATATAAAACGGACTCCATTTCTAAATTCAAAGCTCCAGCTCCATGGTTATATATGGATGAAGAAGCGATGTTTGAAACAGGTCTTAGTGGCAAAGACTTCCCTATCTATAGATACTCGGAGGTCCTTCTTACCGCAGCAGAAGCTATTGCACAATCTGAAGGAGTAACAAGTGAAGCTGTAGGTTATCTAGCTGATGTGAGAAGTCGTGCATATACAAAACAAACAAAAGAAGAGATAGCTGCGGAATTAACAGCTTTATCAAAAGATGACTTTATTAAAGAAGTCTGGGCTGAGCGTCTACGTGAACTTTGCTTAGATCATAAAATATGGGATGACGTACAGCGTACAAGAATGTATCCTGTTACTTCAAGTGACAACAAAGGAGTTGTATCGTTTGTGAATGTAATTGGGGCAAAAAATCCATTTGGAGCAACATTTCAAGAGAAACATCTCTTATGGCCGATTAGTGACCAAGAGTTACAACGTAATCCTGAGTTAAACCAAAACCCTGGATACGAAACCAAAGATTAAATAACTGTTTAATTATAAAAAGGAGTCTATAAAAAGAATAGACTCCTTTTTTATTTTCTTTGCGCCTCATCCTAAAATAGTGTTGCACTTAGAACAAGTAATACTAT
>Ga0172377_10007472_pt1 | contig 11247 bp, 7 predicted proteins | sample Pumphouse3metaG_FD_119749 | JGI IMG/M metagenome (GOLD analysis project Ga0172377, IMG submission 119749) | Leachate microbial communities from a municipal landfill in Southern Ontario, Canada - Pumphouse #3 metaG | ecosystem: Engineered > Solid waste > Landfill > Unclassified | place: Canada... | reverse complement strand
TCTAGTTTAATGAGTGTATGCATATCTTTCTATATTAAAAGTTATAACTGATCAATAATTGAGTTTGAAAATCTGATAAAGAAAAGGCATTGTTATAAATCATAGCGGACAATTCTATTTGAAAATTATTAAGGGTAAAGGTTCCTAAAGGGGATACGATAAGTTGGTTAGAAACAGGATCAAAAAAAGTACGTAAATTTAGAGACCATCTGTTATAGAGATCACTGTAAGTTAAGCTTGCAAAGCAGCTATTTTTACTGAGGCTGATCGGATCATATAAAAGCAGATTAGCAGGGAGTTGCTTTTTATAGATAGCGAGTTCGGAAGACGTTAATTGGTTTCCTCGATAGCGATATTCAGCCGTGAAATGAAGTCGAGTATTTAGTATGATTGAAGTGCCTACCACGGCTTCTATATAAAAGAGCCCATTTCTATCTTTTGGCAAAACAAGTTTGCCATTTGTAGCAATACGATATGAGTTCGTGAAATTCTTCACCACTCCTTCTGAATATAACGTAAACAAATCTCCTCCGTAAGATAGATCTATTCCTAGTTGTTGATATTTTTTATATTCCACAAAAGATAAACTAGCATCTATTCTATTTCCTGAATAATTATATTTAAGAGCCAGTTTGAAATCTTTCGTTTCAGTGTCAGGGAAAATATAAAAGCTTAATTCCCCATCGGTAAGAATATAGGTATAATTAAGCATAAAGATTCCTGCTAACCTATTTTGAGTTCGTAAAGGATCTTTTTGAACAAAGAAATTTGTAGGATTCCAAATCATTCCAGTTCCCCAATCTAATCTTTTTTTTCCAAAAGTAAAATAATGCTTATAGTCAACGGATAGTTGTCCATAGATTTCTTGCATTTCGAAAGAAGTTGAATCTTGTTCGAAATTATGATTTTTGAGATTCCCCTCTACTTTTAAGCGTGTGGTTGTATGATTTAACGTGTTGTTGAAGCTTACTATCGGGTATAACTGTGAAAGTGAATTATTTGTTTTTAGTTGCATAAAATTAGCAGGATTCAATGCTGACTCTTTATCCAATTTAGTATATCCGATTTTAGATTCTAGAATCATTTGATAAGAGACTTTATCCGATTGTGCATACAGTGTATAAGTATTGAAGATACACCCGAAGAGTATCAAGCTAGGAATGATTTTATTCTTCATTTCTTATCGTCTTATTGAAGCCAGTGTGAAAAATTCTATGGGCTTATCGTTTTTGCGTTTTAGTTGTGAATAAACTAATTTTGTAGTCGTATTCTTTCTTAATTCGTCTGTTATAATATAGATCGATGGCATATAGATACCATCTACTTTTACCGATTTTTCAAAGGTCATTGTTTTAATTAGTTTCCTAGATAAACTATACATTTCTTGCTTGATCGGAGTCATTGTTTGGGTATCGACGGTAAGAATCATGGAATTATAAGAGACAGACGTATCTTTAGCTTTTAATTCTAGTTCAATTATAGTATTCCCTTTAGCTGTTTTTTTTAGGATGGTATAATCTTTTTTATAGGCAATTCTCATTAAATCACGATTGGAGGCATCACTTCCCATGAAGGATTGTTTTAGGGGTAGTTTGATCACTTTGCTTGTTCGGGGTAAATACATCCATAGATTTGTTTCGTTACTTAACATTTTTCTTCCCTTTTCAGTTGCTGGTGCTGAAAATTCCATTCGTAATTTTTCTCCTTTACGATAGGATTCCATTTCATAATAGCGGATAACTTTATTCTTTATATAGACTTCCATCCGAGCTGTGCCATATTCTATATAAAGGCATTTATCTAATAATTCTAAATAATGAGGTTCTTCTTTATTCGCTGCAAAACAAGAAAGAGAAGACAGAAGAATAAGCATGGATATGATTTTTCGTTTCATAATTTTATTATTTTAGTTCCGTTTTAATAACTGGATTATTTTCTTTTTGTTTAATGTATGTAATGAAATTAGCGTTGCTAAAAGTGGATAACAAATGATCATGATAAAGGTTAAAAATAGATCGTTCTCATTTAATAGGGGATTAACAATCGATGAACCAAAAGCGAATGAGGCATTATCTCCTAGATAGATTCCTTCATGCAAATTAATGCCTACAATAAGTATGAGGGCTATTACAGCACCGATAATGAAATAGAATAAGCTGATAAGGATTGATTCATATAGAAATATAGATTTAACGGATAAACGTGAAAAACCTAACGATAGCAGTGTGCCAATTTCTTTACTTCTCGAATGAATATTCTCAAGTTGCATGGACCAAAACCCAATAAAAGAAATCAATATTAAAAAGGTTGCTATTGATAGCATACCATAACGATTAAATTTTGATAAGGTTTTTGCCATTCCTACTTGATCAGTATACGAAGAAATAGTATATCCGTCACATTGATATGGTTTAGAAGAAAGACATTCTTTGTGCTTTAATTGGTTGAATAAATTTATTTTTAATAATTCTGTTTGTTGTAAATCTTTGATATTTAAGAGAATCCTTGATGGTAAATTAGTGTTATACAAGGATTTGGCTTCATTATAATTCATGTACACATTTTCTTTATTCATTTGTGACGTATATCGAAATATGCCTGTTATACTGAAATTGTTTAGATTTATAGAGCCATCTACCGTTTGTAACATTATGTTGCATTCATCCTTAATTTTTAGATGATACGCATCTGCGATTCCATTGCTAATCAAAATACCTTTTGACTTTTTTCCAAAGGTTGCTTCTCCGCTTAAGATTTTCAGTTGGTTAGATAAAATAGGTAATTCCTTTTCTTGTATTCCGATCAAATGGATGGATTGAGTATTATTTTCCAAATATAAAAGAGACTTTTTAGGGCATATCCGATATGAGTAATCACCTATTTCTGGATTGCTTTTCAGTACAGAAACAACTTTTTTTAATAAGGTGTCACCGAATTCGTTTTTGTGACTCATGGTTGTTTTATCAAAATTGAGGGCTAAGGCACCCGTCTCAAATTTTATACTTCGTGATACAATTTGTTCTTCTATTCCCCTAGATAATGAAAAAATTAAGAGTAAAACAATGACGGACAAAGTAAGTCCGACTCCATTCAAAAGAGTCGAATGAAGGTTACGTTTTACGTTTCTTATGGCTAATTTAATAAAGGACTTCATGTTTTATTCGTTATTGATTAGTTTTACAGGATTTGTTTTTTTAATTCTAGAAATACTTATTAAAACAGCAAACAAGGTTGTAATAGCAAATAAACTCAATACATAAATAAAATTCTTTAGGTAAAGTATAGGAAGCATATATTCAGTTAATAAGGCTGATTGCATGTCTTTAGAGGAAATATAAATTCCTGTATCGGGGAAAAAGGAAAGAAAGAATAAAGTAAGGAGATAGCTTGTGAGTACAGAAAAGCAACAAAGAATTAGATATTCTGTACTAATCATTAAAGTGATTCTTTTCCATGAGAAACCGAGGGCTAAAAGCGTTCCAAATTCTTTTTTGCGAGAATAAACAATGAGCGATATCAAACTAATAAGAATAACCAAACTAAAAAGTACAAAAGTAAATTGAATAAAATATCCGCAGCCTTGCCAAACTTTAATAACTGCATAAAATAAAGGAATTGTTTTATTCCAAGGTGTCATGGTAAGATGGCTTGGCCATACATCCAGATACTCTTTAATCGTTTGTATCTCTTGGTTCGTAAGGTCTGTATTTGTTTTTGAATTTACGATTAGTTCTAAACTCTCATTCTCTTCCAATTGTACAATGTTTTTACCTATTTCATAAGGAATAAAAGCATTATAACTAAAAAAAAGAGCTAATCCATTTTCTTCAAAAATACCAGAAACAAGGGCTATTTCGTCACTTAAATAATCATTTGTATTATTTGCCAATAATAAAACAGAATCTCCTATAGAACAATGTAACTCATCAGCGGTAGTTTCGCTGAGTAAAATATGATTCCCTTTAGGTATAACTCCTGAATGAATATGAATAAGAGATTTTAATCGGTTCAAATGATCCTGTTCGAGTGCTTGAATATTTACCCATGAAGTCTCATCTTTTAAAGAAATTAAAGAGCCAAAACGGATCCTTTTATTTATGATTATATCAGGTGAAACAGCTAAAAGTTGCTTGTTTTTCTTTTTATTCCAATCGAATTTTGATTGTTCGTTCAATTGTGCTTCTAAAATATTTAATTTTTTATGATTAGACTTATAAATAGTCCATTGTCCTGAAATAGCCTCATTTACTCCTTTTTTCAATTTGTATTGTATGCCATTATTAAGGGCTATGTTTCCTAGAATAATGACTGAAGAAATACAGATACACAAAAAAGAGAATAGCGATTGATTCCCTTTTCTTTTTATATTTCTAAGAATATAATGTAAATACACTTTTTTCATAACGAACTGATTATCAAATAGGTAACGACTGCTTTTTTCGATTAGTAGATGAATCATATGAAGCCCTAATAAATCTACTATATAAACTATTTGTAAATATAGTATATTTTATAATATAAACTAAGTATTGATTCTGTTTTTTACTTTTTACCCATTTATTCAATGATATAGCATGGTATGTACCAATTTTTATCTCTGATTTATAAAAAAGATGTAATTTGAAAAAACGTTGTCCTGTTGTAACGTGATATAAATAAACCAGCGGTTCCGCTAAAAAGAAAAAAGTGTAGTGAATTAGTATTCACTACACTTTTTTAGTCGCTTCCAGCGAACGCATTAAAGCCCTTTATAATATTTTACTCGAGTGTTCCATTCTCTTTTTTCGAGAGGAAAAATATGATTTTTCTTTCCCCAAGTGGTCCATTTTACTTCCAATTCTTTTGCTTTTTGAGGCAATTCTTTCGACAAATTATATTGTTCGAAAGGATCTGTATCTAAATTGTATAATTCCCATGGTTGGTCATATTTTAAACGAACAAGTTTATAATGTCCTGAGATAATAGCGGAAGACGTTTGATGTTCAAAACAGAGCTCTCTATTCTTTATTTTTTGATTGTTTAAAAGAGGAACAAGTGTAATACCATCTGTTGATGGGATTGTTTTGTCATTAAAAGTCTGGGGATAAGAAATCTTAGCTAAATCAAGACAAGTAGGAAGAATGTCCATAATATGGCCGTATCCCTTACGAAGTTGTCCATTGTATTGTGCATATTTCTTAGGATAATGAATAATTAAAGGAGAACTTGTTCCCCCTAAATAGCACCATTGTTTGTAATCTCGGAAAGGGGTATTGGCTAAATCAGCACGAAGTTGACTTACTAATCCTCCTTCTAAGGTAGAACCATTATCACTTAAAAATAGAATCACCGTGTTATCATACATTTTTTTATCTTTCAACGCTTGGACCACTTCACCTATTCCATCATCCATGATTTCTATCATAGCAGCATAAGTCGCCATTTCTTTAATCCATTCTTTTTTCAATAGAGGATCTAACGTTTTCCAACTAGGACGTTTTTGGTGATAAGGTAGCATTTGATTTTGCCATTTTTTTCTCATGCTTTCGCTTTGACTTGTAATGTCAGGACGATGATCGAAACATACATCATGAATAGGTAAAACGGCTTCTTTATCAATTAAACCTAATTTTTTCATGCGTTCAAATCGTTGTTTTTTAAGTACATCATATCCCACTTGATAACGTTTCATGCAAGCATCAATACGATCTTGAGGGGCTTGTAAGGGACGATGTGGCGCATAATGAGCCAGATATAAAAACAGGGGTTTATCTGTAGCATGATTTTTAATATCTTCTACAGCTTTTGCTGTAATGGCGTTGGTATAGTAATAATTTGGAGGAAAATTTGTAATATGTTTCTTATGGTCTATTAAATTATGAGGAGTATAATAATTATTAGCGCCTTCTAATGTGCCATAATACTGATCAAAACCACGTTGGTAAGGAAAAGAACCATTCGGTGATTCAGGTGTATTACAAGCATCACTTACCGTTACGTGCCATTTTCCAGACATGTAGGTTTGATATCCATTATTTTTAAAAACTTCTGCTATAGTAGGGTATTTTTCCGTTATCTGTCCTCTATAACTTTGACGATGTTCATCTACTGCTGTCATCCATCCCATACCTACAGCATGCTGATAGCGGCCAGTCAACAAAGAAGCTCTACTAGGACAACTGCGTCCTGTATTTTTAAATTGCGTAAAACGAACCCCCGTTTGAGCTAAAGCATCAATATGGGGTGTTTTAATTTCTCCTCCATAACTTCCTAAATCTGAATATCCCATGTCATCGCATAGTATGACGACTACATTGGGATGATTTTGTGCCTGTATAGTAGGAAAAATAGAAGCAGTAAATAGGCCAACTGCCAATAAATTTACTTTTTTCATTTCGCTAGAATATAATGAGTTGTGTTTTTCGTTATTGTACCAAACAATTTAGTTGTATATTTTAAAGGAATAAAAAGAAGTGAAAGAGGCGTAAGTTTTGGTGCGTGTAAACTTTCGGTTATTTACATTGTTGTTGTCGTTGTTAACTTACTTTCTCCTTCACTTCTTGATAGATATTGTAGAAATATCGCAATAGATTTTAATCTATTTTTTCATATCTTCTCTCCATTGATGGAAGTGAGTATTGATTTCACCTTCGGTTACTTTCTTCCATTCTTCAGGATGATGATTTTTTAACCATGCGGGTACTCCATTTCCTTTTTCAGGGTGACGATTGTGCATATCTTCTATACCACAGTCTTTGTGGTTATCTTGCCAATCTTTCAGTTTGCTTCGCATGTCGCTTAATACGTCTGCGTAGGTAACGTCTTCGGCTAAGTTATGAAGTTGGAAAGGATCTGCACTATTATCATATAATTCTTCAAAAGGCTTGTGATCCTTGAAAAATGCAAGTTGAGCGGTATTCAATTTACCTTCTTTTTTTAGTTGGCGCATGACGTGTACGGCGGGTCTATAGAATTCTAGATAGTCTTGATGACGATCCCAACCTACTTCGGGCATGTAGTTACGGATGTAATAATAACGCTTGGTTTCAATAGAACGAGAACATTCTACGATTTCATCCCAGGTATCACGGGCTCCATATACATAGTCGTGTCCAGGTGCGCATGTTCCATCTTCTTTGAATAACGGTTTCCCTATTACATAGTCTGGAATCTTACAACCCGCCAACTTCAAGATGGTAGCGGTGATATCAGTTGTGCTCGTTACTTCTTTGTTTACAGCCTTTTGGATACCTTTACCCCATATAATCATAGGAACACGGAGTCCAGGTTCGTAAATGTAACCTTTACCACGGATATCGCAACGGCCATTATCTCCAATAAAGAAGATGATGGTATTGTCAAGTAATTTCTTTTCTTTAAGTTCTTTAAGAATTTTGCCCATATCACTATCCATGTATTCTACTTGGTCAAGATAACAAGCCCACTCTTTACGAATTTTGGGAACATCTGCCATGAAAGGAGGTAATACGACGTCTTTGGGATCTACTTTGTGGGTAGATTGATTGCTAATGCCTTCCCACCAATCGCCACGATGTGTTACCTTCAATTGTATTTGGTTAAAGAAAGGTTGGTCTGCTGCCGTTACGTAATCGACCTTGTCGAAAATCCCGAAGTGTTTTACGCCATCATAAGGACCTGTAGGTTCTGTCTTATAGTTACAATCAATCTTTCTTCCATGGTCCATTACTTGATGGTTGCCCAAAATACAGGTATACCCGTTTTGGCGCAAGTAATACGTGAAAGGATAGACGCCTTTGGGTAGGGGCTTGTCACGGTTGCTACGGTGATTGTGAGCATCAATCATCGTTTGATGAGCTCCGGTTAACATGGCTGATCTACTAGGAGAACTAATAGGGTTGGTGCAATAAGCATTCATATAAAGAATACCTTCACTGGCCATTTTATCTAATACAGGTGTTTTTACGCCTTGCATACCATAGCAAGTTAGATCTTGTCCTTGATCTTCTGACATTACCCAAAGAATATTGGGTTTTACAGGTAATTTAGCCTGCACCGTTGAGACGGCGGCTAAGCCTGTTAATGTAAATAATATAGTTGATCTTTTCATTTTAAAGATTGATTAGTTATTTCTTTTTTCCAGTAGTGAAGCCTTTGGCATGTTCATCTAGTAGTAGTTCGCCAGGAATGGCTTCTCTTTCCCATTCAAGTAGTCGAGTCTTTAGGGATGCAGCGCGTTCGGGATAACGTGCTATCAAATTGTGTTCTTGTCCTTCGTCTTGACGTATATTGAATAATTCGCAGTTTCCATCTCGGTATTTGATGAGTCTCCAATCACCTGAGATGATAGCATCATTTTGATTCTCATAACTACGATAAAGAAATAAATCACGAGGAGCAAGTGTTTCACCTTCTAATAAAGGTAAAAGGCTTTCGCCATTTAATTGTTTTTCTTTACAAGGCTTTCTACTCGCCAATTCGACCATAGTAGGATAGAGGTCAAGGGTCTCAACAGGTGTTTGGTCTTCCGTACCCATTGCTTGCATGCCTGGATAGTATATGATCATAGGAACACGAGATCCCCCCTCATAGTCTGTAAAGCCACCCATTTTACCTCCATTTAGTGGGGCATTCGTGAACGTTCCTCCTTGGTCAGAAGTGAAGATGATCATTGTATTCTTGTCAAATCCTTTTTTGATTAAGGCTTCACGTATACGTCCTACAGATTCATCAAGTGCTGAGACCATTGCGGCGAAATCAGGATAGCTACTATCCATGTTATCTAATCGTTTACGATAAACGGGATCTGTTATATTGGGTTGATTTTTTGCCCTTACTTTAATCCCTTCTTGTTGATATTGTTTCAAAAAATCTTTACGTCCTACATGAGGGCCATGCACTGTATAATAAGACATATTGAGTAAAAAAGGTTTATTTCCTTTATAGGTGTCGATATAATCTACTGCTTTATCGGTCAGCATATCGGTGATGTAATCTACACCAGGCTTAGCGTTGGGAAGTGGATTATGAGTGTTAAAGAAAGGGGCATAATAACTGTTCGGATGGCCATGTTCACAAGTTCCGTACATTTCATCGAATCCTTGGTTAATGGGAAAATAGCCTTCGTGTCCTAAATGCCATTTACCTAAAAAAAGGCTTTTGTATCCCAATTCATGTAATCGTTCGGCATAGGTCGTTTCGTTAAGTTTCAACCAGTTGCGTGAAGGCATTTGAGCAGGATCCGAAGCTAAGTAGTGATATTCTTTGCGATCAGGATTGTCGGGGATGTGTCGAACGAAGCCTGTTCGTACAGCTTCTTTACCGGTAAGTAAAGAGGCACGACTGGGACTGGAAGTGGCTGTTGAAACGTAAGCTCTGGATAGATAAAGTCCTTCGCTTTTCAATTGATTGATATGAGGGGTGTGTAATTGCGGATTTTGGTAACCTAAATCGGTCCACCCTAAATCATCTACAAATAGGATTACAATATTGGGCGCTTTGTCTATTTTTTTACTATTGTTTGATGTCAAAGCAGCGTTAGTACCAATACTTCCACCGCATAGAATGAACGATGAAATTAATGTTTTATTTATCAGTTTCATTAAATATATTATTTTATAATTCTCAACCTTTTAACTAAATAGATAAAACCTAACTTTCCCCTTACCTTAAAAACTAATAATCAATCAAACTATACTTTCTTTTTGCCTTAAATAACTGTCCTTTGTGCTTGTCCTAACAATCTAAAAAACTAAACCTAACAATCTAATTACCTTATTACTAATCTCATTACACATATTTATAAAACTGTTGTCAAACGTAATAATTTTGGTTAATCAAAAAAAAACTCATTCATTTCATTCGTTAATAAATATCTTATCTCTTGTCCATTTATGTTACAGATGCAAAACTAGGATAAAAGGGAAAAGGAGGTGTCCTTTTGTGTGTAAATGATGTCTTTATCCGTTTATATCATTAACTTTATGCTTTTTCACCATAACATCTAACTTCAAAGACTTTTACATTTGGAGATCCATACGTGTCTTTAAAACGTAAGCGAACTTGTTTGGTCGCTGTAAGTGGGAAGTTAACCTTAATGAGTCGGGTAATATTACCTCGTATTGTGCCCACTTGTTTCCAGCCTGTAGCCGTTTGAATTTCGACATCCAAGTCTTTTACTAATTCAGGAGGGATACCTGCTATCATGGAGAAATTTTTCTTTGGATTCTTATGCATAGTTATCATGCGATGTAAGTTGGTATCACATTTTAATTCTACACTTGAAATCTTGGTAGAAGCATTCCATGCTAACGTTAAAGTAGAATTTAATCCATCAGATTCCCAATGATGAGTTTCATTATCGACGCCACGAGCAACGCCATCTACCAAATTTTTGGTATTACCTGAAAGAGTAGAAGAGGCTGATAGTTTAGCTTTTTTAGCTAAATCATTCTCATCTAAGGCTGGGCGATTAGGAATGTAATAATCTTCACGTAGCATTCGTTCTTGTAGTTCGCTAATATGATACTTTGTAATATCCCTTGGTAGAATGTTTTTTTCTCTACACATATTGGCGGCTGTACCAGCGGCCATCCCTGTTGTACAGCAGGTCCCTATGATACGAGTGGACGAAAGTGCAATATGACTCACACTGATATTACGCCCTGCCATAAATAGGTTTTTAATATTGCGAGAATAAATTGAACGGAAAGGTATTTCGTAGTGTTTATTGAAGTGTTGATGAAAAAAACTTGGGGGATCGGTAAGATTAAGGATTCCTCCTGGGCAATGTTCATCAAGAGACCATCCACCATAGCCAATCGCATCATCAAAATGCTTATAGGAAAGCATGTCGGTTGCATTTAAAATGTAATCACCCATAAAACGACGGGATTCTCTACGTCCAGGTAATGCCCCAATCCAATCAAGTGCAATGTTGGCTGATTCTGGATATTTGCCAGAGTTCTTAACGTAATCCCATACGCCCATTACATATCCCATTAATTTTTCACGGTTGACTTGGCGATCTCTGATAATATCATGTTCACTTCCTAATTCGACCCACCAATAACCTTCTTTCATCGTTCTAATAGTTCGTTTATATGCTTTACTAGGATCAAAAGGTATAGCAAATGAAGGCGCATGAAACGGTACGACACGTTTCATATCTTTGGTTATCATCATAATCGTATCGCCCATAACCCAACCATCAGGTTTTTCGGGTGCATTAGTTTCATTAAATTCTGCTTTTCCTTCTCGACCTGTGCGATATTCGGCTCCAGCATCGGC
>Ga0172377_10007471_pt1 | contig 11249 bp, 9 predicted proteins | sample Pumphouse3metaG_FD_119749 | JGI IMG/M metagenome (GOLD analysis project Ga0172377, IMG submission 119749) | Leachate microbial communities from a municipal landfill in Southern Ontario, Canada - Pumphouse #3 metaG | ecosystem: Engineered > Solid waste > Landfill > Unclassified | place: Canada... | reverse complement strand
CGCAGAACCACCATCCCGAGCCGAGTTGGAATTTTCCAAAGACTTCGTCACCCTGGAAGCACCCCATCTGGGTAGCCATCACGTAGTAATCCTTCGGGTTCAGCGAATAGAGCACGGTTTTAGGCACTGCTTTGCGTTGTTCCAATGCACCAAGGAACTGGGAGAGTCTGTTGGAAAGGGGTAAGTCGTGCGTGGCATCGAATCCCGTATCGGGACCTAGGCGGTCAAACATCGTAGGATTGAGATTTCTGATTGAATTCAGGTGCAATTGCATGACGATGCCCTGTTTCGCATATTCTGTAGCGATTGAGAGTAATACTTTTGTCTGGTAGGCATCGATTTCTTCGGAGGTGAGGGAAACGCCTTCAAGGGCTTTGTGAAAGATTGTCTCAATTTTTGCGTCGTCGGCAATTGTATAGGGAACCATCGGTATTCCATGATCGCTTGCCTTACAACCGCATTGTTTGAAAAATTCGAGCCGCTTGGCTAATGCAACGCACACGTCATCAACGCAGGATATGCTCATTGCAGCTGAGGAGCCGAGACGTTTGATATAGTCGGAAAATCCTTTAGCTTGAGGTAGCAACGCCTTATCCGGTCGAAAAGACGGATATACCTTAGTCGCAATTTCACCGATAGGAGAAGATCCTTCGTTAATGCTGCAATGGACTGCCAGATTATCGGTTGGATCATCGGTCGTACCAACGGCAAAGACATTGAACTTCTTCAGAATTCCTGCAACGGACATGCTCTTGTCGGCCAGTTTCGTATTTGCCTGTTCCCAGATGCTCTTTGCAGAGGAAGGATTCAGCACTTCGGTGATATCAAAATAACGCTGAAGTTCGAGATGACTCCAGTGATAGAGCGGATTGCCGACGATTGCCGGCATTGTTTTTGCCCAGGCAAGGAATTTGTCGTATGGGTCTGCGTTACCGGTAATGAGGTCTTCCGGGATTCCGATTGCACGCATCATTCGCCACTTATAATGATCTCCGCCGAGCCAAATCTCGGTGAGATCGGCAAACTGTTTGTTTTCTGCAATCTGTGAAGGAATCAGATGACAGTGATAATCGAAAATCGGCTGGTCTGCAGCGTAGCGGCGGTAGAGCTCGACAGCGGTCTTGTTGTGTAGTAGGAAATCCTGGTCCATAAATGGTTTCATGCGTTTCTCCGTATGATCCGGCATATGTATTTTTTATGGAATAATATTCCAGATGCTTCAAGTATCATAAAAGAGCGACACCGCATTGTCAATGAATACGCATGATTGACACCGGACGATCAAGCTGGTAGAGATGTATTCGATGAGTAGCCCAATACCAGTAGTAAAAGGTTTTTCCAGTGTTGAACCCCCGCGGGCAAGAGTATTGATTCTAGGCAGCATGCCCGGTCCTGAGTCGTTCAAGCGCTTACAATATTACGGGCATCCATGGAATGCTTTTTGGCCTATCATGGCTGAAATTTTACATAGGGACTGTCCGAGTCAGTATGACAAGCGACTTGAGATGCTGTGCACGCACGATATCGCGTTATGGGATGTATTGGCCGGGTGTAATCGATCAGGTGCTTCGGATAGTACGATCCGAGATGCCGTTCCAAACGATTTTACTCTATTTTGGCAGCGCCAGAGAGCTATTGAACTAGTAATATGCAACGGAGCGACAGCCTATAATTTGGCTAAGCGGTTCTCGATTCTACCTTCAGAGGAAACATACGGCCGAACGGTACGAATGATTCGATTACCATCGACCAGCCGGGCACATACCATGAAGTATTCGGAGAAGCTTTGCTATTGGAGCGAAGCTTTTCAATTGCTTAACGATTTTTTACCGCGATGAGTTCGAGCGCGTCGGCTACATCTTCGCACGTATCCAATACCAGTTCCATCTTATCGTAGATTTCTTTCCATCGAACGATATCGATACCCTTCATATCCTCATCGCTGAACAATTCCTTCACACACTTTCGATAGTTGCGGTCGGCAGCTTCCTCATCATGGTTGACGTCGATGAGCATGTTGGTTAACTCTTTCGAGGTCTTGAATTCCCTGAACTCCTCGAATGCCTTAACCAGCTTTGTACATGCGTCGACCATCAGTGAAGATATCGGCAGGATGTCCTGACGAATCTGCCTGACCGACATCATATCGAGTGTCAACGCAACATCCTCGATTGCATCGGTAACGGTATCGATACGGGAACCGAGCAGCATGAGATCTTCTCGGTCGATGGGAGTGATGAACGCCTGATTCAATTCATGAGTCAGCAGGTGCAGCATGTCGTCGCCTTCATGCTCGATATCATGAATATGATCCGCTTTTTGCTCGACATCATTATAATCGTGAAACAAATCATCAAGTGCTCGTGCGGTTCTCAACGAGCAGTCCATCATGCTGACGAGCATTGAAAAATAATCGGGTTCTCTGTTTTTGCCGATTTTCATGGGATTCCCTCCGTCGTTCACCAAATGAACAAAAATAATTTAGCCATAAGAAAGCCAAGAAGCCCGCAGCCCGGGAAGGTAAGCACCCAAGCAAGAATCATTTCCTTGGCTATGCCCCAATCGACGCTGGAGACCCTTCTAGATGCTGCCACGCCCATGACGGCCGTAGTTTTCGTATGTGTGGTAGAAACCGGCAATCCGGTCAACGATGCAAGCAGCAGACAGATGCTTGCGGCAAAATCACTCGTAAAACCCTGATAGGTCCGCATCTTCACCATATCGATACCGACGGTTTTTATTATTCGCTTTCCGCCGACCAACGTTCCAAGACCCATAATTAACGAGCACAGTGCCATGACCCAGATAGGAATGATAAAGGTTCCGTCTGCGGCCTTGTCGGCTGACCCGTTTAAAAATAATGCAAGCATGAAGACACCCATGAACTTTTGCCCGTCTTGCGCTCCATGCAGAAATGCCATGAGCGCTGCAGCTGCGACCTGCAGTTTATGGAATATTCGTTCTGCTCTGAATCGATTGGCGTTCCATGCTATTTTCTCGATAATTCTCACCAGAATCCAGCCGAGAAGAAATCCAAGTACCGAAGAGATTCCCAAGCCGACCAAAACCTTCACCCATGCCTGAGCGTTCACTGACGAAAATCCACCGAGGGCAAGAGCTGCTCCGGTAAGGCCTGCAATAAGCGAATGACTTTCGCTGGTCGGAATGCCGAAGTACCAGGCCCCGGTCGCCCATACGACGATGGCGAACATTGCTGCCGCTAGAACGATGATTGCATTTCCGTTAGAAGTAAGCGATTGAGTACTCGAACCGGTTAAGTCCACCATATTAGAGATAGTATCGGCTACTTTTGCACTAATCGACGTCATGAGCAGAACGCCGAGAAAGTTGAATACGACCGCCATGAGAATCGCCGAACGGGGAGTCATCGCCCTGGTACCGACCGCGCTTCCGATCGCATTCGGGGCATCGGTCCAGCCGTTGACGAATACTACACCCAAAACCAGTACGATGCTAGAAACAAAAGCAAAGTCCAAACTCGTCCTCCAATCCCAGCTATTCCAGTACCGATTTTGCTGGACTAACAATATTCATAGTAAAGAATTGACGATTACTTAGGCTTGTGTTGCCACTGTAAGGACACTCGGATTGTAGCTATTTCGTCTTTCCAAGGTCAACCGATTGAGCCAATAAATCTTCGTTTTTTGAAAATATTTTCATCATTGGTGTGATATATTTTTAATATTGACAATTTGATGTATTGTGTCGATTGACTGAATTGTCTACAGTATGTCTTGAGATTGTACTCTAGCCAGATATAGCCTTGGAGGATTCAACATGGAGAAATCGTTAAAGCGGAAGTCTATCTTTGACAAATGCCACTTGTTTACCGAAGCGGCCGAAGCCAGAGAAAACGGCATCTATCCGTTTTTCAAACCGATTAGCCGCAGCATCGGATCTAAAGTCCTGATAGACGGAAGAGAGTTGCTGATGTTTGGATCGAACAACTATCTCGGTCTCGCTAACGATATCCGATTAAAGACTGCAGCTGAAGAAGCCCTTGAGCGATTCGGCACCAGCTGTTCGGGTTCCAGATTTATGAACGGTACGCTCGATCTCCACGAAGAATTCGAACATAAGCTCGCTAGATTTGTCGGTAAGGAATCGGCTCTATGTTTTACCACAGGGTATCAGACCAACCTGGGTTCATTATTCGCACTGATGGGCAGGCAGGAACACGTATTGGTCGACAAGTACGACCACGCTTCGATTATGGATGGAATCTTTCTTGCCGAAGGATCAAAGCACGACATTAATCTTCATAGATTCAAGCATAACAGTGTAAGCGATCTTGAAAAAGAATTACAGAAAATTCCAATACACGAATCCAAACTCATCGTTATCGATGGTGTGTTTTCAATGGAAGGCGATATCGCTGTATTACCCGAAATCAAGCAACTGGCCGATGCCTATAACGCAGGTATCTACCTCGATGAAGCACATGCGATCGGAGTTGTCGGACCAACCGGTCGGGGAACATGCGAACATTACGGCAATCATGGCGATTTGTGCGATCTCGTCATGTGTACCTTCTCCAAATCTTTCGGTTCAATCGGAGGATTCGTAGCCGGAGATCATATCGTTATCGATTATATCAAGCATTTCGCCAGACCATTAATTTTTAGTGCGTCGATGCCTCCTGCCAATATTGCAGCGGCAATGAAAGCTCTCGAGATCATCGAAACTGAACCACAAAGGGTACAGATGCTCCAGCATAATGCGAAGCGTCTCGCAGAGGGATTTAAAAACGTAGGTTTCAATATAGGAACTACCGAAACCCCTATCGTTCCGCTCGTGATCGGAGATAACGAAAAGACTTTTCTGTTATGGAAAGCTGCGTATGAGAAGGGCATCTATATCAATCCAGTCATCAGTCCGGCAGTTCCTCCGCAACGAGCGCTGCTAAGGACCAGCTGCATGGCGATTCATACCGATGAGGAAATCGATACCGCTGTTTCGATTATCGCCGAAGAAGCTAGAAAACTCGGTATCATCGACTGAATTTTTTACAGCCGGCTGTCCCGTACGCATACTTTGCAGTATACTCGTTGCATGAATGTACTGTATGTTAAAAATCAACAGCATCTTGTCGAGCTTGTGAAACAGCAGGTCGAGGCTGTTGCAGCTTCCCAAATCGGTCCGATAGCTATCGGCATACCCGGAGGAAGAAGCGCAGAGGCGATCATCACCGGTTTATTGTCTGTAGAGGATTCGATTGTAGCCCGTATACAGCTGTATCTGGTGGACGAACGCTTATCGGATGATACGAATGCAAAGGCTCTCGGCAAAAGCGGTTTGGACAAAGCTTTCGCAACCGGTCGAATGAATCCTTCGCAGTTTGTGATTCCGACTGAAACCATGGACAGCGCACCATCGTTATCGCTGCTGTATCTGGGTGTCGGGGAAGACGGTCATATCGCTTCATTATTTCCCGGTTCCTACCCGGCCCTCGCTGCTTTCGAAGCCCCCCTCGTCGCGACTATCGACAATAGTCCTAAGCCACCTTCCATGCGAGTTACGTTTACCTACCGCGCCTTACAAGAATCGGCTTGTAACGCACAGGTGTTTCTTCTCTTTTTAGGAGAGTCGAAACGAGATGCGTACCGTAGAATCGCAGACGCTTCCGTAGAAGCACTTCCGGCTCGTTTTTTTCTTCAGTCATGGTGTAATGTGACGATAATCACGGATCTTAAGGAGAAAGACGTATGAAGAGCATCATCATACAATTCGGAGGGACCGGTGATCTAGCACTAAAGAAACTTTATCCTGCATATGCCAGACTTTTAGAGAAGGGATATGATTTTCACGTACTTGCGCTGGGCAGGCGGTACGCAGATCGCTCTGAGTTTGTCAAAGCTATGATTACCAAAGACGAATCGAACACCATGTTAACCCGACTCGACTACCTGATGTACGATATGGAAGAGCCGAGTGCTCCGAATATATTATCCGAAAGACTGTGCTCGCTAATCGGGGAGCACAACGAAGTCGAACTAATCTATTACCTAGCGCTTCAGCCGTCGCTCTATGAAGATGCGATCCGACAGATTCAGCAAGCCGATGCCGCAGTCGGCTGCAATTGTACGTTGCATAAAAAGATTGTCGTTGAAAAGCCCTTCGGATTCGACTTGGAGAGCGCACAACGTTACAACCAAATACTTGAAACGGCTTTCACCGACAAGGAGATATTCAGAGTCGACCACTATCTCGGTAAAGAATTCATGCAGAATCTGTTGGTCATGCGTTTCCATAACGACATCATCCGCAGTATCTGGGATAATCGTTCAATCGAGAGCATCCAGATTATTTTTGACGAAACACACGGCGTAGATCAAAGGCTGGGATTCTATGAGCGTATCGGAGTCGTACGAGATACGATACAAAACCATATCATGCAGATTATCACGTATCTGACCATGAACGAGCCGGCAACCTTATCGTCCGAGGATATCGCGATTGAAAAGGTTAAGGTGCTGCGGGCAATTTCACCGATAGAAGATTTCTCTATGGGACGCTACGAATCGCTGGGTGCATTAAGCGGGAAAGTCGTCGACACACCCACCTATGCAGCATTTAAGCTCTCTGTTAATACCTATTACTTTGCAGGGATTCCCATTTATGTCCGAACGGGAAAAATGCAGAAGGAAGCGAAGTCTCTCATCTACGTGAAGTTCAAGAATACGACAAAGAAGGTGATGCACGACGCCTCTATTCATGAGAATGCGGTCATTATCACCATCCATCCCGAACTAACTATAGACATCAGCATGAACCTGAAAGAACCGAACACGCCTTGGAAGTCGAAACCGGTCAGATTCCGTTTCAACCAGGCCGAGACCTTCGGTGCGAATACTCCGGAAGCCTATGAGCAGATTGTAGAGAAGATCCTGCAAAGTGATAAAAGCCTCTTCCCTTCAATGCGGGAAATCAAGGAAGCCTGGCGTATCGTCAGCCCGATGCTCGACGACAAACACCCGAAAGAGGTATATCCGATACGCACGCTACCACGATTTGCCGCTCACATGGCTGATCGAGATAAGTTTGTCTGGTTCGATTAGCCATACTGCTATTCGTCCAACAGCCGCTTGTCTCCCGAAATGGCCTGAATCGGAGCAATATTCTGAGTCACTTCCAGCGTACCGAGATATTCCTTTTTGGCATTACGAACCGCAAAGTAGCGGATATGGACATACATGCCTCTTAAGTGGATGTAAAATTCGGCAACATCCCGCTTACCAGATTTAAAGTCATCGAGAATTTTCTGAACGACATGCATGCTTGCAGGCGGATGGCAGTTGATTACCTTGCGCCCGATAATCGCGCTCGTACGGGGGAATACCCGCTCGGAACTTTGTGAGAAATAGAGGACTTCGTCGTTCTTATCGACAAACGTCATATCGATCGGCAGCGTATTAAGTACGGCTTCCAAAATTTCGGGTGTAAACGAACCGGTCGGCAGCTGAATACCGGTTCCTGTGCTTTTTGCGTGAACCGCCGTCTCTTCAGCTTCAGTTTCTTCGGATGACTCTTTTACCGATTCGTCAAGCAGACAATAGCCTAATTCTGCCGTACCTTCACGAATCTTTCTCCAATCCGGAAGGAAGAAGACTTCGCTCACCATCGGAATGAGGATGCTCTCTTCCTTTACGATCATATCGTTGATCTTTGTCTTAAGCGCTTGTACATCCGTAAGCAAACGAGTAATTTCCGATAAGCGAGGTTTTGCCGAAGCCTGCATGAGCTGCTTCGTTTGTGCCTGAACATCTTTGAGCTGGGCGCGGATTTCGTCATCGACGCCCCACATGACCTTTGGAGGTGCGGTGATTCCGTATCGTTCCATAATCGGAAACCAGAGGTTTTCCTTTTTAGAATAATGGCTATCGATTTGTGATAATAAAGCCAAATCACCGGCCAGCGATGCCAGAGCCTTTTCATCGCCGCTACGCAACTGCTCGACGTGTTTGTCAATCTTACCAGCAAACAAGCGCTCTATAGCACGATTTTCTTCCTTCAGAAGCCACACCGGATGACCGGTTTCCCTAGCCTTATCCTTATCTGCATGGATTTCTTCTATGGATCCTTTAAATACTGCAGCGTGAACGTCGCAGAGCGTCTGGATTTCTTCGACCTTCACGCCGCTGGCGATAAGAGATTGTTCGGCATCGGCAATTTCCTGCGCGCTTACCCCTTCGAATGCTTCGGCGAACGACTGCTGTACGGTCTCTACACTTTCACCGGCGTGCAGCCTGGCGATAAGATCTCGCAAAGCTTCTTGTCGTTGTACGGCATTATTATTGATTTCGGCACTCATTGGCTTGTCTCCTTTTGCTGGTCAATCACGGTATAACCGTGTTGTCTCAGCTGTTCTTTTACCACTTCAAGGTCGAGTTTCCGCATGGCAGAGCCTTTAGGAATTGTCATGACACGCCCGACGGTTGCCAGCATCATCGGTTTTACGATTTCTACAAAACCGATCGAAGCAAGCGTCGCAATCAATTCCGGATCTGCAGTACACAGCTGATTGACCGTCAGCGAAAGGTCCACGACCTTTACGTCGGTATGCTTCAGTGGTTCTTGATCGTTATGGTAACATGGTTTGTTTTGATTGTTATGTTGCATTTGCAACGAATATACCATAATGAACCATGTTGGACAAGTATCGAGTATCTATTCAATTGGTAAATAATGCCTGGATTTCCTTTTTATACAGCTCATTGATCTTATGACGCATGACTTCCTGTTTTGCCGACAGCTCCTGACCGACTTTAAAAGAGTGTTTCAGAATAGCAAAGCGATTGATTCTCTCATAACTCTTGAATCCGTTTTTTGCGCTGACCTGCTCGGCTATTTCTGACGTAAGAAGTTCACTGACCTCGGGCAATTCACAAATATCGAACCGTGCCATGTACGGGATTGCGTTTTGCTTGACATACATTTCGATAGCCTTCGTATCGCATACAATCAACGCGCTCAGATATTTCTGATCTTGGCCGACCACGACCGCCTGTTCGATGTATTCTGATTCCCTCAGACGCGCCTCAATCGGTACCGGCTCGACGTTTTCACCGCCTGACAGCACTATCGTGTCCTTGACCCGTCCCTTAATTGCATATTCGCCGCGATGGGTCCAGACTCCGATGTCGCCTGTGTTGAGCCATCCGTTTTCGTCGATGATAGCCTTCGTAAGATCGGGACGTTTATAATATCCCTGCATGACCTGTTCGCCGCGGGCCATGATGACTCCTTTTTTACCGGGAGGCACATTCCGTCCTTGTTCGTCGACAATTTTGATTTCGGTTAACGGAAGAGGGGAGACCGTTTCAGGTACCTGATGGCGAATATCGCGCAAACCGATGACCGGAGCGGTTTCCGTCAGGCCGTAACCGTCGAGCAGCGTGATGCCGATGGCTTTGAAGAAACGATCGACGTTGGACGGCATGGAACCGCCTCCCGAGACTCCCGCGCGGAACGAATGACCGAATTTCTGCTTGATCGTCTTGAATACGAGCACGTGCCCCAACAGGGTGAACGGCCACAATACCAAAGCAGGAATGATTCCCAGCAATACGTCTACTATTCGATATCGTTTATTGAACTGGGGCATGCGATTGGTCAATAAATTCATGGCCGTCGCATGGTTTGCTCCAACCCAGACGAAGAAATGGAACAATGCTCTGGCAATGGGGCTTTTCGTTTTTACATTCTGGTATATCCCGTTTTTAACCGCTTCCCAAATTCTGGGTACCGAGCCCATCCATGCGGGATTGACCCGTTGCAGATCGACCAGCAATATCTTTCCGATCGGTTTCGAATACGCTATCGTCGATGCTTGAGAAACAATCACATACTGCAGGATGCGTTCGAAAGAGTGCCAAACTGGTAGTACAGAAAGCCATCGCTCGCCGGTATAAAACGGAATTACTTTCGGCAGCTGCTCGAGCTGGAATATGAAATTGCGATGACTGAGCATGACGCCTTTCGGTTCCCCGGTTGTTCCCGAGGTGAAAATGATGGTAGCGATATCCTGCTGTTCGCCCAAAGCGATTTCATGTTCGTAGAAATCGGGATTTTGTGTATTTAAGCGGGCACCCTGCTCGATCAGGTCGAGAAACGTGAGAACGTTTACCTGTTGAGCATCGCCGAGAAGATCGACACGGTATTCGCTGTCCATCACGATAATCGTTTGCAGTGACGGCAACCGCTCTTTAAGACCGAGAATCTTGTTCAGTTGTTCTTCATTTTCTGCAAAGCAGACTTTGGTTTCTGTAATTCCTAAAATGAATGCCAGTTCCTGTGGCATTGCATCCCTGCCTCTGGGTACATCGGCAGCTCCGAGCGATAGGATGGCAAAATCGGCAACGAGCCACTCTTTGCGGTTGTCAGAAATCAGCCCGACCGGATCTGTACGTCGGACTCCCAGCTCATGAAGGGCCCCGGCCAGGTTCTGTACCGAGTTATACAGCTGGCGATACGTAATAGGGTGGAATGTTCCTTCCTCGTCTTTGGCTAATTGTGCTTGATTTTCAGGAAACGCTGCTGCGATGCGTTTAAGCATCTGCGGTAATGTCTTGTCCATACTATCTCCTCTGTAAGATAGGGCGAAATTTATCAATATATACTTCTCATAGATAATATTGACATTTAAACAAAAAATGTCAATATGTAAATAAATAGAGTGCTTCAGTAGTATGTGAGTATCTACCGTCTGATCATTCTGATTGCAACATATACGGTCGGAATACACATTGTGGCGAGTACTCGCAGTATCAGTCGCGGGGTATCCTGGGTGTTCAATACAAGGATAAGGACAATCAGAGCGATTTCGGTAAGAACCAGAAGGATAAAACCTGCAATGCGCAAAGCAGGGGATCGAGTTAGTTTTACGTGAGTTGCTGTAGAGCTCTTACACGAGGTGATACAGACTTTGAAAGTTTCGGAAAAAGTGATGAATGCTCCATCGTCTAGACTTTTTCCAGCGATAGTCCACGTGCGTTTTGTATCGTCGGTGACTTTCAAAAACGGATATTCATGGCCTTGGCGGTTTATCGTACGGTCTATTAGGTACGAATGTATCGAATCCCACTGAAAGAATTCTTTTCGATGCAGTTTTTTGAGAAATGCATAACGCGGGATGATTTCTCGTTCTATCCCGCTTACAGTCAGCCTGAATACTGCTTCAGAAGATAGCAACTGCACCGTTGCCAAAACCACGATAAAAAAAACAATCG
>Ga0172377_10007469_pt1 | contig 11251 bp, 7 predicted proteins | sample Pumphouse3metaG_FD_119749 | JGI IMG/M metagenome (GOLD analysis project Ga0172377, IMG submission 119749) | Leachate microbial communities from a municipal landfill in Southern Ontario, Canada - Pumphouse #3 metaG | ecosystem: Engineered > Solid waste > Landfill > Unclassified | place: Canada... | reverse complement strand
GCTGCGTGTGCTTCACGCTGGAATGTCTCGACAAAATCGATATCATCACCCAGACTCTGAAGCATTACCTTAATGGCAACCTCGCGGTTCAAAGCTTCATCTTTAGCGCGGTAGACACCGCCCATACCACCGGCACCAAGCAATTCAATGAGCAAAAACGGTCCAAACCGCGCAGGCACCTGAAACTCATGCGAGCATTTAGGGCACTCAACATTGGTGAAAGCCGGCAATCCCACAACACTCAGAGCTTCACCACATTTCGGACAAATAGCTTCGCTGACAGGGTCGGTATAAATATGCGATTCGGAAACAACTTGCATAACAAAAACCTCGAATAATTCAACTCCCGTGAAATAGCGTATATTCTTAACTATTTACCAAATTTTGTCGAACGAAATTTTAAATGAGCTTTTTTCGTTTTTCATTAAAAAGCGCTTTTACACAAGAGCTTAAGAAACAACAACTACGCACTTATTCTTCCACAACAACTGGCGTGCCGATCTCAATCAGTTGTACGAGTTTTTTTGCGTTCCAATTCGCCAGCCGAAAGCATCCATGCGAGGCGGCTTCACCGATACGTTCCGGTGATGGGGTGCCATGAATGCCATAACCTTTCAGAGACAGCCCGATCCAAGCCGCTCCCACCGGATTGTTCGGCCCCGGAGGAATCGTCAGTTTAGCGGTTTCGGTGGTGCCGGGATTGAAAAGTTGCGGATCATAGAGATAGTTTGGATTATCCGCAATCGTTGTGACTGTGATTTCGCCAATCGGGCGCTGAGAACGACTGCGTGCAATTGAGCATGGAAATAGCGCTACAAGTCTGCCGTTATAATCAAAAACTGTTATCTCACGTCGCGCGAGAGCAATGCGCAAAGAGGCCGCCACACTCAAATGACGCCCCACCTCGCAGGCGGGCAGAACAATTTGAGAACCTGCGGGCGGATTAGGCCACTCAATATCCGGGTTCAAACGTTCCAGCGTCCGCAGGGATGTATGCCCCTTTTCCGCCAGCATCTCCTGGATACTCTCATAGCCAAGCTTAAGCATAGATGCCTTACCTGACCAACTCTCAGGAATCGGTGCAATCAAACTCAAATCCATCTCTGTCACGACATAACTTGTCAGAACATTCGTGGTTCCCCCCAAGCGTTCGAGGATAGCCTCTGTTGGAGTTCCATCAGGATCCATATCGTTCAGCAACTGCCAGGTCATAAGTGCCGCGGCGGTTTTAGCGCCCCATACTCCATCCACACAATTACACGATAAATTCCGTCGATCCAACTGCACCTGCAATGCCAGAGTATCCATGCAGAAGCCGTCCCGATATCCGGCAAAAGCCTCTGACTGCGCGTTTGAACTCATGGTTGACATTACAATAAAACACAAAAAAAACTTTTTTATTTGATTCAACAACATATCATCCATTTACATCAACCCTCTATTTGCACACCAAAAAACTGCCAGCGCGGTAGCCGCGAAACTAAGTATTGTGATAATCATAATCTTATCTCCGAGCAGCACTTTTTCAGGTCGCCCTCCGCTGCCGCCGGTATAGACTAAATCCAGATACCTGAAAATTCCAAAAACCACAAATGGGATCGTCAAGCCCAGACCACTCGTATCAAAACGTTCAATTGTGTCACTTGATAGTGTATACATAGCGTAACAGACCAATGTCGAAGCGGCCGTAACTCCTATTTGAATATCCAGCACATGTATATCATAACCGACAAGCGTCGTTCGAAAAGAACTGCCGGAATCGGCAGCCTGTGTCTTTTCATGCCGTCGTTTACATAGAGCTAAAAAAAGCGAAAGCAGAAAGGTGCATAGCAACAGCCAAGGTGAAATTCTAACCGTCAATGCCAATGCTCCGGCAACCGCACGCATAACAAAGCCGGTGGCAATCACAAATATATCGACAAAAGCAATCTGTTTGAGAAAAAAAGTATACAAAAGTTGCATCACCACATATCCGACCAGCACGGCAATGTAACCAAGAGGCATCAACAGAGCCAAGACAAATGAAAAGATCAGCAGCAGCAACGCGACTACAACAGCGCACTGCTTGGACATCTCGCCGGCAGCGAGCGGACGCAATTTTTTAATCGGATGCAGACGATCGACATCAATATCATGCAGATCATTAATTAAATAAACAGCACTGGAAACCATACAGAATGCGCACACCGCTGCTACGACCTGCAACAACGCATTCTGCTCCAGAACGTGATCACGCTGTCCGGGATCCCAGCGTGCGAAAAACCAGGCGGCAATCACCACACTGTTTTTCACCCATTGAGCGGGACGCAACGCTCTTACAAGTGACCTTCCTGCGCACCACTTCATCCCGGAGTCCTCTGGCGCGGCTTGCGTCGGTAACCGCAGCGATGCCATAACTTAAGCACCATCATAAAAGCCTCAAAAGCGATATCACTGTTCATCTTTGAATAACCTGCAACCCGGTCTTCAAAAACAATCGGCACCTCTTTTAATTTAAATCCCTGCATCCAGGCGTTATGATTCATTTCAATCTGAAATGAGTATCCATTGGAGGTTATATGATCCAACGCGATTGACTCGAGCACTTTCCGACGAAAACATTTGAACCCGCCGGTAGGATCATGGATTGGCATGCCGGTCACAATCCGTACATATAACCCGGCTCCAGTGGAGAGTAACAAGCGGCTCATTGGCCAGTTCATAACACGTATGCCGCCGATATAACGAGAGCCGATCACAAGGTCACAGCCATCACGGGCACTCTTCAGAATAACCGGCAATGCCGCCGGATTATGTGAGAAATCGGCATCCATCTCAAAAATAAATTCGTAGCCTCGCTCTAGCGCCCATTTAAATCCGGCGATATACGCTCTGCCAAGACCCTCTTTTTTCTCTCTATGCAGCACAAAAATACGCTCATCCACCCGTGACATATGATCAAGAATTTCACCGGTTCCATCAGGCGATTTATCATCGACAAAAAGAATATTACCATCAGGAAGTTGTTTTAAAACAGCTTCAGCTATCGGCTGCACATTCTCTTTTTCATCATAAGTAGGAATAATAATTAATATTTTTTCACTCATTGATTTTATTATATACGGTTATGTGTTCAAATATCCATCTCTATTTTTATCCGTGCTTGTATGAACCATAAGTCGACTATCACCGTTTAATTACATCACAATGATCTCTAAAACTGCTTTCAATCGAAACCCTACTTTGATCAAGGTTTAAACAAATGAATGGCCAACACACCGAGGATATCCTAAAGATAACTGATCTCAACAAAAGTTTTGGTTCTGAGCCAAATAAAACCGATGTCTTAAAGGAAATAAATCTTGTTTTGAAAAACGGCGCTTTTGAAACAATAATGGGGCCAAGCGGTGCCGGAAAAAGCACGTTGCTGCATCTGATTGCAGGACTCATCACCGCTGACTGTGGAAAAATCGAGGTAGGTGAAACCTGCATCACAGGGATGTCGGATAGAGAACTCACGATTTTCCGACGCCGTAGAATCGGACTAATCTTTCAGGAATTCAACCTTATTCCTTCGCTCACGGTAGCGGAAAACATCACCCTGCCTCTAATCCTTGACGGTGTCAGAATTGCTCCGGCAGTGCTTGAAAAAAGGCTGGAGCAACTTGGTCTCACTCATCGAAGAAACCATACCCCTGCCAAGCTAAGCGGCGGCGAACGGCAGAGAACCGCAATTGCCCGTGCTCTGATTACCAACCCCGACATCATCCTGGCCGATGAGCCCACAGGTAATCTGGACTCTCCTGCCGGTCATGCTTTTTGCGAGTTGCTGAGACAGATGAATCAGCAGGAGCACTGCGCGATACTTCTTGTCAGCCATGACCCGGTGGTGGCTTCAGCCGCCGACCGTGTGCATCTGCTGAAAGACGGACGTTTTGTTAGCAGCTTTGAAAGCACTCACGATGCCTCGCTAGTATCTGAACGCTATATCGAGACAATGAAATGATCATTAAACTTGTGACAAAGGGTCTGATCCAAGACAAGATTCGCTTTACCCTCGCGGTATTTGGTGTCGCCGCTTCGACCGGGCTGATAATATGGTCGCTCGGGCTGACAGAAACGACCGCTCACCAAAGCCGTGAAAAGGTGCGGCGTATGACAGAGCCGTATAATATCTGGATCGCAACATCGCCTATCGGTAAAAATCCCACACGCCGCACACGAGGTGCCGCCACGCGGCCATCAGAGCGACAGCTAAAATCCACCCTGCCGGATGAGCTTGTCAGAAGAGTCAAAACAGCAGAGATGGTTGAACTTGTCGAACCATTCAAGGTGGTTAACGCCACCCTTGACTATCGGCCGGACGGACGTGTTATGCAAGGTCCACCTCTTGTAGCGGGCATTGTTCATGCTAAAAACTCAGGATGCCCATACGCCGAAGCAAAGGTTGATGGCCGATGGCCAGACCCGCATAGCGCTGAACTTGAGGCCGCTGTCTGCTCTGCAATATTCACGCCGCGCAGGCTCGCTCCACCGGAGATCGGATCCGATCTTGTATTGATAACCGCCACAGGAGCACTGACCGTTAAAATAACGGCCATAGTGGATTATCCCGAAAGCATCCCGGGTTTCCCCACAGTTTTCACTACCGCTGGTGCCATGCGACAGCTTTACAAAGACGAAAAAATTGTCCTAGAACCTGACCTGCTGCTTTGCCGTGTTAACCCCGGCAGCGAAGGCAAGTTCCTAAAGCAGATTTCAGAGTCAATGCCATCGGAATTCGCCACTTCATATCACATTGCCGGACGAAGTGATGTGGAAAAGCGGCATATCAGCGACAAACAGCGTAATTTCAAACGCCAAGCACCTCTGTTGTTAACATTATCCATCCTGACAGCTCTATGCATGATGATGAATGCATTAACCATCGGGGTACGCCAGCGTTTGCGCTCCCTAGCGCTGTTACGCTCAGCGGGGATGACACGCTCACAGGTAACCGCAGTGATTATTGCAGAGGGATTTCTGGTGGCTTTTCTCGGATGGTTATTTGGCTCTCTGGGAGGCTGGGCCATTCTCAAGCTGTTTGTGAAAAGTGCGCCGGAAACATTTCCCTCAGGTGCCGCACTAGGTTGGCTGTCGCTTCTTCAAGTCGGAATTGGTGTTACCCTGACCATGCTGCTGAGCCTCTGCTGGCCATGTCGGAGAGTTATGCTAATCCGTCCGCTGGATGCATTAAACGAACAAGCTCACGAACAATATCAGATTAAACCGATTAAAACGCTCCTCGGTGCTATAATGATGTTTCCCATGCTGGCGCTGGCTCTTCCTCTGGACATAAGCCCCATGTCACGCAGTATTATTATGCTGATGGTCGGCATTCCTATTCATATCATCGGCATGATCTTTGTTCTGCCGGCATTCATCAGAGTGACGGAGATGATTTTCGTGCCGGCTATCGCCAGAGTTCTCAAGCTTGATTCATCTCTTATTAGACACCGCCTCAGCGGCAACATAACCCAGACAACAGGCATGGTGTTGACTCTTGCCGTAGGTCTGGGAACTTTTACAGCCATTCACATCTGGGGCAGTTCTCTGACCAAACCTTTTCTCCCCAGTCAAGAGTTCCCCGATGTGATTGTTTCAATTCTTCCCGGCGGTGTTCCGCGCGACAGTGTCGCTGAAATTTCAACTCTGCCGGGTGTCGCTCATGGAAAATGCGTACCAATCGAGGTTTTGCAACTGCCCTTAGCACCCGAATCAAAGGATGAAAATAAAAGAGCTGAAATCTTTAAAAACGCGCAGAACGCGCTGCTTTTCGGAGTTAACCCTGAAATCGCTTTTGGCGGCGCCCCCGAAACAGCACTGGCACCATTTCGTTTTTCACAGGGAGCGCGTCGGACGGCTGTCACAAAACTGCAAGACGGGCGCCATTGTCTGATTACAAAGATGTATTCACGCGCCAGCGGGTTGGGAGTAGGCGACACTTTATATTTAAGCAAACCGCATTTTTCATCAGACAATCCCAAAAATCGAAAAACACCTGACGTGCAGTCCAAACTAAGAATTGAAGACTCGACACTATCTTTAAAAATTGCCGGAGTTGTTGATCTCAACTGGCACCTCGTCACCTCCCGTGCACACCTGCGAGGGCGGAACGGTATGCCGGGTTTTACAACAGGGCCGGTTTTCGTTGCGGAGAGCGTTGTCAGAGAGGTCAGCGGCAATCCGAACATCACATACTTTCTGTGGACAAACCTCAGTGATGAGTACCGTGCATTAGGGGCATTGGCCGGCGGCAGCAAACTCGAATCAGATATCCGTCAAAAACTATCCATCAGCACAGACAGCACAGTGCGGGTGCATCACCGCGATGAAATAGAAGACGGCACAGTGTCACACAGCGCCGATCTGCTGAACGACATGGCTCGTGCCCCTTTCTGGTCGCTGATTGTGCTCTCTACCGGTATCATTACCCTGCTAATTGCATCCTATCACGCCACAGCACGCGAAACCGCGGTAATGCGCGCCATCGGACTTACTCGTGATCAGTTGGGACGAATTCTGTTCAGTGAAGCGCTGCTCGTGGCAATTTGCGGAATAATTTTCAGTATAATTTGCGGCTTCTGTATCGGTTGGACGTTCACAGGCTGGACCCGCGCTTGGATGCCTTTTGAAGGGTTACCTGTTTCGCTCAGTATCCCTTGGCGCACAATTTTAAAAGGAACAAGCTTCGCATTTTTTCTCTGTGCGATCATGGCGTTCCCACCGATCTTCTATCTTGTACGCAAAAACCCAACTTAAAACTTCGCAATGATTCCGATCTCAAAGGTACGCGGAGCGCCGGGAAAGCACTGATAATAGTGTCGATTTGATTCAATATAACTCTGATCAAAGATATTTTTTACTGCCAGCGACAAAGTCATATTCTCAGGGCCGCCGAACTTTGACAGTGGCATCTCCGCTGAGCAATCGAAAACATGTGAACCTTCAATATAATAATCATCACCGACATATTGACCACGCATGGTTGCACTGTATCGATGCCGATAACGATAACCTAAACCGAACACCACATCATCCAGCACCCCTCCATGAGTATATCGATAAGATGTGGCAACCGTCAGAGCATGCGGCGGATAGCGGTCAAAGGATGTTCCACTAGCCCGGTCTTTATATTCATTGTAAGCATAAGCGGAATATATCGACCAGTTGGGTGTGATATTACCGGTTAAAGAGATCTCAACACCGCGGGAATCATTCTCTCCCTCTTCATAGTAATAGGTTGTTGCCGGATCATAGACCGCTGTATTCTCCTGAAGGATACGATAAAACGAAGTTGAAAACCAGAGCGTTTCAATCGGAGAAACACGAAACCCCGACTCATACTGGGTCGCCCGCCATGATGATGTCAGCTCCTCATCCGAACTCTTGAGATACCCGAAATTAGGTGATTCCGTCAACGAGATATTTCCAAAGAACACAAGCCACTCCACCGGCAGATAGGAGATGCCGCCACGCGGACTGAAACTGTGACCGCTGTTATTCAACTGGCTCTCATGCCGGTCAAACCGTGATCCGCCCAGAGCTCTGAAACATCCCCAGCTCAGATAATCTTGTAACAAAATGCCGTATTTGTCCAACTCGGTTTCACGATAATTCGCCGCAACCCAGGTATGCTCCGCATTCGGATCACTCACCGATTCAAAATAACTGCGCCCTTTGGATGTTTTGCGGGAGACATCACCCTGAGTCACAACCTGATGCGTAACCGCACCGCTCTCAAAAGTTGCTGTCGCCCTTTGATAGGCGTTGTATACACGATACTGCATATCCGCTTCCTGATGATCATAAGGGAGTCGCCAGTAATTAGGCGAGGCAAATGCTGAAGCTCCCAAATGTTCAAATTCTACATCCGCCTGTGAAAAACCGAATCCAGTTCGCAAGCTCCAGATTTCATTCGCGTCCCATTCCACAAACGATTGCAATGTGTGACCAAGATAACGGTCGCGCATCCCTGATGTAGAAATATTGGAATCCCACTTATACTCATCAAAAGGCTTACCTTGATAGACGGGTATGCCTTGATAAGCAGGCTGATCAGTATATTGAAAGGTGGTCGAAACTCCCAGACGCAGACCATCACGTATCTCCCACAAGAGAGAGGGTGCGATAAAAAAAGATTCGCGCCAGCGATAGGAATCAGGCAACCAGAACGGCTTGCCGTATTCAAAATTACCCGGCACACGCATAGTCAACTTACCATCAACAACAGTTTCATTGACATCATAATTCAAACGGTAGCGCTGACTGTTCTCACCAAAAGCAGAACGCAAGCCATAGCGTTGAAAATCGCCATCGAGCACAGGCTGTTTCAACACCATATTGATCGAACCGCCAGCGCCATAAGGTCCCATTGACGAGGTCGCGCCACCTATAGTCGAGCCAACCGGTCCTTTGACAATTTCAATCCGGTCAAACGCGGTTGGATCCATGAATATCCCCATGGGTCCGGCCAGACCCAGAGTTCCATCAAGCATCACATCACTGCCAGGCATTCCGCGCAAAGTATATTGACCCGATGTTCTATCCATCATGGATTTTCCACCAGTATAAACACCGGGTTGATAACGCAGCAGATCATGTAAATCGGTGGGATTCAGCTCGTCGATAAAATCTTCTGTCAAAACATCGACGCTCTGCGGCAGCTCTTCAGGTCTGTTATTTCCGAATGTCGCTGTTGAAACACTTTCAACTCTATATTTAGAAATCGGTGTGGCTTCAACAATAATCGCACCTAAATCAACGAGTTGCGCTTCATCGGCTGACTCCGCCCGGCACAGATACGTCGGTATCATGCAAACAGCAATCATCAATAGCATTGAAACAATAAGCATGTAAAACTCCTTTGCGTTTGATGTTTAAACGCAAAAAAGCTAAACATGGTTCAAACTGCGCACAAAAAGAGCGCACAGGCAAATGAACAATTTACTTATTAACAATCACTTAACGCAGTTTCTGAATTTCAAATGCCGTAAATAGGATAAGCAATACCGATGCTTAAAGAGCGGCTGCCACCAGATCACCGACTTCAGTAGTCGAATAGCCCATTTCATTTGCCATCTGACTCTTCATCTTAGGTGTGGTTTGCGCAATTGCCGTCTCAATCGCCCGGCCTGCTTGTTCCTCTCCAAGTGCTGTCAGCATCATTGCCCCCGCGCCGATTGCCGCCAATGGATTGATCGCGTTTTTACCGGTCCACATCGGCGCAGTGCCACCGATCGGTTCAAACATACTTACCCCGTCAGGGTTGATATTGCCACCGGCGGCAACACCAAGGCCACCCTGAGTAATCGCGGCGAGATCGGTGATTATATCACCAAACATATTCTCAGTAACCACCACATCAAATATCTCAGGACAAGCCACCATGTAGAGACATGTGGCATCAACATGATAATACTCACGTGTAACATCCGGATACTCCGCGCCTACCTCAGCGAAAACACGATTCCAAAGTTCATACATATAGGTCAGCACATTCGATTTTCCAACCAGAGCCAATGTATTCTTATCCCCGATCCCGCGCGCTTTTTTACCGTATCGCCTCGTATAGTCAAAAGCATAACGCAGGCAGCGTTCAACCTGATCATAGGTATACATCATCTGTTGCACCGCGACCTCATCTTTGGTGCCGGCGCGGGAAAGACCGCCGATACCTGTGTATAGTCCGCCACTGTTCTCACGCACAACTGTATAATCTATCTCCTGCGGGCCTTTATTTTTAATCGGACAATCAACGGAAGGATAGAGTTTCACCGGGCGCAGATTAATATATTGATCCAAATCAAAACGCAATTTAAGCAACAGCCCCTTCTCCAAAATACCGGGCTTAACATCCACATGACCGATGGCACCAAGATAGATCGCATCAAAAGTTCTCAACTCTTCAAGCACTGAATCAGGCAGCACTTCACCCGTTTTCAAATAGCGTTCTCCACCCAGATCGTAGCTGATTTTCTCCAATTTAATGTCGAACTTCCCGGCTGCGACATCCAGCACCTTACAACCCTCTTTAATAACCTCGGGACCGGTTCCATCACCGGCAATCACCGCAATTTTATATGAATTCGACATCTTGCTTTCCTTTCAACAACTCATGATTTATAGATTACTTAAAACAGACTCAGAACAAAACAGGTTCATTAAACCCAAACAGGCCAAAAAGTTCCGCACTGCATCCAGCCCAATCAGTCAACTCCCGGACATTTTCAGGAGTCACACGTGCCAGAAGTTCGTCTGCCGCCTGCTGAACATCAGGGCGCATCTCCCAATCATCCAGGCGTATACGACCCCGTTCATCAAGATCCAATTGCGCATTAACACCATATAAACGGTCACGCAATAGCCGAGCCATCTGCTGTTGACAGTTCTCGTTAAGCCCTTTTTGCTTCAACACCTTATTCAGCGCGCACAGATAAACCGACATTACGGGAATAACAACGCTGGCGCGCGTCACCAGCGCACGGTTAACCGAAACATAGGCTTTGCCGCGAATATCAGCAATCATCGCATTAATATCAAACGCGGTCTGCTCCAAATGCTCCTTGGCTTTACCAAGTGTTCCAGCTCGATATATCTCATGGGTTGCGTCAGGACCGATATATGAAAGCGCGATTGTTTTCACATCATTCGCCAACAAACCATTTTCTTTTAACCATTCAATCCAAAGTTTCCAGTCCTCGCCGCCCATCACTTTGACTGTGGCGGATATCTCCTCCTCAGTGGCTGGGTCAAGCGTGATCTCCGACATCTTGCCAGTCGCGACATCCAGTGTCGAACCGCAAAGACTCTTGCCGACAGGTTTGATTACCGAACGATAAGTCTCCCCTGTTTTAGGGTCGATTCTCATCGGCGAAGCCAATGAATAGACGATTAAATCAAAGGCGGCCATGCCGTTACGTCGCACTCTTTCAACAACAGTTGCACGCGTCTCATCACTGAAAGCATCAGCCACCAACGTTTCGGAAAAGATACCTTCCCGCGCAGCGGCCATCTCAAACGCCTGGTTATTATACCAGCCGGGAGTCGCTTTTTTACGAACTGTCGGAGGACGTTCAAACGAAATACCGAACGTGCGTGCTCCGGCGCCGAATGCCGCACTGATACGTGCCGCGAGACCGTAACCTCCGGAACACCCGAGAATCAACGCCGAGCGAGGTCCGTTATTGATTCGCGGCAGTTGTTTTTCCGCGTCAATCCAACCACGGACATT
>Ga0172377_10007465_pt1 | contig 11254 bp, 3 predicted proteins | sample Pumphouse3metaG_FD_119749 | JGI IMG/M metagenome (GOLD analysis project Ga0172377, IMG submission 119749) | Leachate microbial communities from a municipal landfill in Southern Ontario, Canada - Pumphouse #3 metaG | ecosystem: Engineered > Solid waste > Landfill > Unclassified | place: Canada... | reverse complement strand
TTTCCTCATTGCCTTGGGCGATGGGGCGGATCTGCAGCAAGCTGAACTCAGGCTTCTTGGGAGACTTTCTGTTGAGATTGACTGCAAACTCTATCTCTATGGGAGTTCCCATGGCTTCGGTTCCAAGTTTGAGGATATCCTTGACTATTGGAGCTAGGGGGAAGGCGTCATACTTGAGGATACCGTTGAAGGTGATCATCTTGTGGCCTTCTGCCTGGGAGTTTTCGCTCATCATGCCGGTTGCCATATCAAAGGTGCTGGCTATGTATCGCAGGGATTCGGGGTGTTTTTCCGCTTCCTGCATGTCCAGCAGCTCCAGATTCTCCAGCCCTCCCTTTTCCAGGGGGAAGTACCCTCCCTCAAGGTCGAGGGCGTAGAAATTGCTCTGGGTGCTGGACTGGTTGCCTCCGAGATGTTGCACCGGCCTTCTGGGATGGCTTGGGGAGAAGCGGAAGACCGAACCGTTGTCCACCACCGATTTCCCGAATCCGAAGCAGAGCAGTCCCACTCCATCCTCGGGCTTTTCGCCGCCGATGGGGTAGTAGTTCAACGATCGGGCGACGCCGCTGATGTTGGGATACCAGTAGGAACCATGTTGGCTACCGATCACTTGTTGGATTACCACTGCCATCTTCTCGTCCTCGAGCATATGGTCGGTAGCCTTGAGGTACTCTTTCGCCTGTTTGAAGAAAGTCGACGCCCAGACACACCTCAAGGCGTCACAAAGCTCCTGGAGGCGCTGCTCTTCGCTGCCTTGGTTAGGGATCATACAGGTCTCGTAGACGCCTGCAAAAGGCTGGAAGTGCGAGTCTTCAAGCAGTGATGAGGAGCGAACCGTGATAGGTTGGTGGATTACCTTCACTATCTCGGCAAGGTTGAGGACCAGCTCAGGTTGCAGGGGTTTTGAAAGGAATATCTTTAGCAGGGTCTCGTCGGGAAGGGCTGCGGTGACAAACTCCTTAAGATCGTTCTCTTCAATGAATTGGGAGAACTGGTCAGTGGTCACAACCACGGATTTGGGAATGGAGAGGTAGACATCAGGATATTTCTTAAGGATGCCGCTCGCCCTAAGCTCCATGTCGATGAATGCAAGCCCGCGTCCCTTGCCTCCGAGCGAGCCGTTGCCGATCCTGCTGAAGAAAAGGGTCTCGTCATAGTTGTCCCTGCTGAACTGGGCAATGACGCCCTTGGTCCTTTCGGCCCGGTAGGTGCGTATGGTTTCGATGAGGTTCTGTTGCGCCTCTTTCGGATCCCCGTTCTCTGGTATCTGCAGGGCCTTGATCTTGGCAGCGAGTATGTAGAGGCTCTGCGCCCGAAGCCATCGGGAGAATTCGTTTCTCCTGAAGTGATATTCGAAGCTCTCCTCCGGTATTGATGGAAGGATCCTCTGCAAGTCTCGCATGGTCTCCACCCTCGCAATTTCCTTCCCGGTGATGGGGTCGCGGAAAACGAAGGGGCCGAATCCAAAGTGGGAGTTCATGAAGCTGGTAAGGTCGCTAAGCAAGGAAGAGCTCAGTTTCCAGGTATAGCAGGCACCTGCTTGCTCAGCTTCCTCCTGGTACCCGTTATCTGTGCTCTGGATGAGGATCGGTGTTTCCGGATCCTTTTTCAGTATCATCTCTGTGAGCTTAAGCCCCGCCTCCTTATCGTGTACGCCATCCTTCAGGTAGGAGAGGTCGGTGATGATGCCCAATATGTTCTTTCGATACGTCTTGTAAAGCTTTTCGGCCTCTTCATATGTCCGTGCGAGGACAATCTTGGGGCGGCCCCGCATCCTGAGGGTTTTTCCCCAGTTGTTCAAAGCCTCCCGAATACTGGACCTGTTCTGTTCGATCAGGCAGGTATACATCATGGGTAGGTAGGAGGAGTAGAAGCGTACCGAATCCTCCACAAGGATGATCACCTGCACATCGGCTTCCTCCGTGTCGTGGTCGAGATTCATACGGTCTTCCACAAGCTTGATCATCGCAAGGAAGATAGTGGGATCACCTTGCCAATAGAAGAAGTAGTCTATTGCCTTGCAATCGGAATCCTTGATAAGCTTGTTACGTCTGTGACTCGAGGATGGCGAGAGCACGATGATTGGCATTTCGCTGTCGATTTCCTTGATGTCGGTTGCAAGCTGTTCCACCGGATCGTCTGAGCCGAGGTCGAGCATGGTGATGACAAGGTCGAAGGTGCGTTCCCTGACCAGGGCCAATGCTTCCTCTCCTGTGTTGGTGTGGGTTATCTTGGGCGGGTTGTTCAGACCCAACTGGGTGTATTCAAGGAAAAGTTCCTCTTCCACCCTCCCGTCCTCTTCAAGGAGAAAGCGGTCGTAATCACTGCAGATGAGCAGAACATTGTAAATGTGTTTCAGCATCAGATTGCTGAATGGTAGCCAGGTTGGGTCGAGCTTATACATAGTTTGTATTTTACCATGAGCTTAACCATGTTGAATAGAGGGTAAGTATTTATTATTAATTGATGAATAATTAATTTATAAGGTCTTTTTATTATATATATCTCAATATTTTAATTAATTTTGATGTTTATATAAAAATAGCTGTTTATTACCATGGTCTTTTGATTGACAGGATACGAAGGCTAGTCTACTCTACGGCAGTAGGCATCTGATTGTATATTCGATTTGAAGGAGAGTGTGTTATATGTATAAGCTTGATTCGTTTATAGCCGAACTGGAAAAAAGGAACCCTGCACAGCCGGAGTTCCTCCAGGCAGCCCGGGAAATTTTGGAAAGTATCATCGATGTTGCGAACGACAATCCCATGTATGAGAAGTTCAAGATTCTGGAAAGGATCACAGAACCAGACAGGATCTACTCCTTCCGTGTCGAGTGGGAGGATGACCAAGGGAACATACAGGTGAACCGTGGTCACCGCGTACAGTTCAATAACGCATTGGGACCCTACAAGGGAGGGCTTCGTTTCCACCCCAGCCTGAGCTTGGGAACCCTGAAGTTCCTAGGTCTTGAGCAGACCCTCAAGAATAGCCTTACCACACTGCCTATGGGCGGGGCAAAGGGCGGCAGTGACTTCAATCCCCGAGGCAAGAGTGATGGGGAGATCCTCCGTTTTTGTCGGTCCTTCATGACCGAACTGGAAAAATACATCGGTCCTAATACCGATGTTCCTGCCGGAGACATGGGCGTGGGCATGAGAGAGATCGGATATATGTACGGCCAGTTCAAGAGAATCCGCAATGAGCACACCGGGGTGCTGACCGGGAAGAACCTCAATTTCGGCGGTTCCCTGATCAGGCCTGAAGCCACAGGCTTTGGTTCGATGTATTTTGCGAACCAGATGCTTATGGCAAACAACGATATCTTTGCCGGAAAGAGAATCTCCGTCAGTGGCTTCGGTAACGTCGCCTGGGGTGCTGTCATGAAGGCTACAGAATTGGGTGCCAAAGCCGTCACTATCAGTGGTCCTGATGGATATATCTATGATGAAGAGGGAGTGGGGACACCGGAAAAGTGGGCCTTCATGTCCTATCTTCGTGCTTCCAACAATGATGTGGTGGAGCCGTACGCCAAGAAGTTCGGAGCCAAGTTCGTACCAAACAAGAAGCCTTGGGAAGTTCCTGTGGATATGGCTTTCCCTTGTGCCATACAGAACGAGCTCACCCTAGAGGACGCCAAGACCCTGGTGGCAAATGGGGTGAAGTGTGTGGTGGAGACATCCAACATGGGCTGCACAGCTGATGCCACGATCTACCTTATCGATAATAAGATCCTTTTCGGCCCTGGAAAGGCTGCGAATGCAGGTGGAGTTGCCGTCTCGGGTCTCGAGATGAGCCAGAACGCCATGCACATCTCCTGGAGTGCTGAGGAAGTGGATGCCAAGCTGCATGACATCATGGTTAATATCCATGCCAGCTGTGTCAGGGAAGGGACTCAGGCGGATGGATATATCAACTATCTCAAGGGAGCGAACATCGCCGGTTTCAAGAAGGTCGCCGATGCTATGGTGCTCATGGGTTACTAGAACTACCCGTCTGCAAGCACGTAGGTTGCTCTTGGCTGATAAGCATGAACAGGGAGTCCTTAAGGGGGCTCCCTGTTCGTGTCACAGCTGCCGCCTGAAGGATCTTGTCCGCTCAGGTCTATTTTTTCTGGCACCTTACGCCTTTTCATTTTCGGGATGCGATTTGCCCGGTGATTTTTGATCATCCTTACTTTTGGATGACGCTAGGCACCGCCTCAAGCGGGTTCTCGAAAAGGCAGTTCTTTTTCAAAAGTGTTTCAAACGTAAGGGAAAAATACAACAGCACCTCTTCGGGTCTCCTATTGTACGGGCAAGGAGTTGTACGTTTTTTCCAAGGGAAATGGTGCAACGGTTTGTAGGGATTTTGTGTGGTCTTTTTGAATTCATAGCATAATGGTATAAAACCTATATAACACTATATGTAGCGTTATGTAATTTTTATACCCCCACATATTTTGTTTTCATCTTGCAATCCTTTACTTGCCATGGTATGTTAGAGGTTGAAAAATAATCTATTTTTCACTGTTTGTGCCATGAAATTAATGAAGAAGTTTATATATTATGAGGGATTGTATGAGTGCTGTAAAAAATGAATTGAGCCCCCTGGGCAGAAAGATTTTCCTTGACCGCTATGCGTTGAAAGACGTGAAGAAAGAGACCCTGAATGTGGGTGATATCGTAGTTGCCGTAAGCAATGCGGCTACAGGTCAGCGAGAGATCGGGGTAATCACCTCCCTTGATGAAGACGATGCCATTACCGTCAAGTTGGATGATGGCAGCATTTTGAACGTCAAGCGCGAGGAGATCGACAAGCCTCTGGAGACCGATCCTGCACAGATGCTTGCCCGTGTGGCAAAAGGCATTGCTTCACAAGAGAAGGAGGAGGTTCGAGACAAATGGGAAAAAGAGTTCAATTGGCTTTTGGAGGATTGGAAGTTCGTCCCTGGCGGCAGGATCTTGACCGGTGCAGGCACCTCTCAGAACCTGACCTATTTCAACTGCTATGTAATCCCCTCTCCGAAGGACAGTCGTGGAGGTATTATTGCCTCCTTGGGGCAGATGACAGAGATAATGAGCCGTGGAGGCGGGGTAGGTATGAACATCTCCTCGCTCAGACCCAGACACAGCTACGTGAAGGGAGTAAACGGAAGGTCCAGTGGCTCGGTCAGCTGGGGAGGGCTCTACAGTTTCGTAACCGGGCTCATTGAGCAGGGAGGCTCGCGTAGGGGGGCTCTGATGCTGATCCTCAATGATTGGCATCCTGACATCATGGACTTCATCAACAGCAAGCGCGAGATGGGCAAGATCACCAATGCAAACATCAGTGTTGGCATCAGCGATGCTTTCATGGAAGCGGTCAGGACTGACGGCGACTGGGAGACATGCTTTCCCGATACCACCGACCCTGAGTACAACACTGTCTGGGACGGGAACATCCAAAACTGGAAGGACGGTGGGCATAAGGTCAATGTCTACCATCGCATGAAGGCTCGGGCCATATGGGACGCTATCATTGAGAGCGCTTGGGCTTCTGCCGAACCGGGTGTCTTCTTCGTTGACCGTTACAACCGGATGTCCAACTCTTGGTACTACAGCAGCATCCAGTGCACCAACCCGTGTGGTGAGCAGGGGCTTCCCCCTTGGGGTGTCTGTAACCTCGGATCCATAAATCTGAGCAAGTTTGTAAAAAACAAGAAAGTGCAATTCAAGGAATTGGGCAGGACCGTTCGTGGTTCGGTCAGGTTCCTGGATAATGTTATCGACGATACTCCCTATTTCTTTGATGAAAACAAGGAGCAACAGCAGTCAGAGAGGCGCATCGGCCTTGGTACCATGGGGCTTGCCGATATGCTCATCAAGATGGAGCTCGCCTATGGAAGCGAGGAGTCGCTCGCCTTTATTGATGAGCTTTTCAAGTTCATCTGTGTTGAGGCGTATACGGAGAGTGCTGACCTTGCCAAGGAGAAGGGGAGCTTCCCCCGCTTCGATGCTGAAAAGCTCCTGCAAAGCGGATTCATGGAGCAAATGCCAAAATCCGTGCGCGAAGATGTCCGTAAGAAGGGCCTTCGCAATGTCACCCTTATAACCCAGGCTCCTACGGGAACTACCGGTACTATGGTCAATACCAGTACAGGTATCGAACCCTATTACTTCTGGGAGTGGGAACGCACAGGAAGGATGGGCTCAAACATTGAGCGGGTGAAGGTCTATGACGACTGGGTGAAGGAGAACCCCGGCAAGGAAAAGCCCCACTACTTTGTCTCTGCGATGGACCTTGCCCCTGAAGGGCATGTGAAGGTGCAGGCGGCTATCCAGAAATGGGTGGACTCCTCCATCTCCAAGACAGGGAATACTCCTCGGGAGTATACCGTTGAACAGACAGCCAAGCTCTATGAGCTTCTGTATGACTTGGGATGCAAGGGTGGGACCACCTATCGTGATGGCTCCCGTGATACCCAGGTGCTGACTGCAAAGCAGGAGAAGAAGGAAGAGAAAAGGGAGGAGCCCCTCGCCTTTGCCGAACCCAAGCCTCGTGTGCGCTCTACCGTGCTGCGTGGGACGACCTACCGTAAGGCTACCCCCATCGGCACCGCCTACATCACGGTGAACTGTGACGGGCCTAACCCGGCCGATCTCTTTGAGGTCTTTATCAATGTGGCAAAGGTCGGCTCGGATGTCGCAGCTGATGCCGAGGGCCTTGGCAGGCTTATCAGCCTTATCCTGAGGATGCCTTCGGCTCTCTCTCCTGAACAGCGTGCCCAGGCGATCATAGCGCAACTGATAGGCATTGGAAGCGGCAGGTCCATGGGCTTTGGCAAGAACCGGGTCATGAGTCTTCCTGATGCGGTGGCTCAGGTGTTGCAGCAGCACATAGGGACTCCCATCTCAGAGGCACATGGTTCAAATCTTCCCGATGAGGAGGACGAGATAGAGGAGGCCGGTCAGCTGGACTTGGGGCTTGCTCCCTCGGTCAACAGTGTGAAACCCGATATCTGTCCTGTTTGTGGGAATGTGACCTTTGTAAACATCGAAGGGTGTAAGAAGTGTTTTTCCTGCGGCTACAGTGAGTGTTGAGTATTAGTAAGGTGATGCAGATTCTCTTTTCCCAGGTGAATAGCTAGGACTTTATACCCCGTTTTTTTTCAAAGGCGGGGTTTTCTCTGTACAGGGGCCTCGGTTAGAGCATCCATCAGATTTACATTGTCAGGACCATCATTGTTCGGTTGTTTTGCGCTGCTTCTGCTTGTAGGTAATACTTGCCGTAAATCTGGGGTTGGGCAGGCACCCACAGAGATGATTTTAAGTTTAACTGTTGGTGGGGACAGGAAAATCATGCAGGTGTGGTTGCAAACGATTCCTTATTGGTTTATCATTGGTTCTTGGGAAATCCTCGTAGGATTTTTTTATTTTGCATAGGGTGACCCTACAAGGTCACATCAAATATTGTATTATGGAGTGTCAAAATGGGTAACAAAAAAATGGTTACTATTGACGGAAACACCGCTGCTGCGCATATCGCATATGCATTCAGTGAGGTAGCCGCAATTTATCCCATCACCCCGTCTTCACCTATGGGTGAATACGCAGATTCCTGGGCCAGTACCGGCCGTGAGAATCTCTGGGGGAAAAAAGTAGAGATCATGGAAATGCAGTCAGAGGCAGGTGCAGCAGGTGCTGTTCACGGTGCTCTGGCCGCCGGTGCGCTGACCACCACATTCACTGCAAGTCAGGGATTGTTGTTGATGATTCCAAACATGCATAAGATTGCAGGGGAGATGATCCCTACCGTATTTCACGTGTCTGCACGATCACTCGCAGCTCAGTCATTGTCAATTTTTGGCGATCACTCCGATGTAATGTCCTGCCGCAATACCGGATACGCAATGACTTGTGCATCCAGTGTACAGGAAACCATGGACATGTCTTTGGTTGCTCACCTTGCAACCCTTGAAGCACAGGTTCCCTTCCTGAGTTTCTTTGATGGTTTCAGAACTTCCCACGAACTGCAGAAAGTCGAGGAGATTTCCTACGACGAGATCAGACCGTTGGTGAATGAAGAGTACATACGTCGCTTCCGCGAACGCGCACAGAGACCTGAGAAACCAATGCTCAAGGTTGCAGCGCAGAACGAAGACGTATACTTCCAGGGCCGCGAGACCGTCAACCCCTACTACAACGCTATCCCCGAGATGGTGCAGAAGTACATGGACCAGGTTGCAAAGGTCACCGGTCGCCAGTACCACCTCTTTGACTATGTCGGCGATCCTGAAGCGACTGACATTGTTATTGTCATGGGTAGCGGTGCTGACACCATGGAATGGGCAACTGAGTACATCAACAAGAAGGGCGGCAAGACCGGTCTTCTGAAGATCCGTCTCTACCGTCCGTTCAGTGCGAAGCATTTCGTAGATGCCATTCCCCAGTCCGTAAAGCGCATTGCAGTGCTCGACAGGACCAAGGAACCCGGTAGCCTCGGCGAGCCCCTTTACCAGGATGTCATCACTGCCCTTTCACAGATGGGTCGCAGTGAAATCAAGGTCATCGGCGGACGCTTCGGTCTTTCCAGTAAGGATTTCACTCCTTCACATGCAAAGGCTGTCTACGACCACCTTGCAGGCGCTGCTTTCAATAACTTCACTGTCGGCATCAATGACGACGTGACCAACCTCTCAATCCCTGTGAAAGAGAAGATCAACGTATCTCCTAAAGATGTTGTTTCCTGCATGTTCTGGGGCCTTGGTTCTGACGGTACCGTCGGAGCAAACAAGAACTCCATCAAGATCATCGGTGACAACACTGACCAGAATGCACAGGCGTACTTCTCCTACGACTCGAAGAAGTCCGGTGGTATCACCATCAGTCACCTTCGCTTTGGTAACAGCTCCCTTGATATGCCTTGGTTGATCGACCATGCCGACTTTGTCGCTTGTCACAACCCAGCTTATGTTGGTCGCTATGACATGCTTGCTCCTCTGAAAGAGGGTGGGGTGTTCCTTTTGAACAGCCAGATCCCTTCTGATGAAGTATTTGAGCACCTGACTCGTGAGATGCAGGAAGAGATCATCGCTAAGAAGATCCGCTTCTACAACATCGACGCCCTCGCAATTGCAGAGGCTGCCGGTCTCGGATCACGCATTAACACGGTCATGCAGGCTGCTTTCTTCAAGATCAGTAAGGTCCTCCCCGAAGATGAAGCGATTGACTTGATCAAGAAGTACATCCGCAAGACCTTCCTCCGCAAGGGTGAAGATATTGTCAAGAAGAACTGGGATGCTGTTGATGGCGCTAGCGCTGCCCTGCACCTTGTCAAGATTCCTTCAAAGATCACCAAGAGCTATGAACCGGCTCGCCTGATCCCTGAGAATGCTTCTGACTTCGCAAAGAACATCATGGAACCGATCATGCACCTCAAGGGCAATGATATTCCTGTGTCCCAGATGTCCTTTGACGGACTGCTGCCTACTGGAACTGCAAAGTTCGAGAAGCGCGGTGTCGCTCCGTTCATCCCTCATTGGATCGCAGAGAACTGTATCCAGTGTAACCAGTGTGTGCAGGCTTGTCCTCACGCAGCGATCAGAGCCAAGCAGATTGATCCTGCTGACCTCGCCGGTGCTCCAGAGACATTCAATGTCCTGAAGTCAAACACCAAGAACACTCGCGACCTCAAGTACAAGATTCAGGTTTACACTGAAGACTGTGTCGGTTGTGGTGTCTGTATCGAAACATGTCCTGCAAAGACCAAGGCTCTTGAGTTCAGTCCCATTGCAGTGGAGAGAGAAGCCGGTCAGTTTGACAACTTCAAATTCTTCGAGGATCTTCCTTACGATGTGCTCGATGGTGTGGCTGAGTCAACAATTAAGGGTCTGCAGTTCAAGCAGCCTCTCTTTGAGTTCTCCGGTGCTTGTGCCGGTTGTGGTGAGACACCTTACGTCAAGATGGTTTCCCAGATCTGCGGTGACCGCATGATCGCAGCCAACGCGACCGGCTGTTCCTCAATCTACTCCGGTACATTCCCAACCACTCCATACACCGTTCGTCAGAGCGATGGCCGTGGTCCAGCTTGGGGCAACAGCCTCTTTGAGGACAACGCAGAGTATGGTCTTGGTATGAGACTTGCCGTTGATTCCAACAGGAACCAGCTCAAGATCTACATCGACCAGCTTTTCGAGCTCGGTACAACCGATGCTTTCAAGGCTGCTGTTGAGAAATCCCTTGAACTGTGGAGTGAGTCGACTGATGCTTCTGTAGAAGCCCAGAAGGCTGTCCAGGCTCTCCTTCCCGAGGCAATTGCTGCAGCAAAGACTCCTGAGCAGAAAGCGGTGCTTGCAAAGATCGACGAGCTGAAGGATTACTTCTCTGACAAGGTTGTCTTCATCATCGGTGGTGACGGTTGGGCTTACGATATCGGTTATGGTGGTGTTGACCACGTTCTTGCTTCCGGCAGAAACGTAAACATCCTCGTACTCGATACGGAAGTTTACTCCAACACTGGTGGCCAGGCTTCCAAGGCTACTCCGATCGCAGCAGTTGCAAAGTTTGCAAACGCTGGTAAGGAGATTGGCAAGAAGAACATGGGCTTCATGAGTATGGTCTACGGCCATGCATATGTCGCATCCATCTCACTTGGAGCTAACAGGAATCACGCTCAGAAAGCTCTGCAGGAAGCAGTAGCATGGAACGGTCCTTCGATCGTCTTCTGTTACTCTCCTTGTATCAACCACGGCATTAACATGCGTTACAGCCAGGTTGCTATGAAGGAAGCTGTCGAGAGTGGTTACTGGCCTCTGTATCGCTTTAACCCTGCACTTGAAGAAGGTAAGAGATTCTCCTGGGACACCAGGCCTGCTACTAAGTCTTACCAGGACTTCATCAAGGGCGAAGTGCGTTACACTTCACTGTACAAGACCAACCCGGATAACGCTGAGGCATTGTTTGCCAAGGCTGAAGCTGATGCGAAGCATCGCATGAGTTTCTATGAGAAGCTTGGTCCGTTGATGTAAGAGCGTAAGCTTTTATTAATAAAGGGGCTGTTTTCAAAAGTGTCAATCTGGTTTTTATCAGACTTTTGAAGCAGCCCCTTTTATATTTCTCTGCCTATGCGGCAGGTAACTGTTATAAATATGAAATAAATAGTTTTGCATAATAACTTCTAAGGTTTTATAGGAAAATTCCTATGTTTAAAACTCTAAAAGCACACCTCCTTTTGTTATCTGTATGTATTGAATGTAAAATGTTCCCGTGTATTCGATTGCCCCTTTTTGGTAATT